>Ga0307486_1000755_pt1 | contig 27451 bp, 20 predicted proteins | sample CBIW02metaG_FD_203663 | JGI IMG/M metagenome (GOLD analysis project Ga0307486, IMG submission 203663) | Sea-ice brine microbial communities from Beaufort Sea near Barrow, Alaska, United States - CBIW 0.2 | ecosystem: Environmental > Aquatic > Marine > Coastal | place: USA: Alaska | collected... | reverse complement strand
GTGGTAAAACAAAAATAATCAACATTTTTATCTATCCCCTTCGGGGTTTTCTTTTTCGGCTACGCCTTCAAAGAAAACCCCGAAGGGGATGAAATGCCATTAACAATGTGGTGAAACTTTACACTTATCAACTGATCTCTGGTGAATTTATGGTTTGCATTCACCTTGTTTTCCGGATTTTGATTTTTCCCTGCCATGATTAATATTTTAAGTTATAAAGATACATACTGTTTAAGTTTTGCGACATATTATTAAACAAAATAATTTGTTAATTGTTTTATATTAAGATTTATCGATTTTTTCCATTAGACGAAAAAGAAGACTAAAAATTACGCGTGTCAGTTTGTCAGCGAAACGGTCTTGGTATTTTTTTTGACTATAGAACGGAACAAACAATTAATTAAATTAAAATTTCGAAACATATGGCAACCGGAAAAATCAATGTATCAGTAGAGAACATCTTCCCACTTATAAAAAAATTCCTTTATAGCGATCACGAAATCTTTTTACGCGAATTGATCTCAAACGCAACTGATGCAACTATAAAGATGAAACACCTTACCAGCATTGGTGAAACCGATGTTGAATATGGAGACCCTGTTATTGAGGTTAAAATCGATAAAGAAAACAAAACCCTTCATGTAATTGACCACGGAATTGGGATGACCAAAGAAGAGGTTGAAAAATATATTAACGAGGTCGCTTTTTCAGGAGCAGAAGAATTCCTTGAAAAATATAAAGATTCCGCTAAAGACAGTGGAATTATAGGTCATTTTGGTCTTGGATTCTATTCTTCTTTTATGGTGGCAAATAAAGTCGAAATTATAACCAAATCTTATAAAGATGAACCGGCAGCCAAATGGACTTGTGAAGGCACAACAGATTTCAGCCTGGAAGAAGGAGATAAAACAGAACGTGGAACTGAAGTAATCCTTCATATAAATGAAGAAGACAATCAATTTCTAAAAGAAAGCAGAATTCAGGAACTTTTGGTGAAGTATAACAAGTTTATGCCTATCCCAATTAAATTCGGAACAAAAGGAAAAACTCTTGATCTTCCTGAAGATGCAGCAGAAGATGCAAAACCCGAATCTGTAACTGTTGACAATATCATTAATAATCCCACTCCCGCCTGGACAAAACAACCAGTAGATTTGGAGGAAAAAGATTATAACGAGTTTTACCGCGAGTTGTATCCAATGCAATTTGAAGATCCGTTATTTCACATTCACTTAAATGTGGATTATCCTTTTAATCTTACCGGAATTCTATATTTCCCAAGGATGACTCAGGATATGAATTTGCAAAAGGACAAGATTCAACTTTACCAAAATCAGGTTTATGTAACCGATAATGTCGAAGGAATTGTTCCTGAATTTTTAACTATGTTACGTGGGGTTATAGATTCGCCGGATATTCCGTTAAACGTTTCTAGATCTTATCTACAATCTGATGGCGCTGTTAAGAAAATTTCCAGTTACATCACGAAAAAAGTTGCCGATAAATTGAAAGCTCTTTTCAACAATAACCGCGAGGATTTTGAAAAGAAATGGAACGATATTAAAATCGTTATTGAATATGGAATGCTTTCTGAAGAAAAATTCTTTGATAAAGCCGACAAATTTGCGCTTTACCCAACTGTAGATAATGCATATTTTACTTTTGAAGAACTTCAGAATAAAATAAAAGATAACCAAACCGATAAGGACGGAACATTGGTGATTTTATACGCATCAAACCAGGATAAGCAACACAGCTATATTGAAGCCGCGAAGGAAAAAGGTTATGAGGTATTGCTATTGGATTCTCCAATTATATCACACCTTATTCAGAAACTGGAAACTTCCAAAGATAAAGTTTCGTTTGTGCGTGTAGATAGCGACAATGTGGATAAACTCATCAAAAAAGAGGAAGATAAAATCTCGAAACTTTCGGAAGAAGAAAAAGAAAAATTGAAAGCCGATTTTGAAAAGGTTGTACCAAAAGAATACAGTATCCAACTGGAAGCTATGGACAGCAATTCTGCGCCGCTGATCATTACTCAACCAGAATTCATGCGCCGTATGAAGGAAATGCAACAAACCGGTGGTGGAATGATGGGAATGGGCAATATGCCGGAAATGTACAACTTGGTGGTAAATACCAATCACGAACTGATTTCGGAAATTCTCAATACCAGCACTAAGAAAAAACAGGAACGTTTGATAAAACAATCGCTGGATTTGGCACGATTATCTCAAAACCTGCTTAAAGGGGAAGAATTAACCGCCTTTATAAAACGCAGTTTTGAAATGGTGAAATAATAGATTTTAGAATTTGGATATGAGACCGCTTCGCTTTTAGATAAAGTGAAGCGGTTTTTTTAATTTTAGTAACTTTATACTTCAATAATGATTTTAAAACATTCCTGGAATACTAAACATAATACTAAATAATATGAAACACTTTTTATTATTACTATCGGTATTTACAATCTTGGGATGCAAAGAGAATCAAAAGAAAGTATCTCCAGAAAATGAGAAAATTACTGAGTTTGATAGAGGCCAAGTAAATGAAGTGATCTCTCCTGCAGTAGCATTTGCTCAAAACATTGAAGCCGCACATAATATAAAAGCCTGGAAATCTAAAAAGGTTGTTTCCTTTGATATTGATCTTTCCTTTGGCGGTGAACAGCGTTTGATGGCAAAAATTACCAGCCTTACAAACTCAACTGCATTGCGAGTGGACAAAAAGGATGGCTCACAATTGATCTACAATGGAAAAGTTGTTTTTTAATCTCCATCTAATGCAAATGACCAGGGAGCAAGGTTTGATATGTTTACCTGGAATTACTTTTTTTTCCCTTCCTTTTAAATTAACCGATCCGGGAACCAACTGGGAACTGGTAGATTCTCTTAAAATTGACAGTACATCATATGCAACAGCAAAACTTACTTTTGGTGAAGATGTTGGTGATGCTCCAGATGACTGGTATGTGATATATCAACAACCTCAAACCGGATTGTTGCAGGCTGCGGCCTATATAGTCACCTTGGGAAAGACGATAGAAAAAGCGGAAGAAAATCCGCACGCGATTGTTTATCAAGATTATAAAAAAGTTGACGGAATTTGGGTTGCCTCCAGATGGACATTTCACAATTGGGATAAGGAAAATGGGATTGGGGAGCAATTAGGGGATGCAAGCATTCGCAATATCAAATTTTTTGATGCTAAAGATGATCTTTTTGCGCAACCAGAAGATTCAAAATTAATCGAGAATTAAAGGGGAAAAGATGGAATTATTGACTCACTATTTCTGAAGGAATGTTCCTGTAAATTACCTGGTAGAAAGTTGAAGTATCGTAAGGTTTAACTATGATATCATTCATTCCAACCTTGTAAATATCCTCCCTTATCTCTTCAATTTCCAGTGCAGTAAGAGCTACAATAGGAATGTCTTTATTAAATTCCCGGATTCTTTGAGTGGCTTCCAGCCCTGTAATTCCTGGCATGTTTACATCCATCAATACAAGGTCAAAATAGCTATTTCTAACTTTTTCTATGGCATCCACTCCATTGTCACAAATTTCACAAATAAATGATTTCTGCTCCAGAATACGTTGGGTAACAACCTGGTTGATTCGGTTATCATCAACAATTAAAATTCGTCTTCCTTCTACTTCCTCAAAGCTAGATATACCTTTTATTCTATGATTACCCTTGTCATCAATTCCAGTCTCGAACTTTTTAAATTTAATTATAAAACTAAATACAGCTCCATTTCCGATCTCACTTTCCAAATGAATATCAGATTTAAAGAGCAATAATAATTTTTTTACGATTGGCAGTCCCAAGCCTGTTCCTTGATAATTATAGTTTGCCGATTTTAATTGAGAGAATTCCTCAAATATAATTTTATGTTTGTTTTTTGGAATTCCTAAACCATCATCTTTAATTTCAAAATAAATCTTTGCAGAATCCGTTTTATCCTCCACCAATTTTGCCGAAATCCAGATATTTCCTCTTTCCGTAAATTTCATTGCATTTCCAATCACATTCATCAAAATTTGAGAAAGTCGGACCGGATCACCTATAAGATTATTAGAAATATTTGCGTCAATTTCCTGATGAATGGTGTTTTTATTTTGAAGTCTTGTAAATTCAAAGGACTTTACAAGACTGTGCATCAAATCTTGCAAATTGAAAGAAAGGTTTTCCAATTTCAATAAATTGGATTCCATCTTATTCATTTGCAATACATCATTTATCAATGCTAAAAGATAATCTGCCGAAAATTTCAGTGATTTAAGGTCATTTTCATGACTTACCAGGGATTTATCTTCCATTAAAATAGAAGTTAATCCAATTACTCCATATAAAGGGGTTCGCAATTCATGGCTTATGGTAGAGAAAAATTTTGTCTTTAAAATGGAAAGCCGCTCTGCTTCTTCTTTCGCCTTGCGCAGTTCCTTGTTTTTTAAATGGAGTTCTTTATTTAACCTTCTACGTGATTGACCTATATTATATAATATAATCAGAATTATAATCAGTACGATTGAAAAAATACTGGAAACAATAATTTTTTCTCTTGATCTCTCTATCAATTCATCTTTAAAGACTTGTTCATTGGTAGAAATCTCCAGATCATTCTTGTATTGGCTAACATCAAATTTTACGTTGGCAGCTTCAATTTGTCTTAATCTTTCTTTTTCAAAAATTTGAGAATTAAACTTATCATATTTCTCTAAAGCCAGATAGGCTTTCTCAAAATTGTTTTCCTGAAAAAGTAAATCAGCATATTCCTTATATACCAAAGAAGCCTCAAGTATTAAGGTATCTTCCTCTGACTTTTGAATTGCCTCCTCAAAATGGGATTTTGCATTGTCCAAATCGTTTATCCCCACATAATAGCGGCCCATTAATGTAAGAAGTTTGGTTTTTATTAAATTATTATCCCTGTCACCCAACAACTTCCAACTATCTTTTAAATAAGGAAGAGCTTTAGTATATAAGCCATTATCTATATAGGTCCAGGCAATATTTGCAGTTGGTGCCAAAAGCTTGCTTTCATAATTCATTTTTTTGGCCAACTCAATCGTTCTATTATAATAATCAATTCCAATTTGCGTAGTTTTTATGTCTTCGGAATATGCATTTCCCAATTTGTTATAGGAATTAAGTAACAAAGTATCACTATCCAGTTTTTGAGCGATTTTTAAGGCATCCCTAAAATGTCTCCTTGAATGTAGGGTATCTTTTAAATCGATATAATTATTACCTAAAATATTATTTGAATGATACTTATAATAATCATTTTCCTTGATTTTGGCCTCTTCAAGCAATTGCATTGCAACTTCAATTGATTCCTTGTACTCATATTTATTTAAATGTCCGGAACTTATTTTATAAAGTGAATCCAAATGCACATCTTTATACACGCGTTGTTGTGAATAAGTATTCGCAAAGACGATTAAACATATAAGAAGTAGGTAGTTTTTTTTCAATATTTTCGGTTAAGTTTGGAGCTATAGGAGCAGAAATATACTCTATTTTAGCCAGTAATGCCTTATAATTCTTAATTTTATCATAAAATTATCAAAGGCTAGCGATTTAAATTGTGAACTTTATAATTGCTTTATATCCTATAAAAGTTTCAAATTATTAACGATTAAATTTCCTCCAAATGATTTATCCCTGGCATCTTTATATAATGGCCCTTATCTACATCCTGTCAGGTTCTTTACACTTTTTAAAACCTGAGATCTATATGCGAATTATGCCTAGATATCTGCCTGCACATAGAATACTGATTTATTTAAGCGGAGTAGTAGAGATTGGTTTTGGAATTGCGTTATGTAACAATACTACAAAGAATTGGGCTATTTACGGAATAATTGCGATGTTGGCAGTCTTTTTGTTGGTTCATTTTTACATGCTATCTTCCAAAAAGGCAGGATCCGGAATTCCTTTGTGGGCATTGATTTTGCGCATTCCTTTGCAATTTATACTTATTTGGTGGGCATATTTTTATCTGCAATACTAAAAATCTAATTCAAATGGACTTAGCTCTTAATAAAAAAAGGCTGAATTTAAACCTTCCTGATGCTAAAATCAGCTATTTTCCACATTTTCTGGACCACGACCTCGCAGGTTCCTTTTTCAAAATTTTTCTAAATGAATTGGAATGGCGACAACATCCTATTAAAATTTTTGGAAAATTGCTCCCACAACCAAGGTTGACTTCGCTTTATGGAATTAATGATCAATCTTACACTTATTCAAATCTCACTCTAAAGCCCCATATATACACTCCACAATTGCTTGAAATAAATGAAAAATTAAAAGAGTTCACAAAAGTAAATTTCACCCATTGCCTGGCAAACCTATATCGAAATGGAAATGACAGCATGGGATGGCATTCGGATAACGAAAAAGAACTTGGTAAAAATCCTATAATTGCATCGCTTAGTTTTGGTGCTACAAGAAGATTTCAATTAAAGCACAAAACCGAATCAACTTTAAAATATCAAATGGAACTGGAGCAAGGAAGTTTATTGTTAATGGAGGGAACAACACAACATTTTTGGAAGCATCAACTACCTAAAACAGCAAAGCCAATTTCTTCCAGAATCAATCTTACTTTTAGGACAATTTTCTAAATCATAAAATAGAAAAGAAAAAGCGTTGGAGAACTAATCACTATTCTTTGAGGCCATTTTTGAAAATATTCTGCAATAACCGTTTTATCCTATTTGTAAATTTCATTTAAGACTGCAGCAAGACGAAGGCCACCTTTTTGAAGTTGTTCTCTTACAACTGGAAACCAATCATACATATACCTGTATCCTAACTTTTCACCTACTTCTGCTGAGTCATATACTTTTTCACTTAAAGCTTTCGACTCATACATCCAATCTTCAACAGATCCAGAGGTGATTTGTTTTTTTTGTATTTCAGAAAGAGACATTGTATTTTCGGCAAGTTCAGAAAAACTCATATCATAAGAATTTATCATATCGCTATCCCAAACCCGGTGTAGATTAGATCCATCTCCAAACCATCGCACCTGTATATCATTCCCACCTCTATCTTCTCCGCGGCCAGTATGTAACGGCTGATGCAGATCACCCATAAAGTGAACCAACATTTTAAGATAAAACTCCTTATTCTCCCTGCTTGAATTTTTATCCTTCAATACCGATACACATTTTTTAATTCCCATCAATAAATCTCCTTCTGGATTCGCTTTTTCTTCAGAATATTCAGTTTCTCCTTTTGGAAGGTTTACATAATGCATGGGTCCAAATTCACGATACTTTGAATCACTTTTGATATCATCCCCAAAGGTGGATACAAAGGCCAAAGTATTTCCATGAAGTAATTTTTCAATTTGTTTCCTGGCTTTTTTGCTCAAATGATTATCGGCTATTTCTCCTGTAGTTCTATGCCCGGTTTTTCCCCAGTCATTATTATTTGAACACATGAAGTTAAGGCTTAAGAGAAAAACTGCAGTCAGTATAAAACTTTTCATTTATTTAAATTTATAAGTTGACAAAAGCCCAAATTGGACATATTTATTTTGAACAAATATATAAAACCTCATTTTAACAAATTGTTAAGATCCTCTATTTTAATCGATTTATAATCTACACATAAAACAATTCTTCAGTTATAAAAAAATATAAGTTTGTATTATCATCTTTGACAAAGTAATTCGGAAACAAATCGTAAATTTGGCTGAAAAATTTCGTGTTAAGAGTCTAACATGAAACCTTATAGATAATTAAGGTAAAGTCTAAAATCGAAGCCAATGAAATTGAAAATCCTGGTTTTTATAATGATGTTAATTGTGCAATCAACTTTTGCCCAAACCACCTCTTTTACTGAAAAGTTGATTTTTGTAAATGAATTAATAGACGGAACATTAACTCTTCCGGAAAATATCGTAAATCCATCACTGGTTATTTTTATTCAAGGTTCAGGCCCATTGGATAGAGACGGAAACCAAATGATGATGAAGAATGATGCTTTTAAGAAAATTGCTCATGAATTATCTGAAAATGGCATCGCATCCTATAGGTTTGACAAGCGAATTTTTAAGATGGAAAAATTCAATATTAAAGAAGTCGATTTACGCTTAGAAGATTTTGTCACCGATGTAAAATCAATACTGGAGTATTTTAAAGCCGATAAAAACTTTGATAAAATTATTTTGGCAGGCCATAGCGAAGGTTCACTTATTGGAATGCTAGCAGCACAACAGGGAGCACCGGATGCATTTATTTCACTGGCAGGTGCTGGGAGAAGCATTGATAAAATAATTGTGGAACAACTTTCAAAACAATCGGAAGAACTTTCAGAGAATGCCTGTAAGGCTTTGAAGGAAATTAAAGAAACTGGAAGTACAGTAAATTACAGTCCATATTTGGAATCAATTTTTAGGCCTAGCGTTCAGCCATATCTTGCTTCCTGGATGAAATATGATCCTGCCTTAGAAATAGCCAAATTAGATATCCCTATCCTAATTATAAATGGATCCTTCGATTTACAAGTCGATATAACCGATGCTGAAATTTTAAATGCCTCCGCTAAGAATTCAAAATTGGTAATTTTAAAAAATATGAATCATATTTTTCGAGAAATTAAAGGGGAAAATTTAGAAAACACGAAGGCATATAATGAACCCAATAGACCGCTTCATCCTGAATTGATCCCGGTATTAGTAGATTTTATTAACTCTCTGGAATAAAATCTTGAAAGTCAAATCGAATGAATGTTTTCAACTTCTGTCAAAAGACCTAGAAGTATCAAAAAATTTAAGTAAGCAACATTAAATGAATTATAAAATTGTATTTTCAGATATTGACGGAACCCTTCTCAACAAGGATCGGGAATTATCTTCGGCGACTATAACAGAGATTAAAAAATTAAAAAATAACATTCCTTTTATCCTGATCTCAGCAAGGATGCCATCGGCAATGAGGTACCTTCAAAAGGAACTAGAGATAGAAAAACTTCCAATTATTTGCTATAATGGTGGCTTGATCTTAGTTAATGATAAAATTTTAAGTTCTACAGAGATCCCTATTGAAATTTTGGAGGATTTGAGTGACTGGAATTCGGTAAACAATTGTCATTTAAGTCTATATCATCAAGACGAATGGTATGTCCCATCAATGGATGAATGGGCGCTGAGGGAACAACACAACACTAAAGTTAGGCCCGAAATAAAATCTGATTGGGAGGTAATTAAAAAGTGGCGATTAGAACAAAAAGGTGCCCATAAGATTATGGCTATGGGGAAGGAATTACAAATTGACCAAATTCGCGATTACCTTGCTGAAAAATTTCCGAATCAGCTGCATTTATATCGCTCTAAAAACACCTATTTGGAAATTGCCCCAAAAAGCATCTCAAAATATACTGCCATCGAGATATTACTAGATCAATATTTCAAATTTTCTTCCGAAGAAGCGATTGCCTTTGGAGATAATTATAACGATGTGGAAATGCTTAAGAACATTGGTTATGGCATTGCGGTTGGGAATGCACGGCCAGAAACTCTTGAAGTGGCTAATCTAGTTGCGGAAATGAGTATTGAAAATGGAGTTGCTAAATGTTTGAAACAGATATTTAAACTTTAACTCATTTGGAATTAGTCCATTTTTCATTAGTATAATTAAAATCGTATTTTCGCGCTCAGAGAAAATCGACTTATGGAAAACGCCCCTTTTTTTACCAATGACGCTATTGTTTTTGGAATTCTGATGACTTCACTTGGTTTTGTCTTTTACACCTCCTCAAAAAAGGAGGGTTTTTGGAAAAAATTTTATTCGGTAGTTCCCGCGCTTTTAATGTGCTATTTAATTCCTTCAATTTTTAATTCCCTTGGAGTAATAGATCCTGAAAGTTCCCAATTATATTTTGTTGCCAGCCGCTATTTACTTCCCGCTTCATTGGTCTTAATGACCCTAAGTATCGATCTAAAAGCAATTTTTAGTTTGGGTCCAAAAGCGCTTATTATGTTTTTTACTGGAACCATCGGAATTATTCTTGGAGGTCCATTGGCAATTCTCATAATCTCAGCAGTTTCTCCCGAAACAGTTGGAGGTGTTGGTCCGGATGCAATTTGGCGTGGACTTTCCACACTGGCGGGCAGCTGGATTGGAGGTGGGGCGAACCAGGCTGCAATGTTGGAAATTTATGAATATAATCCCGACTTGTATGGTGGAATGGTGCTGGTGGATATCGTAGTTGCCAATTTATGGATGGCCATTTTACTGTTTGGTATTGGAAGAAACGAAAAAATTGATAAATGGTTGAAAGCCGACGACTCTGCCATTACCAACTTGAAAAATAAGGTTTCATCTTATGCTGCCAGTGTAACAAGAAATCCGAGCCTTGACGACATAATAATTATGTTGGCCCTTGCCTTTGGCGCGGTTGGAATCGCACATTGGGGTGCCGAATGGATCTCAGCTTTTTTATTGAATAATTTTGAAGTATTTAATGATAAAAAAAGTGCCTTGTCTTCCTTCTCATCTTCATTTTTCTGGATGATTTCCATTGCCACGGCAATAGGGATTGTTTTATCTTTTACTAAATTCAAAACTTATGAAGGTGCGGGGGCGAGCAAAATAGGAAGTCTTTTTATATATATGTTGGTTGCCACTATAGGAATGAAAATGGATCTTGCAATGGTTTTTGACAATCCGGGACTTATTGCTATAGGTCTGGTTTGGATGTTCATACATGCTGGTTTATTAATTTTAATTGCCAAAATCATAAAAGCACCTTTCTTTTTTCTAGCTGTAGGAAGCCAGGCAAATGTAGGAGGCGCAGCAAGCGCACCTATCGTAGCTGCTGCCTTTCACCCTTCACTGGCCACAGTTGGTGTGCTATTGGCCGTCTTTGGATACGTGGTGGGAACCTATGGTGCAATTTTGTCCACAATATTAATGCAAATAGCGGCGGCCGGTTAGTAAAGCATCAAAATTTATATGATATTTGCCCTCCGTAATTCAATTTATATTCATGAAAAAACTTAGCCTCATATTGGCAATTCTTATCAGCATAGTTGCCTGTTCAAAGAAAGAAAGTAATCTTTTGATAAAAGGAAATGTTATTGGTCTTAAAAAGGGAACTATTTACCTTCAAAAAATTGAAGATACTGTTCTTACTAATGTGGATTCGATTATTATAAATGGTGATGCAAATTTTGTCTTGGAGGATTTTATCACAAGTCCCCAAATTATGTATTTGTTCCTGGACAAAGTGGATAATGTTGAATATGACGAAAGGATTGAGTTTTTTGCTGAGGAAGGAGAAGTAACCATTAATACAACACTAAAAAACTTTGCAGTGGATGCAAAGGTTTCGGGCTCTACGAATCAAACAAAATTGATGGAATACCGAGAAATGATGTCCCGTTTTAATGAAAAAAATCTGGAGCTTATTCAAACTAATTTTGAAGCTCAGCGCGATGATGATGAAGACCTTCTCATCAAAACAAATACGGAATACGACCGACTTTTAAGCAGAAGATATTTGTATACCGTAAATTTCGCAGTGAATAATAAGGATTTGGAAATCGCACCTTACCTTGCCCTTTCTGAAGTTTTTGATGCCAACATAAAATATCTGGATACAATTTATAAATCCATGACGCCACATGTTCAGAAATCCAAATATGGAAAGGATTTAAAAACCTTTCTAAAAGAACGAAGGAAAATGGAGAAGTTGGAAGAAAAAGTGGAGAAACAATAGTGAAATTAGAAGTACGAAGTTAGAAGTTATTAATAAACAGAAGACAATAGGATTAAGGATTACCCGATAATTAGAATTATTTGCGCCCTTTGCGCAGATCTTTGCGGCCTTTGCGATTAAATTTTACTGCCATTAAAATCAAAAATCAGTTTACCTGGTTTAAATCATTCAATAATTATTTCCTTTCACATAATATTATTTAAACTTTGTGAACCTTTGTGTTTTTGTGCCTTGGTAGCAATATCTCACGCCACGAAGACCCCAAGTCACAAAGCAACACAAAGAAACCTACAATTAAAATATCGATTATAGATCAAGGATTTTTAGCCGAGGAAATTTCCCTCTTCTAATATCAAAAATCGTTAATCCTTGTTCTTAAATCAATTAAAAGAATATTTCTCAATAAAAACTCTTCACCCCCCCCCGTAATGGAGGAGTTTTGAGCCGATAGAGGGACTTCCTTCGTCTGCGCTCAGGACATGCTTCTCGTCAATCCATAAAAAAACTCCCCCGTAATGGAGGAGTTTTGAGCCGATGGAGGGACTCGAACCCACGACCTGCTGATTACAAATCAGCTGCTCTAGCCAGCTGAGCTACATCGGCATCGAATATTTTTTACAATTCGTTTATTTTTGCAACCAAAGCATTTGCTTTAGCTTCAAAGTCTTTTTCAATATCTTTAAAATGTTGTTTTTTATTTTCAACATTTTTTTGATTTATCTTTGCCATTAATTCATCAAAACCAGTTATAGCTTGATCTACAATTGCTTCCGATTTTTTTGGTTCTTGCTTAGGGTTTGCTAATTGATGAATATATGCTGCCTCAATTAAATCACCCATCACATAATTTACATCTCTCTTTAACAATCTTATACTTGCCATTATTTATTAATTTTAGGCTGCGAATTTAGGCTATTTTTCGATATAATTATACACTTACCTCCAATATTTTTGAGTTTTGACTTTCTATAGATATTTTTGTAATGCAGGCAGGAACCAACATAGTCTCTCCCTGATTAAGTTCTTCCTGATTTCCATTGAAAGTAACCATAGATTTCCCATCAACTCCCATTAGAATAACAAAGGAATCCAATTCTGAATAATCCCTGGTTATTTCCGAATTTAACTCAATAATATTCGTTTTAAAATATTGGTTATGATACAGTTTTGAAGATTGATTTTTCCTTTCCTCGTATTTTATCCAGAAATCGCCCTCATGGGAAAGATCGATTGCATCCAAGGCTAAATCGGTATGTAGTTCCCTACTTTCACCGGAATCTGTAACACGATCCCAATCATAAATTCGATATGTGATATCGGAAGTTTGTTGAATTTCAGCCAATAAAACCCCTGCTCCTATTGCGTGAACAAAGCCAGGATTAATAATAAAAGAATCTCCCTTCTTTACTTTCTCACTATTTAAAGCATCTACCAGCGTATTGTTTTTTACCAATTCCTGGTAATCTTCTTTTGTGATTTTGTTTTTAAAACCCATTATCACTTCCGCATCCTTATCGGCCTGCATGATATACCACATCTCAGTTTTGCCAAAGGAATTGTGTCTTTCTTTGGCAATTTTGTCATTTGGGTGCAACTGCACAGAAAGCGCTTCTGCAGCGTCGATGAATTTTATAAGCAAGGGGAATTTTGTTCCAAATTTTTCCGAAACTTTTTTTCCTACGAACTGTGATCCATATTCTTCCAAAAGCCATTTTATGGATTTTCCTTTATACTTGCCATTTGAAATAATTGAATCGTTTCCTTCAACATCAGATATTTCCCAACTTTCCCCAGTTTTGGAGGATGGACTATTCTTATTGAACAGTTGTTTCAGTTTTTGTCCTCCCCAGATCTTATCTTTTAGGATTGGGTCAAATTTCAATAAATAGAGATCAGTTTTCATTTTGTAATTCTTTTAATTTTTTTATTGCTTCAGTTGTGTGTTTAGATGAATTCATATTATTGTAACGCATCTTGAGAATTCCGATTTTGTCAAAAATAAAAGTTTCCCGTCCTGGAATCACACCAAGAAATGAGGATTTTACATCAAAAATTTTTGTAGCTTTTTTATTTTTATCTGACAGAAATATAAAGGGCAAATTGTACTTATTTATGAATTTGGTATGGGAAGTTTCAGAATCAGCACTAATTGCTATCACTTCTGCTCCCAATTCTTTAAATTCCCGATATCGATCCCGAAAATCACAAGCTTCCTGGGTACATCCGGGTGTAAAATCTTTAGGATAAAAATAAATAACAAATGCTTTCTCTCCTTTAAAATGATCAGTATTAAAAACCTTAGCATCCTGATCCGTTAGGTTAACAGACGGTACAGTTTCTCCTAATTTTAAAGACATTTAATTTCCACTATAAGTTACAAAATTCCTAGGTGTTTCGTATAAGGTAATCGCAAGTTCAAACTCCCGTTTTAATTTTGGCTTCAACCTGTTCCAGATCACAACGGCAATATTTTCAGCAGTAGGATTTAAATCTTTGAATTCCTCCACCTCAATATTTAAGTTTTTATGATCGAATGGAATTTCAATTTCATAATAAATCAGATCTTTTAAGACTTTTAAATCTATTACAAATCCGGTCTCAAGATCAATTAATCCGGTTACAGAAACCGTAAGCTCGTAATTGTGCCCATGAAAATTTGGATTACTACATTTCCCAAAAACTGTCACATTTTTTTCTTGATTCCAATCCTTGCGATATAATCGGTGAGCTGCGTTAAAATGAGCCTTCCTATGCACTGTTACTTTCATAGTTGTATAGATTGGTAATACTTGTCAAATATAATCTTAAACCATTCAGTATAGCGATCCGGATGGTCTTTCATATCTTTTTGAATTTCCTCTAACTTCATCCATTTCCAGGCTGAGACTTCAGTGGGATTCAAATCTGGAACATCACTGAAATTACCAACCAGAATATGATCGAATTCATGTTCAGTTAAGCCATTATCAAAAGGGGCTTTATAAATAAAAGCCAAGGTGTCTTTTAAATCGGTAGTAAATCCCATTTCTTCACCTAATCGTCTTTTTCCAGCTTCAATATTGCTTTCTTCCTCACGCTGATGGCTGCAACAGGTATTTGTCCATAGTCCTGGGGAATGGTATTTAGAAAGCGCGCGTTGTTGCAACATTAATTCATTTTTATCATTAAAGACAAAAACCGAAAAGGCGCGGTGCAACAATCCTTTTTCATGAGCTTCCATCTTAGGCATTAATCCTATAGGTTCATCTTTTTCATTCACCAGGATCACTTTTTCTTCTTCCATTGCTTCAATTGATTTTCAAAAATACAAAATCGGCTTGGTAAATCATAAGAAAAACAGGTTCTTCCATCGTAATGTTAACTTAAATTATTTAAAAAGCTAATCATGTTACAATTCCATTTTCTTAATCAAATAATTTATATTTGCAAACTTAAATCAGCAAATGAAATTTACCGACGAGATAAAACGCAGAAGAACTTTTGGAATCATTTCACACCCGGATGCCGGTAAAACCACGCTTACTGAAAAACTCCTGTTATTTGGGGGAGCTATTCACGAAGCAGGCGCGGTAAAATCCAACAAGATCAAAAAAGGCGCTACCAGTGACTTTATGGAAATTGAGAGGCAACGTGGAATTTCTGTTGCTACTTCGGTGCTTGCGTTTGAATACGATGGAATCAAAATAAATATTTTGGATACTCCGGGGCACAAAGATTTTGCTGAAGATACTTTTAGAACACTTACCGCTGTGGACAGTGTTATTGTGGTGATTGATGTGGCAAAAGGAGTTGAAGAACAGACTGAAAAACTGGTAGAAGTTTGCCGGATGCGGAATATCCCAATGATAATTTTCGTCAACAAAATGGATCGTGAGGGTAAGGACGCATTTGAACTTCTGGATGAGATAGAGCAAAAACTGAACTTAACCGTAACACCTCTTAGTTTCCCAATTGGAATGGGATATGATTTCAAGGGAATTTATAATATATGGGAACAGAATGTGAACCTTTTCACTGGAAATCCCCGAAAAGATATTGAGGACACCGTAGAAATTTCAGATTTAAAATCTGAGGAATTGGATGAACTTATAGGGGAAAAATCAGCAAATAATTTAAGGGAGGAATTAACTTTGGCTCTTGGTGTTTACCCGAAATTTGATAAAAATGCTTATTTGGATGGAAATTTACAGCCAGTATTTTTTGGTTCGGCTTTAAATAATTTTGGGGTAAGGGAATTGCTGGATTGCTTTGTTAGCATCGCTCCTCCGCCCCGAGCAAAAGAAAGTGATACTCGAGTTGTGAAACCAGAAGAAAAAGAATTCACCGGTTTTGTATTTAAAATACACGCCAATATGGATCCAAAACACCGGGACAGACTGGCGTTTGTTAAGATTGTTTCCGGAATATTCGAACGAAACAAACCATATTTGCACGTTAGACAGGGGAAAAACTTCAAATTTTCAAGTCCAAATGCATTTTTTGCCGAGAAAAAAGAGGTTGTAGACATTTCTTATCCTGGTGATATAGTTGGTTTGCACGACACAGGGAATTTCAAAATTGGAGATTCGCTCACTGAAGGCGAAGTTTTAAATTATCGTGGTGTTCCAAGTTTTTCTCCGGAACATTTCCGCTTTATCAACAATGCGGATCCTATGAAATCCAAGCAATTGGAAAAAGGAGTAGACCAATTGATGGATGAAGGTGTTGCACAATTGTTCATACTGGAATTGAATAACAGGAAAGTAATAGGAACCGTTGGAGCTTTGCAGTTTGAGGTAATTCAATACAGGCTAGAACACGAGTATGGAGCGAAATGTACGTATGAAAATTTGAATGTACACAAGGCAACCTGGGTTGAACCGGAAAATACGAAAAGCGAGGAATTCAAAGAATTTAAACGTATAAAAGCAAAATTTTTAGCAAAAGATAAACATGGTCAATTGGTATTTTTTGCCGATTCCCAGTTTTCACTGCAAATGACCCAACAAAAATTTCCATCGATTAAATTCCATTTTACATCGGAATTTTAACCTAATCTCGCTTTTCTCATTATGAAATAATATCATTTATCTCTAGCCGTGATAGAGATAAACTATTTTTGACCTTATTGAGGATTTCTCCCTTTATGGCATTACCAAAAATTAAATTTTCTCTAATCTATTGTCTAAGTATTTTAAAGAGATTCAGGAACAATTTTAAGATACCTGGATCACGAGTCTCAACTAAATTAATCCATCTTAACCACCTGGAAAACATTTAATTTCTTTCCGGTTAATTCTTCCAATAATCCGCCTTTTCGCAGAGTGCCCCATATTTCGAGCTCGGGATCGCTAAGCGTGGTGATTAGAAGGTTAATTTTTCCTTTTTTATTGGTAATTTCCAGCATCTCTACGTTTTGATAATGGCTTCGGTCCAGTCCATCGGCAACCCTTAAGATTGCTGAAAGTTTTTTTACTCGTTTTCGCAACTTTTTATTCAATTGTTTATAGCCTTTATGTCGCTCCTTTGGTGTTGACTTTCGATGATATCTGGCCACATTGGCCATTACATTAATTTCATATTCCTTAAAACCGAGCAATTCTGAATACTTAATTAGGTATAGGGCGTGTTTATGGTGTTTTCGGTAGGAGATATAGTGGCCTATATCGTGCATTAAACTCGCATATTCCAGCAACTCCCTGCCAGATTCTTTTAGTTTCAAATCTTCTTTGAATTTATCAAAGAGTTGTAGTGAAAAATTAGAAACTTGACGCGAATGTGCTTCCGGCCAATTACACTTTCGCAACAACTCGTAAACACTTCTGCGACGCGGATCTTTAAAATTTGCCACAAGGTCCAGGTTAAGTTGCTCACTTTTATCGCTGATATAATTAAGTATCATTCCTTCCCGAAGGGCAGCTTCAGAGATTTTAATATTTTCAATCTTAATTTTATCTACAAGAAACTTCAACAAAACCATTCCTGGATTAATAATATCTACTCTTTTCTCTTCTAGATCTTTTTCTTTTTTACGATGCTTTCTATCGAGTTTGATAAAATCGGAATACAAATCTTTAAAATCATCTGCGCTAAATTTCAGTTCGTTAAGGCTTCTCTTAGCAGTTATCGAGTTCCTATCTGCCACCATATCCCCTATGTTTTCCATAGTTCCCGAGGAACCGATTATGGTTTTCACCTTATGTTTTTTAGCCAATTTTAAGACTTCAGAAAGCTCTTTATTAAAATGATTCTGCAGTTTTTTAATATCTTGTTGATTAATAGGGTCTGAACTTACAAAAGCTGCGGCCATCCTGGCAACTCCTAGTTTCAAACTATTATAATAGATAAATTCCTTATTGTTACCAATAATAAATTCAACGCTACCACCCCCAATATCTGCCATAAGCAGCATTTCCTTGTCCAAAACAATACTATGCTTTATTGCCAGGCCAATCATTTCTGCTTCCATTTTTCCTGAAATAGCCCTTACCCTAATTCCGACCTGGTTTCCGACTTCTTTAATAAAATCGCCCCCATTTTTAGCTTCACGAATAGCACTCGTGGCATAAGCAAGAATCTTTTCTACCTGAAAACTTTCGCATAAAAATTTAATCCTTTTTAGCGCTTCTAGTCCGCGATCCATTGCCTCCCGGCTCAACTTATCTTCCATACCTTTTTCAGCCAGGACAACCATTTCTTTAAGTTTATTAACAGTACGGAAACTGCCATCAGGATAAATATCAACAAGAACGGCGTGAAAAGAATTGGTGCCAAGATCTATTGCAGCTATTCGTTTGGTAGGTTCAGAATTGGTAGTATTATCGATCATTTTTTGAATATTTTGAGCTTAAGATCAATCATTACAGATTGATATACGCCTAAGTTAAGTAATATATTCTGTAATTTGCATGGCATTAAACTACTGATGAAAATGGCAATAATGGACCTTATAGATTTAAGAATCGAATAACTAGCGAAGTATCTATTAACATTTGAATGTGCAAATAGAAGGTTGAGGTTTTTGATGTACTTAAATGGGTAAAAAAAATTAAAACAAGAAAATATTAAACCCACCAATTTCCGGAAAAAATGAAATAAAAAAACCCGAAGCTCTCGCTTCGGGTTTTTTTGATAAACTTCAAATTCTATTAAGCCTGGCCAACTGGGCCAAAATTTAACGGAATTGGTGGTTGTTCATAATCCTTAATCTCTCCGTGAGCTTTTTCAAACCTTTGTACATTTTCACTCAAAGCCTTCAAAAGTCTTTTGGCGTGCTGGGGAGTTAAGATAATACGTGATTTTACTTTACTCTTTGGTGTTCCCGGCATAATGCTTACAAAATCTACAACAAATTCTGACACTGAATGATTAATGATTGCCAGATTGGAATAAATTCCTTCGGCAATTTTCTCATCCAATTCAATATTTATTTGATTAGGTTTTGGTTTGTTTTGATCGCTCATTCTTAAGATTAAAATTTACTGTATTTAACAAGTCGGTCTTCAATAGATTATAAAATAAACTCTTACGATCTGACTTATTTGATAGTCCATTTTCAAGGCCGCCAAATGCAGCCCTGAAAATGAAACCTACCTTTTAATTATAATTCACTTCTTGTTTTTTCTCCATCAACTCGTCATAATCTTCTTTAGAACCTACAATTATGTTTTCATAAGATCTCATTCCTGTACCCGCAGGGATTTTATGTCCAACAATTACATTTTCCTTAAGTCCTTCAAGTTCATCCACTTTACCACTTACAGCGGCTTCGTTAAGAACTTTTGTAGTTTCCTGGAAGGAAGCTGCAGATATAAACGATTTGGTTTGAAGTGAAGCTCTGGTAATACCCTGTAAAATAGGCATTGCAGTTGCAGTAATAACTTCCCTAGAGGTAGCTAATTCTTTATCCTCCCTTCTTAATGATGAATTTTCGTCCCTTAACTCACGTAGAGTAACAATTTTTCCTGGTTTAAGTGTAGTAGAATCTCCGGCATTTTCTATAACCCTCATTCCGAAGATCTTATCGTTTTCTTCAATAAAATCTGCTTTATGAATCAACTGATTTTCTAAGAAAATGGTGTCTCCCTGATCTACAATCCTCACTTTACGCATCATCTGGCGAACTACCACCTCAAAATGCTTATCGTTAATTTTTACACCTTGTAAACGATATACTTCCTGAACTTCATTCACAAGATACTGTTGAACAGCATTAGGTCCTTTAATACTCAAGATATCTTCCGGAGTAATAGATCCATCAGACAGCGCCATTCCGGCACGGATATAATCGTTTTCCTGAACCAGAATCTGGTTTGAAAGTTTAACAAGATATTTTTTAACCTCTCCAAGTTTTGATTCAACTATGATCTCACGGTTACCCCTTTTGATTTTTCCGAAGGAAATAACTCCATCGATCTCACTTACTACAGCAGGGTTAGATGGATTACGTGCTTCAAACAATTCGGTAATACGAGGAAGACCTCCTGTAATATCACCAGATTTTGAAGATCTACGAGGAATCTTAACCAAAATCTTACCGACCTTGATTTTCTCATCCTTATCTACCATCAAGTGGGCACCAACCGGAAGGTTATAAGAGCGAATAATTTCGTCTTTTTTACCAATGATATGAAGCGTTGGAATAAGTTTTTTATTTCTGGATTCTGCAATTACTTTTTCCTGGAATCCGGTTTGTTCATCAATTTCAACCTGGTAGGTAGCACCTTGTTCAATATTTTCATATTTGATTTTACCTGCAAATTCTGAAATGATTACTCCGTTATATGGATCCCATTGGCAAACAACATCGTCTGTTTTCACAGTATCGCCGTCCTGGATAAAGATTTGAGCCCCGTAAGGAATATTGTTTGTACTTAAAACAACTCCGGTTTTCTTGTCTTTCACCTTTAATTCTGAAGTTCTTGAGATTATGATATCTGTAGGTTGTCCATCAAGACCTTCCCCTTTTACCACTTTCAAATCTTCAATTTCGGCAATACCGTTATACTTAACGATAATTTTGTTTTCTTCTGAAATGTTACCAGCAATACCACCCACGTGGAAGGTACGCAGTGTAAGTTGTGTTCCCGGCTCTCCAATAGACTGAGCGGCAACAACTCCTACAGCTTCTCCTCGTTGAACCAATTTATTGGTTGAAAGGTTTCTACCGTAACATTTTACACAAATTCCTTTTTTAGCTTCACAAGTAAGTGCTGATCTTACTTCTACGCTTTCAATAGGAGCATTTTCAATTTTCTTAACTGTTTCTTCTAATATTTCTTCTCCTGCAGCAACTATTAACTCTTCAGTTAATGGATTGAAAACATCATTTAAGGAAATTCGTCCTAAAATTCGTTCTCCAAGAGATTCTACGATTTCGTCGTTCTTTTTAAGAGGGGTAACTTCAACTCCACGAAGCGTTCCACAATCTTCTTCATTTACAATTACGTCTTGTGAAACATCTACCAATCTACGGGTTAAATAACCAGCATCGGCAGTTTTAAGTGCAGTATCGGCAAGACCTTTACGCGCACCGTGAGTAGAAATAAAGTATTCAAGAATTGAAAGACCTTCCTTAAAGTTGGAAAGAATTGGGTTTTCAATAATTTCACCACCACCTACACTCGATTTTTTTGGTTTGGCCATCAATCCACGCATCCCCGTTAACTGCCTGATTTGTTCTTTAGAACCCCTGGCACCAGAATCAAGCATCATATAAACAGAGTTGAATCCCTGATTGTCTTCGCGAATTCGTTTCATAGCCAATTCAGTAAGACCAGCGTTTGTAGAAGTCCAAATATCAATAACCTGATTGTATCGTTCGTTATTGGTGATAAGACCCATATTATAGTTTCCTATAATACCATCCACCTGCTCGTTCGCTTCATCAATCATTGATTGTTTTTCCTCTGGGATAATAATATCACCTAAACTAAAGGATAAACCACCTGTATATGCGAAGCTATAACCTAAATCTTTAATTTTATCAAGGAAGGTAGAAGTTGCGGGAACACCACAAACTCTTAATACATTTCCAATGATGTCCCTTAATGTCTTTTTGGTCAAGACCTCATTTACATAACCAACTTCATGGGGAACAGTTTCGTTAAATAAAACTCTTCCTACAGTTGTCTCAATAATTTGAAGGACCAATTCGCCTTCTTCATTGAAATCCATCGCCCTTATTTTGATAACGGCGTTAAGATTCACTTGTTTTTCATTATAAGCAATAATAACCTCTTCTGCAGAGTAAAATGTAAGACCTTCACCTTTAATTTTAACTTCTTCTGTAGAAGTTCTTGGTTTTGTCATATAATACAATCCAAGTACCATATCCTGAGATGGAACCGTAATTGGGGATCCATTTGCAGGGTTAAGAATGTTATGTGAACCCAACATTAATAATTGAGCTTCCAGAATTGCTTCCGGGCCAAGAGGCAAGTGAACTGCCATCTGGTCACCATCGAAATCGGCATTGAACGCAGTACACGCCAATGGGTGTAACTGTATAGCCTTTCCTTCAATAAGTTTAGGTTGGAATGCCTGGATTCCCAAACGGTGAAGTGTTGGAGCTCTGTTAAGCAAAACCGGGTGACCTTTAAGTACGTTTTCTAAAATATCCCATACTACAGGCTCCTTTTTGTCTATTATTTTTTTAGCAGATTTTACTGTTTTTACAATCCCTCTTTCTATCAATTTTCTGATAACGAATGGTTTGTAAAGTTCGGCTGCCATATCTTTTGGGATACCACATTCAAACATTTTCAATTCTGGTCCAACTACAATTACCGAACGTGCTGAATAATCCACACGTTTTCCAAGCAGGTTTTGACGGAAACGCCCTTGTTTTCCTTTTAAGGAATCTGAAAGGGATTTCAACGGCCTGTTTGAATCAGTTTTTACTGCTGATGATTTTCTTGTGTTGTCAAACAATGAATCTACTGATTCCTGAAGCATACGTTTTTCATTACGCAGGATCACTTCAGGAGCTTTTATTTCCATCAATCGTTTTAAACGATTGTTTCTGATAATTACTCTTCGGTATAAATCATTTAAATCTGAAGTTGCAAAACGTCCACCATCCAATGGAACCAATGGTCTTAATTCTGGAGGAGTTATTGGAATTACCTTCATAATCATCCATTCCGGAAGATTTTCCTTGCCCACATTTGCATCCCGGAAAGCCTCAACTACTTGCAGTCTTTTTAAGGCTTCAGTTTTACGTTGTTTTGAGGTTTCATTGTTTGCTTTATGTCTTAAATCATAAGAAAGCTGATTAAGATCGATTCTCTTCAAAAGTTCGATCAAACATTCTGCACCCATTTTTGCAATAAACTTATTTGGATCACTATCATCCAGATACTGGTTTTCTTGCGGAAGAGTTTCTAAAATATCAAGATATTCCTCTTCTGTAAGGAAATCCATTTTTTTACAAACTTCACCTTCAGCATTTTTGGCGATACCAGCTTGTATTACAACATATCTTTCATAATAGATGATCATGTCCAATTTCTTGGAAGGAAGTCCAAGTAAATAACCAATTTTATTTGGTAATGAACGGAAATACCAGATGTGTGCAACAGGCACAACAAGATTGATATGGCCAACACGGTCACGTCGCACTTTTTTCTCTGTTACCTCTACCCCACAACGATCACAAACAATTCCTTTATATCGAATTCTTTTATATTTTCCACAGGCACATTCATAATCCTTCACAGGACCGAAAATGCGCTCACAGAATAACCCGTCACGCTCTGGTTTGTGCGTACGATAATTAATAGTTTCCGGCTTAAGAACTTCGCCGCGAGACTCTGCCAAGATTGACTCAGGTGAAGCTAAGCCAATAGAGATTTTATTAAACCTCTGTTCTGTACTATTTTCATTATTTCTAGCCATAATAATTTCTGCTACTTATTGTTGTGAAAATCTTGCTTTTCAAAGTTGGGTATTTGGTACCCAACTTTAGAAAGCAAAATATTATTCTACTAGTTTAATATCCAATCCTAAACCTTTCAATTCATGCATTAACACGTTAAAAGATTCTGGTAATCCGGGCTCTGGCATAGGTTCTCCTTTTACAATTGCCTCGTAAGTTTTGGCTCTACCTATAACATCATCAGATTTAACAGTTAAAATCTCACGCAAGGTTGCAGAAGCTCCATAAGCTTCAAGTGCCCATACCTCCATTTCACCAAACCTTTGACCACCAAATTGTGCTTTACCACCAAGCGGTTGTTGAGTAATAAGTGAGTATGGTCCAATTGAACGTGCGTGCATTTTGTCGTCGATCATATGTCCTAATTTCAACATATAAATTATTCCAACAGTTGCCTTTTGATCGAATCTATCTCCTGTACCACCATCATAAAGGTAGGTATGTCCAAAACGAGGAACACCTGCTTCATCCGTTAGTTCGTTGATTTGATCTAAAGTTGCACCATCAAAGATTGGCGTTGCGTATTTTCTGCCTAATTTTTGTCCTGCCCATCCTAATACGGTCTCATAAATTTGACCAATATTCATACGGGAAGGTACCCCAAGTGGATTTAAAACGATATCAACCGGAGTTCCATCTTCCAAAAATGGCATATCTTCATGACGAACAATACGGGCAACAATACCTTTGTTACCGTGTCTTCCTGCCATTTTATCTCCAACCTTTAGTTTTCTCTTCTTAGCGATATAAATTTTCGCCAATTTGATAATTCCTGCTGGTAACTCATCACCTACAGAGATGGTGAATTTTTCTCTTCTTAGATTTCCTTGAAGATCGTTTTCCTTAATTTTATAATTGTGGATAAGATTTGCAACAAGCTTGTTTAAATGATCATCTGTTGTCCATGTTCCTTGAGTAAGATGTATATAATCATCTACTGCATTCAACATTTTCAAGGTGTATTTTTTACCTTTTGGCAAAACTTCTTCCCCTAAATCATTTTGAACTCCCTGAGCGGTTTTTCCTCCAACAATAGCAAATAACTTATCTACCAGTTGAGATTTTAAAACTGCAAATTTAGCGTCGTAATTCTTGTCAAGAGATGCAACATCTTCTTTATCCTGAACTCGTTTGCGTTTATCTTTTACTGCTCTTGCAAACAACTTTTTGTTGATCACAACACCTCTTAATGATGGGTGTGCCTTCAACGAAGCGTCTTTTACATCGCCGGCCTTATCTCCAAAGATTGCCCTAAGCAATTTTTCTTCAGGAGTTGGATCGCTTTCTCCTTTTGGAGTAATTTTTCCAATAAGGATATCACCCGGTTTAATTTCAGCTCCAATTCGAATCATTCCATTTTCATCCAAATCCTTAGTGGCTTCTTCAGAAACGTTTGGAATATCATTGGTCAATTCTTCGTTACCTAATTTGGTATCCCGAACTTCCAAAGAATATTCATCGATGTGGATGGAGGTAAAGATATCTTCCCTTACTACTCTTTCAGAAATCACGATTGCATCCTCAAAGTTATAACCTTTCCAAGGCATGAAGGCAACCTTCATATTCCTTCCAAGTGCAAGTTCTCCCGCCTCGGTTGCATAACCTTGGCAAAGTACCTGACCTTTAGCAACTCTGTCTCCAACCTGAACAATAGGTTTAAGATTGATAGATGTTCCCTGGTTGGTTTTTCTAAATTTAACTAATTGATAGGTTTTAGAATCGGTATCAAAACTTACCATTCTTTCTTCCTCGGTGCGATCGTATTTAATGGTGATCTTTTCAGCATCAACATATTCAACTTCACCATCTCCTTCGGCATTGATCAATACACGTGAATCTGTTGCCACTTGTCTCTCCAGACCAGTACCAACAATAGGCGATTCTGCTCTTAACAATGGAACAGCCTGACGCATCATGTTTGATCCCATTAACGCCCTGTTGGCATCATCGTGCTCAAGGAAAGGAATTAATGAAGCCGAAATTGACGAAATTTGGTTTGGTGCAACATCAATATAGTGGATCTCTTTTGGATCTACTACCGGGAAATCACCTTCCATTCGAGCAATAACCTTATCTGTATTTATTGTTCCATCTTCGGTCAACGGAATGTTTGCTTGCGCAATTTTTTTATCTTCTTCTTCTTCAGCACTTAAATAAATAGGAGTATCAGAAAAATCAATTTTAGCATCATTAACAACACGGTAAGGTGTTTCAATAAAGCCCATTCCATTTACCTTTGCAAAAACTGCAAGGGAAGAGATAAGACCAATGTTTGGTCCTTCCGGAGTTTCAATTGGACATAATCTACCATAGTGAGTATAATGCACATCACGTACCTCAAAACCTGCGCGTTCTCTGGACAAACCACCTGGTCCAAGTGCAGATAACCTACGTTTATGGGTTATTTCGGCTAATGGATTGGTTTGATCCATAAACTGAGATAACTGATTGGTACCAAAGAATGAATTAATTACTGAAGACAATGTCTTGGCATTAATCAAGTCAATTGGTGTAAAAACCTCGTTGTCACGCACATTCATTCGCTCACGAATGGTACGAGCCATACGAGCCAAACCAACACCAAATTGTTGCGATAATTGTTCACCTACTGTTCTAACACGACGGTTAGACAAGTGATCAATATCATCAATTTCCGCTTTGGAATTGATTAACTCGATCAAATATTTAACGATTGTAATAATATCTTCTTTGGTAAGCACTTGCTTATCCATAGAAACATTAAGACCCAATTTTTTGTTCATTCTGTAACGTCCAACCTCGCCCAGGTTATAACGTTGCTCTGAAAAGAATAATTTATCAATTATACCTCGTGCTGTTTCTTCATCTGGCGGTTCTGCATTACGCAATTGACGGTATATGTGCTCTACGGCTTCTTTTTCAGAGTTTGTTGGATCCTTCTGCAAAGTATTATGAATAATTGCATAATCCCCTGTAGAGTTATCTTCTTTATGAAGCAGGATAGTTTTAGTTCCTGTTTCAATAATTGTTTCAATATGATCCTTATCCAGTTCCGTATCACGATCTAAAACAATCTCGTTACGTTCAATAGATACTACTTCTCCTGAATCTTCATCCACAAAATCTTCGTACCAGGTATTTAATACCCTGGCCGCAAGTTTGCGTCCTAATACTTTTTTAAGTCCTGTTTTGGACACTTTAACTTCTTCGGCAAGGTCAAAAATTTCAAGGATATCCTTGTCACGTTCAAATCCAATAGCACGGAAAAGTGTAGTTACAGGTAATTTTTTCTTCCTATCGATATAAGCGTACATCACGTTATTAATATCGGTAGCGAATTCTATCCAGGATCCTTTAAATGGGATAACCCTTGCAGAATATAATTTGGTCCCATTTGCATGGAAAGACTGTCCAAAGAAAACACCTGGAGAACGGTGTAATTGCGAAACTACTACACGTTCTGCGCCATTTACGCAAAAAGTCCCGCTTGGGGTCATGTATGGAATAGTTCCTAAATACACATCCTGTACGATGGTTTCAAAATCTTCATGTTCTGGATCGGTACAATACAGCTTTAAGCGTGCTTTAAGCGGTACGCTATAGGTCAAACCACGTTCAATACATTCTTGTATAGAATATCTTGGCGGATCAACAAAGTAATCCAGAAATTCTAATACAAAATTGTTACGGGTGTCTGTAATTGGAAAGTTTTCCATGAAGGTATTATAGAGACCTTCATCTCCCCTTTCTTCTGATTTAGTTTCTAGTTGGAAGAAATCCTGAAATGACTTGATTTGGACATCCAAAAAG
>Ga0307486_1000754_pt1 | contig 27463 bp, 25 predicted proteins | sample CBIW02metaG_FD_203663 | JGI IMG/M metagenome (GOLD analysis project Ga0307486, IMG submission 203663) | Sea-ice brine microbial communities from Beaufort Sea near Barrow, Alaska, United States - CBIW 0.2 | ecosystem: Environmental > Aquatic > Marine > Coastal | place: USA: Alaska | collected... | reverse complement strand
GAAAAGATCAGCGGACCAGCCATCGATCCCATGATGTTCTTGTCCATGGGGCGCATCGACCGAACGGGGCCCACGCTCTTCGGAACGTCTGAGTGATAGACCGCAATCAGGCGCGAAATCCCGTACTCCACGTACTCCTCGAACACGACGTCGGCGCTATCGAGACCCTCCTGGGGTCGTGCAGCAGACGAGTTCTCGATCTTGATGGAAAGCGCGGGCCGAGCTAGATCAGTAGCGGCGGCGTCCGTCGCATCGACACCAGTGAGCGGCCAGACGGTGCCGGGCTCCGGCTCGGCAGGCGGGGACGGGACTGCTGCGCGAGACGCACTAGGCGACGGAGTCTGCGTCGTCACCTCGCTCTGGACCGCATCGGTCGAGCAGGCTGCCAGCATCATTACGAGTGCGGCAATTCCGGACAGTCCTGCAAGCTTTCGGTTCGTCGTCATACGCGAGAGTGTACGGGCGACATACGCTTGACGCATGAAGTACGCGCCCCTGGCAGATAATCCCCGTGCCGCCATCGATGCTGTCGTCACCGGCGAGGCTGATGGCTTGTCCGTGCCTACCTCCGGATCCACGGGGGTGCCTCGCGACGTGCTGCTCGGCCTGCGGGCCATTCGCACCTCCGCGTTTTCTACCGTCGCCCGGCTCGGAGGCCCCGGATCATGGCTCCTGGCCCTGCCGCCAAACCGCATCGGCGGCGCGCTCGTCGCGATCCGTGCGGGACTCACTGATCAGCCCTTGATCACTATGCCCCCGGGGCCATTCACTGCAACAAGCTTTGCCCTTGCGGCCGCCCAGGTTCCCCCGGGTAGGCGCTACGTGTCGCTGGTACCCACGCAAGTGGTGCGCCTCATGGCCTCGCAAGTGGGGCGCGACGCACTGGCACTTTTCGATGCCGTGCTGGTGGGTGGCGCGGCCTTTGGCGACGGCGAGCGACCAAGCAACGTGATTGAGACGTACGGCATGACGGAGACGACCGGTGGCTGCGTGTACGACGGCGACCCGTTGGAGGGCGTTGACGTCGCGATCGGCGATGACGACCGCATCCTGATCTCGGGGACAACCCTGGCTGACGGGTACAGCGACGGGGACAAATCCCCCTGGGTCACCCACGATCACTTGCGATGGCTCAGGACGGGTGACCTGGGCAGGTGGAATGGCGGGCGACTCGAGGTGCTGGGGCGCGCAGACGACGTGATCATCTCCGGAGCACACAAGGTGCATCCCGTCGTAGTCGAGCGAGCCATTGCGGCCCTCGGGGGGATCGCCGACGTAGCCGTGGTGGGGGTAGGCGATGCAGAATGGGGAAAGCGAGTGGTCGCAGTGATCGAGCCTGCCGGGTCGGATCCCCTCGACCTGTCCAACGCGCCCGACGCGCCCGACGCGCCCGAGCCGTACAGCATCTCCGAGCTACGCGATCGCCTTCGCGATCAGCTCCCGTACTATTGCCTGCCTCGCGACCTTGTGGTGACGCGGTCAATGCCTCGCGGCGCAGGTGGCAAAATCGACCGGAAGGCCGTGACCGCATTGGCCTCACGGCCGGTGGCAGGCCGCTAAGGAAACTCGGTCTGCCGGCGTCACCATTCCCGACGCACATTCACCTCATTGTTCGACAGGAGAAATATGCCAACCGCAAACGACTGGGTCGCCGGTTCGCGCCCGCGCACCCTCTGGACGGCCATCGCACCTGTCGCCGTGGGCTCGGCGGCAGCGAGCACGGCCGGTGAGGGTGCCTTCGTACCGGCCGTCCTGGCCCTGGGCGTCGCGCTAGCCATGCAAATCGCTGTCAACTTTGCGAACGACTACTCCGATGGCGTCAAGGGCACCGACCTCAACCGCATCGGCCCCGATCGCCTCGTAGCCACCGGCAAGGCGACACCCACGCAGGTCAAGCGTGCGGCATACCTGTCCTTTGGCATCGCCGCCCTCTTTGGCGTCGCGCTGATTCTGGTGAGTGGGCTCTGGTGGATCGCCCCCATCGGCCTTATCGCGATCGTCGCCGCGTGGACGTACACGGGCAGCTCAAAGCCCTATGGCTACTCAGGTTGGGGCGAGATCAGCGTCTTCGTCTTTTTTGGCCCCGTGGCGGTTCTCGGCACGGAAGTCACTCAGTCCGGATCCGTCACGCTGACCGGCGTACTGGGATCTGTCGGCGTGGGGCTCTACGCAGTCTCGCTACTGATGGTCAACAACATCCGCGACCTCGAGACCGACGCCCTGTCTGGCAAGCGCACGCTCGCCGTCAAGATCGGCTCGATGCGTGCGCGCCAAATCTTCGCGGCCACCGTGATGACTCCCGTGGTGATCGCGGTCATCATCGCGTTCTCACACCCCTGGGCGCTCATCGCTACTCTGGTCGCACTGCCGTCGCTGCTGCTAGCCATCGCTATGCGCGTCACCGCGGCTACTACTCGGCTGCCGGTCGTCTTTGGCGGCATCAGCGCTGTAGGACTTGCCTACGGACTGCTGCTCGCCACCGGGATCGCGCTCTAGAGGGCTTTGTTTTGGTCCTCGACCGGCTCGGCCCCGACGGCCCCGACGGCTGCGTCGGTCGCGTCAGTCGCGTCAATCGCGTCAATCGCGTCAGCTTCGACAGCGGAGTCACCCGTGTCCGTCGTGCCAGTCGCCTCACCCGCGAGCGATTCGGCCTCGGCGTCCTCCACCAAATCCTCCGAGTGTTGCCGGTCGTGTGAGCGCGTCACCCAACTATCCATCTGGGCATTCGCGCGAGCCCGCATGGCAGGCAATGCGAGGTACGAGATCAACCAACCAACGATCACGGCAGCGATCACCGCGAGGATGTCGCGCCAACCGACGGACCACAGTGCGATCAGCACTACAAAAAAGATGCCCGTGCGGGCGCCCCAATAGGCAAGAACCTTCATGCGTACAACCGTACCTGTCGGTAGAGTGTGCCTATGCTCAGGATTCTGCCCTTCATCATTTACGTAGCTGTCGTCGCGTATTCGCTCGCCGACATGTTGCAGCGGCCCGAAAGCGATCCGTACCGCCTTCCCAAGTGGGCCTGGGTAGTCATCATCCTGATCTTCCCCTACGTGGGCGCCGCGGCCTGGATCTTCCTCAAGTTCACCGACCGCAGTGGCGGTTCCCGCCAACCTGAGGCTCGTGGCAAGGGTCCAGACGATGACTCGGACTACCTGAGCTGGCTAAACGAACAGGAACGCCGCCGCAAGCTGCACCGCGACAAGTAGCCCCGCGCACCGCAACAGAACACCGCACGTTGCAGCGCCGCCGGTCCGGCTCGCCGCCACCTCAGGCCGCCACCTCAGGCCGCCACCTCAGGCCGCCACCTCAGGCCGGCGCATCGGGCCGCCGCATCGGGACGGCGCATCGGGCCGCCGCTTCCTACCGGTTCGCTGCCGCATCGGCCCCGCGATAGAGCTCGAGCATTGCGGCGCCGGTCACCCTGATGTCATAAGCCGCGAGCAACGCCGTCTGCTCGGCGTGAATAGTCGCCCGCAGGCTGGAGTCGTTGATGACCCGCGCGAGCGAGGCGGCAAACGCATCCGCGTCACGAGCGTCAACGGTGACCTCCGCCCGCTCCCCCAACACTGACCGATACCCGGGATTGTCCCCGCCCATCACCACGCCGGATCCGGACGCCATCGCCTCGATCAGCACGATCCCAAAACTCTCGCCGCCGGTCGCGGGGAAAACCGCCAGGTCGGCATCGGCGTAGAACTGCGGCTTGTCGGCCTCGCTCACAAAACCCAGAAGCGTCACCTCTTCGCCCAGCCCGTGCGTCGCGATAGCCGCCTCGAGGTCACGGAGCAACGGGCCCTTTCCGCCGATGCGCACGTCGAGTTGCGTCACCATCTCACGCGGCAGCGCGCCCAGGGCCTCCACCAACTCGAGCGCCCCCTTGCGCTCCACCAGGCGCCCCAAAAAGGCGACCACAAGCGGATCCCCCGGCCCGCGCATCGGCCGCTCATGCTTGACCGCCCCGGCGAAGGCCGCCGTGTCGACGGCGTTGGGGATGACTACGCAGTCGATGCCGAACGCCTCGCGCGCGAACACAGCCGCGGGGGCGGACACCGCGGCGAACGCATCGCACTTTCGCAGGTTGCGCCGCAACAGCTTCCCCAAAAGGTGCGTGCCAAACGAGCTCAGCGGGCCGTCGGGCAGGATGTGGAAGGTGGCGACGATGCGCACGGCCCCGGCCTGCACCCGGCGGGCCTCATCCACCACTCTCGCGGCGAACAACGGCGAGTGGGGTGTCTGGACGTGGATCACGTCGTAGCGTTCGCGCGCCAAGAACTCGCGCAGCACCTTGCGGGAGGTGGGCAGCGGCACCCGCAACCCATTGCCGTTGAACTTCACTGCCATGTTGCGAGCGAGCGAGTGCACCGTGACGTCGGTGCGCGAGGCGTCCGAACATACGTAGTGCACCGTGTGGCCGGCCTGCTCCAGATAGCCGCCCAGGGTCAGGGCGTACTGCTGCACGCCATCGGGACGATCGATGCTGTCGTCGAGCACGATCGCTATCTTGAGCGGCGCACCCGTCACGTCGACGCCGTCAATCCTGACATCGTCCATAGGTTCAACCACAGTGTGAGACTCCTCGCGTGGTGGCGCGACGCAGCGAGGCGCCTATGCCTTCGCGTACGAGTGCAGGCCCTGGAAGACCAGGTTCACCACGGTGAAGTTCATGATGATCGCCGCGAAGCCAAACAGCGCGATGTAAGCGCTGCGGCGACCCGCCCAACCCTGCGTGGTGCGCGAGTGCAGGTAGGCAGCGTAGATGACCCAGATCACGAACGACCAGATCTCCTTGGGGTCCCAGCCCCAGTAGCGGCCCCACGCGTGCTCGGCCCAGATCGCACCGGCCATCACGGTGAACGTCCACAGGATGAATCCCACCGCGTTGAGGCGGAACGCGAGCGCCTCAAGCTTCTTGGGGGCGGGAACCGCCTCAAGGAAGCGGAATCTGTTGCTCTTGATGACGCGCGCGCCAGGAGTGTGGAAGAAGCGCAGGAACCGGCTGTGCACCTCGCGGGGCTCACTGCCGCGGTAATCGCGCAGCAGCTGAAGCACCGTCGCGACGAATCCCACACCAAAGATTCCGGTGGCGATCGTCGCGATCGACACGTGGATGACGAGCCAGAAACTCTGGAGCGCGGGCTGCAGCCCAGTCGCGTCCTCGTACAGCACCGTAAGCCCAAGGCCGAGCGCGATTGTCGCGAGCCCCGTCACTCCGGCACCCATGAACGTGATGTCGCGCTTGCGCTGCACAATCAGGAACACCACCACGGCCACCAGCGAGCCAGAGATCGTGTATTCGTACATGGTCGACCACGGGACGTGTCCGGCCTCAATGCCACGCGCGGCCACCCCGACGGCCTGCAGCATTGCTCCCACCAGCGTGGCAGAGCGTGCGATGCCGAGCGCCTTGTTTGCCTTGACGTCACTGGGCAGAGGGGCCTCGCCCGCGCCGCTCTTGCGCACACGTCCGTGAGGTCCGGCGCCGGCTTCAGCCGTCACGGGAGGAACCGCGGCCGATGCGGCGGTCGCCACGCTGACCGTTGCCTTCTGCTCGGCAGCGACGGCACCCTTGAGTTCGGCGACGCGCGAAAGCCTGATCGCGTACGCGACCATGGCGATGGCGTAGAGCACGGCTGCGCCCCACAGCACCATCGCGCTCAGTTGTTGTAAGTTCACTCGTCCTCCTCAGGTACGCGGCCACTTGTCGCGGCGAGCGTCCGGTCCAGCGCGGTCTCTATTCCGCCGTCGTGCGAAGGCGCGAGCGCCGCTCCTTGGACCACTGTAGTTGGCATATTCAGCGGTGCCACCAGCCAGATGCGGCGGCGTGTGACGAACAGGCTTATGGCGAGCCCCAAGAGCGATGCTATCGCCGCGGCAAGCAGCCACGGGAGCGACGGGTCTGCACGCAAGTCCATTGCCGCAAATCGCGGCAGCTCGTCAAAACTCATGGTGCCTAGGTTGTCCGGAAGCTCAACGGTGTCACCCAAGGCGAGCTCGAACACCAGCGGCTGTCCATCGTCGCCCTGCACCGGACTGAGTTGCGACTGATCCAGCTCGTAGACGTTCTGGGGGATCCCATCGTCGAGCCCCAAGTCGCCGGTGTACGCCGTGAAATAGATTACGGGGTTCGCCGGGTCAGGGTGGATCGACACCGGGTCGCCGCCGTTGGCTACCGCAGTGGGGAGCAGCGTTCCCGCGAGCCCCACCTGCGGGCCAGACGTCACATCGGGAACCTTCACCACTCCGGTGGACGTGTAGACGCCGTCCTGCGGCAGGAACACGACCGGCCCTTCAAACGCCACGTTTCCATCGCTGTCGGTGTAGGTGAACACGGGCGCGTAGCCGTTGCCCTGGAGGTACATCTTGGCGCCATCCACCTGCAGCGGGCGGTTGACCTGGACTTCCTTGGTCACCGAGTCCCGGCCAGGCTCCTGCAGAGTGACATCCGCCGTGAAGCTCTTGGGGCGTCCGTTGGCCTCAAACACCGCTTCAAGGCTGTCGAGGCGCACGGTGAAGGGCTCGAGGTTCGCGGGGTCGAAGGCGCGGCCGTTTTCAAAGGTGTCGTAGGCGGCGGCCGCGTTAGTGAAGGTCCGACCCTCAACGATGATCGCCTGGCCGCGGTACGTAAACAGGGTGCCCATGCCCACGGCAATGAGGATTCCCACCAGGGAAACATGGAACACGAGGTTGCCAAACTCACGCACGTGGCCCTTGTCTGCGGACATCGCGAGTTCCGGGCCGGAGCGACCCTCGCGTTCCTCCACCCGGATGCGGTAGCCAGTAAGAGCGCCGAGCAATCCCGGGCGTGGCCGCAGGAACTTGGCTGCGCGGTCCAACGCGGTCTTCGCGTCCACGTCCGTCTGCTCGCTGCCCGAGGGCTCGTAGCGGTCCAGCAACTTTGGGGCGGCAGAGATGGGCGCTCGCATCGCGCGGTAGTGAACCATCGCGCGGGGAATAATGCAGCCGATCAGGGAGGCAAACAGCAACACGTAGATCGCGGTGAACCATGCCGAGCCAAAGACGTCGAGGAACCCCGTGCGGTCCAGCAGTGGGCCGATAAAGGGGTTGTTGTCGATGAAGACCTTGGTCTGCCCCGGGTTCTGGGGCCACTGGGGCAGGACCGAACCGGGGATGGCCGCGAGCGCCAGCAGGAGCAGCAGAATCAGCGCCACGCGCATCGACGTGACCTGGCGCCACATCCACCGCAGCCAACCGCGTACCCCCAGGCGAGGGGCCGCGGCTACCGCGTAGTTGTCGAGCTTGACGCGGGCCATCAGACGGCCAGCCAAGCGGAGTCGATCCAGCCTTGTAGCCAGCCAGTGAACTGGCCCCACATTCCGGTGACGAGCATGACGCCAAGGATTACTAACATCGCGCCTCCGATGCGCATTAAGGCCCGGCGGTGGCGTCGCATCCACGCCAGCATGGGCTTGGAGCGCTCCATCACGAGCGCAAAGATGAGGAACGGCAGGCCCAGCCCAAAGCAGTACGCGGCGGCCAGTAGCACGCCACGCCCCTGCGAACCCTCAGAGAGGCTCAGCGTCACCACTGCCGCAAGCGTGGGGCCGATGCACGGGGTCCAGCCCAGCCCGAAGGCGACGCCCAGTAGCGGGGCACCGGCAAGACCGGCGCGGGGGCTGACGTGGAATCGCTTCTCGTTCTGCAGGAACGGGATGGAGCCCATGAACGCGATGCCCAAGAGAATGATGATGACGCCGAGTACGCGCGTGATGATGTCGAGCTGGCCCTGCAGTTGCGTCCCGAGTGCCGAGGCGAGCCAGCCGAGAGAAATGAACACGGCAGAGAATCCGGCGATGAAGAGCAGCACGCCCAAGACGAGCCGCGGGCGGGAGGCGCCCTTGCCGGTGCCACTGTCGGCACCCGCCATTCCGGACACATAGCCCAGGTAGCCAGGCACCAGGGGAACCACGCACGGCGAGGCGAAGCTCACCAGGCCGGCGATGATCGCGACGGGGAGCGCTGCGAGCAGCGACCCGGTGAGAGCGGTCTGAGCGAAGCTTTCGCCCACTCCCATGGCAACGCCCGTCACTTACCCGCCTCGGCATCGGCGCTGGCGGTTGCGGTAGCGGTAGCGGGGTCGGTAACGGTAGCGGGGTCGGTACTGGTGGCGACGCGCGCGATGGCATCGTCCACGAGCGTGCTGAGCGTCGAAGGCTCCACCCGGCCGATGACGCGTGCGTAGATGTGCCCCTCGGGGTCAAGGATCACGGACGAGGGCACGGCGTTGACCGCGATGAGTCCCTGCAGGGCAGCGATTGCCTCCCCATTCGTATCGTCGATGCTCGGGTATTCAACGCTAAACGTGCGGTCGAACGCTTCAGCCGTCGCGGCATCGTCGCGACCGTTGACGCCCACTACCTGCGCGTCTTCGCGCGCATCGATAGCCACGAGGTCCGGCGCCTCGGCTCGGCACGGGGGACACGAGGCGTACCAGGTATTAATGATGACCACCTGGCCGCTGAAGTCCGCGACGTCGATCGCGTCGCCCGCGAAGGTGGTCCCGGCAAGCGTCAGTACGTCGGGTTGCTCGGTCTCGGTAAAGATGGTGACCGTGCCGTCGCCAGAGACGTATCCCGGGGACTCGACAACGTCTCCTGGCGTGCAACCGGCCAGTGCGAACACCACCGCTGCAATCACCGCAAAGAGAATGACTAGCCGTGCGCTGCGCCTCACTTGGGCACCTCGATATGACGAGCCGGCTCCGAATAGAACATCGCTACCGGGGTGTCGCCGTCGAACTCGAACGAGGTCAGCGACGCCAAGCCACACTCGCGGGAGCGGGGGTCGTGGAAGAACTTGCGCCCCTCAAAGTGCATCCGCGCTACCCAGATGGGCAACTGGTGGCTGACCATGACCGTCTCCGAGTCCGGGTTCGCGAGCGCTGCGTCCGTGATCGCGGCCCACATTCGGTCACGCTGCTCGATGTAAGGCTCGCCCCACGACGGGCGCCACGGGTTACGCAGTCGCCACCAGTGACGCGGGTGAATAAAGTCCGCGGCGCCAGACATCACCGGCTCGCCCTCGTACACGTTCGCCGCCTCAATGAGTCGGTCATCCGTGTTGATGTCCAGGTGAAAGGCGGTCGCGATGGGTGCGGCGGTCTGCTGGGCTCTGAGCAGCGGGGACGCGACAACGCGGCCGATGTTGCTGCCACCTGCGACCAGAGAATCGGCAACTGCCTGGGCCATTGCCTCACCCGTGACGGACAGGCGAAACTCGGGCAGGCGCCCGTACAGGACCTTGTCCGGATTGTGGACGTGACCGTGACGCAGCAAATGGACCAGGGACATAGGACTATTGTCACCCGCCTACGCGAGTGCCTCGCGCAACACGTTCGCGTCGATGCGCCAGAAGCCAACCACGGCACCGTCCACCGACACCACGGGAACCTCGTCCCCATACTTTTCGCGAATCGTCGGATCCGAGTCGACGTCGACCTCGCTCCATTGGACCTCCAACTCGGCGCAAACGTCCTGGACGATGGCGCGCGCGGGCTCGCACAAGTGGCAGCCGACGCGCGTGTAGAACGCGACTCGTGTGTTCATCTTTTAAGAATACGTGCCAGCGGGAGCGCAACCTCTCGGTACTCTTAGCGGGTGAAGACGCCTAAGGACGACCCCGGGACAGGCCCAGGCATCGCTGCGTTTTTTGACGTAGACAATACGATCATCCGTGGTGCGAGCGCGTTTCACATTGCCCGCGGGCTCAAGCAGCGCGGATACTTCACCACCAGGGACATCATCAAGTTTGGCTGGGAGCAGGGAAAATACGTGCTGCTCGGCGAAACCAAAGAGCAGATGGAAACCTTACGAACCGACGGTGTGTCGCTCGTCAAGGGTTGGTCTGTCGCTGAAATGGCCGTCATTGGCGAAGAGGTGTACGACGAGGTTCTCGCCTTACGCATCTTCCCCGGTACCAAAGAACTGCTCGACAATCACCTTGCTCAGGGTCACCAGGTGTGGCTCGTCACCGCTTCTCCAGTCGAGGTGGGCCGCATCGTGGCGCGCCGCCTTGGCGCCACCGGAGCACTGGGGACGACCCCCGAGCACGAGAACGGCTATTACACGGGCAAGCTCAACGGCCCGATGCTGCACGGGGAGGGCAAGGCCGACGCTATCAAGGCCCTCGCCGCCGAGAAGGGGCTAGACCTCGCCCTGTCTTACGCGTACGGCGACTCCATCAACGATTCGTTCATGTTGAGCGCCGTGGGCCACCCGTGCGCGATCAACCCCGACACCAAGCTGCGAAAGTACGCGAGTCAGATGGGCTGGGAGACCAAGGAGTTCCGAGCGCGGCGCAAGAACGGCCGCCGCGGCATCGTTAAGGCTTCTCTTACCGGGTTCGTTTGGGTGTCGTTGGCCGTGTTCCGCGCCGTCTCTGCTGTGATCACTGCGCCGCTTAAGCGACTCTTCCGCGACCGGCGCTCGCCGCACGGCCCCGCGGGTCAGGACTGAGCCGCAGCCCTCTTTGGGCGCTAGCGTTCCACCATCCCTCACGGGTGCCGAGTTCGGCGTGAGCCCTGAGCCCTGAGCCCTGAGCCCTGAGCCCTGAGCCACCCTCCCAGCGGGGGCACCGTGTCAAAACGGACCCGCAGCGGCCGCCAGACACCCCAGAGCGTGCCGTATCGAGCCCATAGCGCAGTGAGGCGGGAGTCGGGGCGCGGAGCGCGCCTGGGGACGACAAAGCCCGCATCGCCGTGAGGCAGTGCGGGCTTGTCTATGATCCATGGGCGCGGCTAGCCGCGCGCGACGAATCTACTTCTTATTGCGACGCTGGTGACGAGTCTTACGAAGCATCTTGCGGTGCTTCTTCTTCGACATACGCTTGCGGCGCTTCTTGATAACGGAACCCACGGAACCTACCTTGATCGTTGCCTTGGTTGACGCCCCACACGCATGCGTGCACGGGGCCTCTATGGACGTCCAGACCGCGCTGGACGCGACAGACTATCTACTAGCCTACCGCGCCTGTGGAGCGGTCGTCATCTTCGGCCACAAATCCGCCCTGAAGTGCGGCTTGCTCCATGAAAGATTCAACAGCCTGCTGAGGCACTCGGAACGAGCGGCCAAAGCGGACAGCAGGGATTTCACCCGCGTGTACCCAGCGGTAAACCGTCATGCGCGACACTCGAAGCATGTCCGCCACCTCGGCGACGGTCAAAAACGTAGTGCGCGTTGCGCCAGTATCAGCCATGTCCCGGTTTCTCCCTCTTAAGCAATCAGCCGGTCTATCGGCCGGTTGCTCCCTCTACTGTAGGGGCAGAAGTGACAGTTGTGAAGATGAACGAACGTGCCGATGAGTCATAGGGAGCCGCCAACAGGTGGCAATCTAGGAGTGAAACGCCCTGACGAGGGTCGTGAAGGAGGCGCATGAGCACGCTGACCAGCGCGCGCGCAGCTGTGGGCGAATGGGTGGACAGGGTCGCGCTCCAAGCACCCGCGCGCCTCACGCTTATTACCTTCGGCGCCGTCATCATGCTGTTTACCGGGCTTCTTTCGTTGCCGGTTGCGACGGCGTCTGGTACCAGAGCGCCCTTCATCGATGCGCTTTTCACTGCGACCTCCGCCGTCTGCGTGACCGGCCTCACCCCGGTCAACGCCGGCGAATTCTGGTCCCCGTGGGGGCTCGCGATCATCGCCGCCGGCATCAAGATTGGTGGCCTGGGAATCATGACCCTCGCCTCCCTCGTCGGTCTGGCCGTGTCGCGGCGCCTTGGGCTGACGCAACGCCTCCTCGCAGCAGGCGAGGCCCGCGCGAGCGGCCTGGGCGACCTCAAATCCCTACTTCGGACCGTCGCGATCGTCTCCACCTCCATCGAGGTCACCATCGCGCTCGTGTTGTTCCCGCGGTTCCTGACGCTCGACTACGGCCTGGAACGCTCCGCGGGATTCTCCATGTTCTACGGCATCTCGGCGTTCAACAACGCAGGGTTCTCCCCCGACCCCGTGGGCCTATACCCCTACGCAACAGACTTCTGGGTGCTCGTGCCGCTCGGCCTCGGCGTGTTCGTCGGAGCGCTCGGCTACCCCGTGTACCTCAATATGATCCGTGGCTGGCGCCGCCCACGTAAGTGGTCGCTGCACACCAAGCTCACGCTCATCATGGTGACTGCGCTCGCAGTCATCTCTGCAGGCATGCTCGCCCTGCTCGAGTGGAGCAACCCCGACACGCTCGGTACTGCCTCGACCCAAGCGACCATCGGCAACGTGTTCTTCCAGTCCATCAACCAGCGCTCCGGCGGCTTCGCGTCGTTCGACATCGGCATGGCGCGCGAACAAACGTGGCTGCTAGAAGACGTGCTCATGTTCATCGGCGGAGGCTCTGGCTCCACTGCGGGCGGGATCCGGGTGACGACCCTCGCCGTGTTACTGCTCGCCATCTGGGCCGAGGCACGTGGTCGCCGCGACATGGAGGCCTTCGGCAAGCGCATCGGCACGGAGGTACTGCGCGGCGCCGTCGCGATCACCATCGTGAGTCTCGCCCTCGTGATCGTCGGGACCGGCGTCTTTATGGCGCAGACTGGCATCCCGCTCGATAAGTCTCTCTACGAGGTGGTTTCTGCTTATGCCACGTGTGGACTGAGTACCGGCATCACCGGCGACCTGCCGTCCGATGCCAAAATGACGCTCATCATCATGATGTACAGCGGGCGCGTGGGATCCCTCACGATTGCCGCTGCGCTAGCGTTGAACCGGCAACGCCGCGTCATTCGCTACCCCTCAGAAAGGCCGATCATTGGCTAACAAGGAATCCACCGCATCGGGCGTCCTGGTCATTGGGCTGGGCCGCTTTGGCTCCGCGCTCGCTGACACGCTCGACACGATGGACGTCGAGGTGCTTGCAGTGGAACGCGACGCGGACCTCGTGGAGCGGTGGTCCAAGCGGCTTCCCGTGGTCGAGGCCGATGCCACCGACCCGCGTGCGCTTGAGCAAATGGGCGCACGCGACTTCTCTGCGGCCGTGGTTGGCGTGGGCACGTCACTCGAGGCATCGGTGCTGATCACCGGAAACCTGGTCGACATCGGCATGCCAGAGATCTGGGCCAAGGGCATTAGCGACGAGCACGAGCGCATCCTGAGGCGCATCGGTGCCCACCACGTGGTGCTCCCCGAATCGTCCGCCGGTGCCCGCGTGGCTCACTCCGTGGGCGGCAAGATGCTCGACTACATCCAGGTAGAAGACGGCTTTACGGTCGTCAAGATGCGTCCTCCCAAGGAGACGTATGGGTTCACCCTGGACAAGCTTGGCCTGACGGAAAAGTACGGCGTCCGCATCATCGGCGTGAAGAGCCCCGGGCGCGACTTTGAGTACTCGAGCCCGGAGACCGTGGTGAACTCCGACGACCTGCTGATCGTTGCCGGTGACGGTGAACTGCTGGAGCGCTTCGCTCAGCGGCCGTAACGCCCCAACTCCCGCTGGCTGCTAGCCCAGCACTCCACGCGTCACGGAGTCACCGCTGTGGGTAGGCACGCCGTCCAGCGGCTCCACAGAGATGTCCACGATCGGGAACGCAGCCACGTCAAAGCCCTCAGGGATGACGAACTGCTCGTCGGCCTGCGTGAGGTGGCCCAGGCTCACCATTCCCTCAATATTGGGATCGATCAGCCACACCTCGAGGTAGGCATCGGGGATGTCCTCAAAGTCGGTGTCGAGCACCAAGACCCTGGTCCCGTCGTCGAGCACCTCGACCTTGGCGGTACCCGCGTCGGCCTCGGAGGCGAGGTCCGTCAGCGCAGCCTGCGCCACGACGTCTCCTGTTGCGACGGGGTCCCTAATCAGGCCCGCGACCACTGCCGCACCGGTCGCTATGCCCGCGACGCCAGCGGCTATACCAATGAGCCACGTAGTGCGCCGTCCGCCGCGTTTGGCTCCTTGACCCGAACCGCCGCCACTGGCTGAATCGCGCGCCAGCGAAGCGCCGTCCTGCGCGAACCGGTCTGACGCACCACTGTCACGTGCCGCGCGGCGCTCGTCGAGGTTCACGGTGCTGAGGGCCTGGGGTGCGGCGCGCTCGTCTGCCCGTTCCGCGCCCTGCTCCGACGTCAGTGCACTACCCAGTTCATCGCCGAGCTCAGCCGCGATCGCGTCCCAGACGTGCGCGGGCGGGGTAAGTAGCGTCGGGGTCTCGCCCAGTGAGCCGATGCGGTCGGCAAGTTCACGAATCTGAGTGACCTTGGCCTGGCACTCGCCGCACTGCGCGGCGTGTTTGGCGGCATCGGCGTCGCTTACGTCGTCTACGGCTAGCGCCGCGACAGTCTCATCGTCAAGATGCGACATCGGATACGTCCCATCGGTCACGTAACGTCACGAGGCTACGGCGTATGTGACTCTTCACCGTGCCTAGCGGCATGTTCAATTGCTCTGAAATCTGCTCGTGAGTTCGCCCGCCAACAAAGGCCATCGCCATGATGGTGCGGCGGGGGTCGCCAAGGGCGTCGAGTTCGTAGGTCAACAGCACCTCGTCGAGGTTGCGGTCTATCGCGGGACCGTGGTCGGTCACGGCGCGAACCGCCTCGAGGTTGCGGCTGTCGCGGCGACGCTTGTCCAGGGCATCGGCGATACGTCGTTTGGCGATGCCCACGACCCATCCCCGCACGTCACCCCGGGCCGGATCGAAAGTGTCCCTGGCCCTCCACGCTGACACAAACGTTTGCTGAGTCACGTCTTCCGCCTCGTGCACGTCGCCAAGGGCGCGCACCGCGAGCGTGTAGACCAATGCCGAGGCGTCGCGGTAGATGCGTTCCAGCGAGCCATCCTCGCCGGCGGCGAAGGCGGCCCCAGCATCGTCCTGATCCGGGCGCGCATCAGGGATGCCAGCGTTTGGCGGCAGTGAAGCCATCCGCGTATCCCCCTGATGTTGGCCTTGGACGTGAGGCGGAGCTAGTCATTGATCCGCTCCGCCCACACAATCACATTGTCGTCGTAATGACGAGTATTCCAATTAAAGTCGCCTCCGCACGTGACCAACACAAGATGATGCCCAAACGAGCCTTCAAGGATGCGGTCGAAATCGACCGTGGTCTTGGACGTCTGCTCGATGGCAGAGACCTCGTAGCGCGCTGTCGTTCCGTCATCCAGCATGACCTCCACCGATGCTCCCTCACGAATGTCCTTAAGTGAGGCAAAGGGGCCGACGCCCTCGCGGTCGTCCACGTGGGCCGCAATCAGGGCTACCCCATCGTCCTCACCGGGCGCCGCCCCGTCGCGCCACCAGCCGGCAACCTGGGCGCTGTCTGGGATTTCCAGATCGCCGTTGTCGAGGATGCCCACGGGACTCACCGTCATGTCGATATCGATGTCGCCCACGGTCAGGTGCGCCGGCTTCGCCACGCGTTGCTGCAGGGCGCGCTCCGCGGTGGCGGAGTAGACGGGGGCCACCGGCCTGGTTTGCGCCGAGCCGACGGACGGGATCGTGTCTGCGGAAGAATGGGGGGCGGCCGATGCCGAGGCCGCCAGGGAGTCGGGGACTCCGGTGCCGCTCGTGGAGGATGAGCATCCAACGAGGGCTGCGCCTAATACTGCGACCGCGAGGCCGCGGGCCACGCGTGGCGAGAGGATTCTCATCGGGTTGCCTCCGTAAAGTTCGTTGATCCACGAGCCACCAGCTCGTGCGGGACAGGGACGCCCAGGGGGTAGGGGGCGTCCCTGTCCACGTTCTCTTTGGACTACTGCACGTACCGGTCGTTAGCGGTTGCGGCGTGCCACTGCTGCGGTCACGCCAAACCCTGCCATACCAAGCACGGCGAGGAGTCCCACGGCGAGAGCCAGTCCCGTGTCGGAGCCAGCATCGGCGAATCCCTGTGTTCCTGCGGGTACGCCCGCGGGGACGGCGTCGGACGTGGCCGTGCTGACGGTCTGAACCGCGAGCGCGAGGTTGGAATCCGCGGCACTGCCCCAGGCGTACACGATGGTGTTGACGCCGGACTCAATCGCCACGTCTGTGGGACCGAGCACGGGGTCAGTCTCGCCGGTGAGCGACACCGCTGCCTCGTAGGTGGCGGCGGGCACGTCGCCCATCATCTCGTTCGGGTTGGTCAGGTTTTCGAACAGCACGCTGCCATCGGCCCAGACGTCAACGCCAGGAGCGGCTGCCGTGTGGCGAACGGTGAGGCGCCCTTCGCCCGATGCGGTCTCGCTGATGTCGTTGGTGAACAGGGTTGCGGTGGGCGAGCCGTCCGCGTCGAGGTGAGCCACTGCGGTGTAGCTCATGTCTGCCTCGAGCGGGAGGTCGATGGGGCCGAGAACGGGGTCCGAGTCGTCGGCCGCGTCCGCCGCCGTGATCGCGACCGAGTACGTGCCGGGGTCGAGGGTCAGGGGGCCACCCATGTCTCCGGGCTTGAAGTCGTCGAGCGTGAGGTCTCCGTTGACGTAGACGTCTACGGTGAGGTCGGGAATTCCGTGCAACACGGAGAGTTCTGCCTTGCCCTCGTCAACTGCCATAGCCGGAGCCCCAAGTCCTGCAGCGAGCACGGTGCCGACTGCAATGGAGGCGAAAATAGTTTTGCGCATGTTGCCTTCTCCAATCCGGGAGTCACGTTGTTGTGACCCGCCTTCATGTAGTACTTCCGTGCGAGTGCCAGTTTTGGATGCAATAAATTTGAAAACCTTTTGATAACGGCGAATACCAGGATGGTTACGATTTGACCCAACGTTCGCGCGCCGCCAGGCGTCTCCCTACTATGAACAACATGAGCACACGCATCCAGCTAGCCCCGAGCCGCGCCCGTCTAGCAGGCTTCATCGCCTCACTCTTCGCGGTGAGCGCGGTGCTGGCTGGCTGCTCGTCCAGCTCCGACTCCGACTCCGGCTACGACCAATCCGGAGCGGAATCAGCGGCCGACGTCGAGTATGCCGACGCCGCAGCAGGCGCTGACGCAGCATTCGCCGAGGGCGAGTCCGCTCCGGAGGTCAAGGCGTTGACCTCCACCGCCGATCGTTCCGTGATCATCACGGGCTCCATGTACATGACGGTCGAAGACCCGATCGTGTCAGCCGACCGCGCCGCGGGCATCGTCCAGAACGCTGGCGGACGCATCGACGCACGGAGCGAGACGGCGCCCGATGAGAACTACGGCGGCTCCGCCGCGCTCACCCTGCGGATCCCCTCCGATGCGCTGGACGCGACGGTCGCCGACCTTCGCGAGCTCGGCACGGTGGACCAGTTCGGCACCGACTCGTACGACGTGACCACCGAGGTCACCGACCTGGACGCCCAGATTTCGACGTTGACCGCATCGACCGAGCGCATCGAGGCCCTTCTGCTCGAGGCCAAGGACATCACCGACATCATCACGCTCGAGAACGAGTTGGACCGCCGTCAGGCAGAACTCGAGGGCCTCGAGGCGCGGCAGCGTGGCCTGGACGACCAGGTATCGATGTCCACCATCACCTTGTCGCTCACCACCGAGCCCGTCGTGATTGTCGACAACGACCCCGACAACTTCTGGGATGGCCTGGTCTCCGGCTGGAACGGGCTCGTGGCGTTCTTCTCCGTCGCGCTGGTAGTGCTTGGGCTACTCCTGCCTTGGCTCGCCGTGATGGCACTCATCGCCCTCGTGGTGGTGGCGGCGGTTCGCACGCGGCAGTCCCGCAAGGCACGCCACGCGGTGGCTCCAGCAACGGCAGCAGCACCTGCAGCACCGCCAGCCGCCGCACACACAAACGCCGACGGCCAGCCAAGCACCACGAATCCGGGTTCTTAGCGGGCCGCCGGCGAAGGCGGAACACGTTCAGTTAGACGACTGCGTCGACCACCACGGTGGAACCGGCAGGCGCGTACGGCACGGTGTCGCCATCGATGGCCACGCCATCAACGGTGAGCGTCGCGCCCTTGCCGCCGGAGTTGGTCACGTTGATGACGTACTCGGCGCCACGAATCTGGCGCTTGACGGTGAACTGGGCAATCTCCGCGCCGATGCACGGGTCAACGACCAGGCCGTCGTAATCCGCGCGCACACCCAGTAGGTACTGCGAGACGGTCACGAAGTTCCACGAGGCGGTGCCGGTCAGCCAGGAGTTCTTGGCCTGGCCGTGACGCGAGGCGTCCTTACCGGCAATCATCTGCGCGTAGACGTAGGGCTCGAGCTGGTGCACCTCTGACTGCTCCTCGCGGTACGCGGGAGCGATCTGCTTGTAGTACTCCCAAGCGTTCTCGTTACGCCCCACCATGGTCTCCGCAATGATGATCCACGGGTTGTTGTGGCAGAAGATACCGGCGTTCTCTTTGTAACCCTCGGGGTACGTGGAGACCTCTCCGAGCTCGATCTTGTACTCGGTGAAGGGCGGGTTCAGCAGCACGATGCCGTGCGGGGTGTTCAGTCGCTCACGGACGGAGTCGAGCGCCTGGACGGCTTTGCCGTCGTCCAAGCCGATGCCCCCCATGATGCAGTAGCCCTGCGGCTCGATCCAGATCTTGCCCTCGTCGTTCTCGTCCGAGCCGATGGGGTTGCCGTAGAAGTCGTACGCACGGCGGAACCATGCGCCGTCCCAGCCGTGGTCGAGTACGGCCTGCTTCATCTCGTCGATCGCTTGCTGGGCGCGGTTCGCCTCTGCCTCGTCGCCGCGACGGCGAGCGAGCTCTACGTAGTCGGGTCCGATGGCCGCGAACATTCCGGCGATGAACACCGATTCCGCGACGCCGCCAGCCTGGTTCTCGGTGGTCTGGAAGGACTCGCCGGGGGTGTCGGAGAAGCAGTTCAGGTTGAGGCAGTCGTTCCAGTCGGCGCGCCCAATGAGCGGCAGGCCGTGCGGACCGAGGTTGTTCGTGACGTGGTCGAACGAGCGCTTGAGGTGCTCCATGAGCGGAAGCGCGGTCGACTCGTCGTTGTCGAACGGCGTGGGCACGTCAAGGATCGAGTAGTCGCCCGTCTCCTTGATGTACGCCGCGGTGCCGAGCACCAGCCACATCGGGTCGTCGTTGAAGCCGGAGCCCACAGCGTTGTTTCCGCGCTTGGTGAGCGGCTGGTACTGGTGGTACGCGCTGCCGTCCTCGAACTGCGTCGAGGCGATGTCGATGATGCGCTCCTTGGCGCGCTCCGGCACCAGGTGCACAAAGCCGAGCAGGTCCTGGTTGGAGTCGCGGAAGCCCATCCCGCGGCCAATTCCGGTCTCGAAGTACGAGGCCGAGCGCGACATGTTGTAGGTCACCATGGACTGGTACTGGTTCCAGATATTGACCATGCGGTCGAGCTTCTCGTCGCTTGAGCTGACCGTGTACGAGCCCAGCAGGTGGTCCCAGTACGAGCGGAGCGTGGCGAACTGAGCGTCCGTCTTCTCGTTGGTGTCGAACTTCTCCAGCAGTTCCAGAGCGGGCGCCTTGTTGACGATGCCCTTGGACTCCCACTTCTGGTCCTTGGGGTTCTCGAGGTAACCCAAGGTAAAGGTGTAGGTCTTGGACTCGCCGGGCTCCAGCGTGACGTCGAGCGAGTGCGAGCCGATCGGGTACCAGCCGGAGGCGACGGAGTTCGCGGACTTGCCTGCCGCGGGCACCTCGGCCTCGCCAAAGCCGTTCTGGTGACCCAAGAATGTGTCGCGGTCGGTGTCAAAGCCGGCGATGGGCGCGTTGACGCCGTACACCGCGAAGTGATCGCGACGCTCGCGGTACTCGGTCTTGTGATAGATGTTGCCCTCGACTACCTCGACCTCACCGATGTTGAGGTTGCGCTGGTAGTTGGTCTGGTCGTCCTCGGCGTTCCACAGGCAGAACTCGACGAACGAGAACAGCGTGACGGACTTCGCAGCATCGGACTCGTTACTGACGGTGACCTGGTGGATCTCCGCGTTGATGTCGACGGGGACAAAGAAGAGCGTCGAGACCTTGAGGCCGCCGCGCGCACCGGTGATGCGCGAGTAGCCCATGCCGTGGCGCGTCTCGAAAAAGTCGAGGTCCTTCTTGTAGGGGAAGTAGCCGGGGCTCCACACGTCGCCGCCATCGTTGATGGAGAAGATGCGTCCGCCGGAGTCCACCGGGGTGTTGTTGTAGCGGTAGCGCGTGAGGCGGCGCATCTTGGCGTCACGGTAGAAGCTGTATCCCCCGCCCGTGTGGGAAATGAGCCCAAAGAACTCCTGCGACCCTAGGTAGTTGATCCATGGGTATGGAGTGTGTGGCGTGGTGATGACGTACTCACGCGCCTCATCGTCAAAGTGACCAAACTGCATAATGCCCTTCCCCGTTGAAGGCTGTCATTGCCAGCCTCCGCCTACCCACCCGGGGCACGCGGTCCAAGACGGCGCACATTTCATGCGCTATCGAAACGATTCGTTATTCCGCTACGGTACACGCTTGCACGCGGGAATGCGAAACTTTTTCCCCTCTATTGTCGCGCACGTGGTCGCGCTCTCACGAACGCATACAGGCCGCCGGGCGGTAGGTTGGGCACATGCTGCTCTCAGACCGCGATATTCGGGCCGAACTAGACGCCGGGCGCGTGGCGCTCGACCCCTACGACCCAGGCATGATCCAGCCGTCGTCCATCGACGTGCGGCTCGACAAGTTCTTCCGGGTGTTCGACAACCACAAGTACGGCGTGATTGACCCCGCCGTAGACCAGCCGGAACTGACCCGCGTCGTGGAGGTAAGCCACGACTCGCCGTTCGTGCTGCACCCCGGCGAGTTCGTGCTTGGTTCCACGTACGAGTCTGTGACGCTGCCCGATGACATCGCGGCACGCCTCGAGGGCAAGTCCTCGCTGGGTCGCCTTGGGCTGATGACGCACTCGACGGCCGGCTTCATTGACCCCGGCTTTGTGGGCAACGTGACGCTGGAATTGGCGAACGTCGCTACCCTGCCCATCAACCTGTGGTCCGGCATGAAGATCGGGCAGCTGTGCTTCTTCCGCCTCTCCTCGCCTGCGGAGCATCCGTACGGATCGGCCGCGTACGGCTCGCGCTATAGCGGCCAGCGCGGTCCCACCGCGAGCCGGGGTTCGCAGAACTTCCACCGCACCGAAGTGTAGGTACGGCCTCGGCGCATCTAGCGGCGAATGACCTGTCTCGCGCTAAGCGCAAGTCCTCCCGCTGGCTCCATTACAGCCGCACCACCTCCCGACGATTGTCCGGCTCGTCACAACCCATTGACACGGCAATCTGGTGGACCATAGAGTTCTCTCGAACTGGCTTCGAGCCAGCGGTTTCGCGAGGGGCCCGGGCCCGCGTGTACAGCGTCCTCGCCACGTGAAAACAGGCCTTCAATGCAGTCGTCCCGAGTCCACGCTCTCCGTGCCGCCGCTACCGTCGTCCTCTGCGCGTTAGCCCTCGCCGGGCTCAGCGCCCCGACCTACGCGGACGACGCCCTGCTGATCCCTGACGCCCCCCCTTCGCGCGTGCATTCTCAACGAGCTCGGTCTCGACGACGCTGCGACATTGACTGAGGAAGATCTCGGTTCCGTGGTCGAACTCTCCTGCGCCTACTCCAACGTGTATTCGCTCGATGGGCTTCAGTTTGCGACCGAGCTTGAGTACCTGGACATCACGGGGAACCTCATCGAAGACCTTGGTCCGCTCGCGGGCCACCCCGCGCTCAACGAGCTATTGGCGGACGACCTTCCGCTTGCGTCACTCGACCCTCTCGCTGGCATGGCGAGTCTCGAGGTTCTATCCGTGAGCAACAGCACCCTCACCGATGTCGACGCACTGGCGTCAACGGGGGCACTTTCGGTACTCGATGTCAGTCGCAACCACTTGTTCGATCTGTCGCCGCTGATGAATCTGGCCTCACTCCAGTTGCTCAATGCCGACGGGCAAGAACTTGATTTGGGCCCCACTGCGACGTGCTCCGCAATCGACCTGACGGGTGCCTACGACCACTACGGCGAGCCCGTGGCTTTTGCGGTGCCGTCGTGGGCACGGGGCTATGTCTGGGGAGAGATGGCGGTCTTCCCTTGGGCTGGAAGTCAGGCACTGTCGTTCGCGTCCACCGATGGGGTGTTCTCGGGGTATGCGCACGCCAGCGTGAGCGGCGTGAGCGGCCAGTGTCCGTTCTCCTCGTCTGGTGCCGTCACGGTGACTGGCGTGGCCGATGTGGGAAAGACTCTCACGGCGAACACGGGCTCAAGCGTCCCCGCGGCCGAACACACCTCGGTGTCCTGGTATGACTCGTCGAGCAACTACCTCGGGTACGGCGCAAGCCTCAAACTCACCGAGCCGATGCTCGGCAAGACCATCCACGCGGAAGCGGTCACGTCGCTACCTGGCTTTGCGGACACGACGAAGTCGAGCGCGGCGGTCAAGGTTTACGGGTTGCTTGCTCCCTCAGTAAAGACAGCAAAGTACGGCACTCCCATGGTGGGCAAGGACCTCTCCGTCTCCGCGACCGCCGCACCGCATCCAGTGACGGAGAAATGCCAGTGGTTGCGGTCAGGAATCGCGATCACTGGCGCAACCTCCTGCACCTATCGCGTGACATCGAGCGACCTCGACAAGTCTGTCTCGGTTCGGCTCACCATCTCCAAGCCCGCCTACCGCGACTACGTCATCATCCTCGATTTCGGGAAGGGTCTGCGCTCATTCGGCACCTTCCAGACGGCACCTAAAATCTCTGGCACGCTCGACGTGGGCAAGACGCTCACGACGAGCGCAGGCACCTTTGCGATCACGCCGACGTCGACCACGTTCCAGTGGACAAGAGATGGCGTTGCGATCTCCGGTGCGACAGCGAAGTCGTACACCTTGGTGTCAGCCGATGCAGGCAAGAGGATCGCGGTCACGCTCAAGCCGGTGCGCAGCGGCTACTACAGCCTTAGTTACTCCGCCAGTGCCGTCAGCGTCCACCGTTTTTTCACCACTGCTCCGGTCCCCAAAGTCACTGGTACGCCCACAGTGGGATACACCCTCTCGCTCTCGCGCGGAACGTGGTCGCCCTCCGCGACCACATATAGCTACCAGTGGTACCGCGACAGCACCAAGATCAGCGGCGCCACCATGACCACGTACAAGGCCCAGACGGCCGATGCTGGGCATAAGATCACCGTCGCCGTCACCTCGAGGAAGTCGGGCTACACCACCACCACGCGCCACAGCGTGGCCGTGTCGATCGGCAAGAAGCTCACTTCCGCACCCACGCCCACCGTGTCTGGGACCGCCAAGGTGGGCTCAACGCTGACGGGCAAGGTCGGGACTTGGGGCCCCGGCACGGTCACCAAGAAGTACCAGTGGTACGTGAACGGCGCAGCCGTCGCGGGCGCGACTGGCACCACCTTCAAGGTGCGACCACAGGACGCGTACAAAAAGGTCACGTTCAAGGTCTCGGCGTCCAAGTCTGGTTACACGTCCACGTCGCGAACCTCGGCATCCACGACGCCAGTCGGGATCAAGTACCTGAACTGCACCGAGATGAGAAAGCACTACCCCGGCGGCGTGGCCAAGAGCTCTTCGGTGAAGGACATTCAGAATGGTGTCGTTGGCGGCAAGATACTCACGAGCACATACGTATCCGCTTCGCTCTATACCCTCAACGCCGGATCCGACCGCGACCAAGACGGCTGGGCCTGCGAGCCGTAAGGACGCGCGCCAAGCGAATAATAGGCAAACTACCCCCGATCGTAGAGTTCCTCCGGCTATGCTGGGCGCGACTTGAGGAGAGACACAATGACCACGAACACCCCCGCCGGCTGGTACCCCAATCCCGAGAACGCTAAAGAGTTGCGTTACTGGGACGGCGCCACCTGGACCGAACACACCCACCCGGCCGATGCCGCTGCCGATGCCACCGCCGAGACCGCCGCCATGCCCGTCGCCTCCGGCCCCGCGGCACCGACCGAGCAATTCCAGGTACAGCCATCTGATCGCGGCGTGGCCCCTGACTACACCGCGGTCGCGCCCGCAGCGGCGTATGGCGCCTATGGCGCCGGCACCGGCGCTCCCAACGATGGCGACAAAAAGGGTCTGAGCCGCGGTGCCATCATCGGCATCGTCGTTGCCGCCGTTGTAGTCATACTCGCCATCGCGGGAATCCTCTTCGCGGTGCTGAACTCCGGTTCGGACGACGAGGTCGAGGCGAACCCCACCCCGTCAGTCAGCAATGACGGCATGGCCGCTACCGACGACGCCACCCCGGGCGACACCGAAAGTGCCGTTCCTGCAGAGGAATCCGCCACCGCATCGGGCGACGCGATCATTCCGGACGGTTGGGAAGTAGTGGAGAGCCCCTCGGGCCTCATCACCTACGCACACGATCCCGGTCTGGACGACGCAGGCGCCTTCATCGACCTGGAAACGCTGAGCGACCAGATGGACGGAATCTTCCCCGGCGCCACCGCAGAGGTCAGCGGCATGTGGATCGATACCAGCGCAACGGATTCAGTCGGTTCCACGGTCATGCTCTTGACCACCACCGGCGCAGTCGACGCCGGCAACGTCGACGCGGAACTCCAGGCCTTTGTCGAGTCGGCAAGCGCCGGCACTGAAGACCTGCAGACCGGTGACACCGAGACCTTCGTCACCGCAGTCGGCTACGACGCTGCGCGTCTGGCCTACTCATCGTCGAGCTTCGACGAGGCCTCATATGCCAACATCACGATCGTGATGAGCGGCGACACTGCAGTATTCGTCTTTGCCTCGAGCACCACCGACGCTGCGGCATCGGCCCAGCAGGGCCAGCAGTTCGCCGACAGCCTGACGATCAACAACTGACAGTAGGCAGCAGCCACAGGAGTTCAGCCATATTCAGCCAAAAGACGGCGCCGGTCACCCGACTGGCGCCGTCTTTTATGCCCGAGGTAGGGGCGCTATGCTGGCTGTTCACGACAGGGGAGCGTTTCTCGAAAGAGAGCAGAACGCTGAGAGTGCGGAACAGCCGCAGACCCTCGAACCTGATCCGGCTCACACCGGCGTAGGGAGTCGAGTCTCATCCCCTCCTGCTTTTCCAGGAGGTAGTACATATGCGCACCATGCGCACCGCCGCACTCGCGGCAATCACCATTTCCACACTGGCCCTGGCCGCCTGCACCTCAGGCGACTCCGAACCAGCGCCGTCCGGCTCAATGACCGCGGCACCCGACGCATCGGCCGGGGCCTCCCCGACCAGCAACGAAGTCACCGTGGTGACTCACGACAGCTTCACCGTCCCGGACGACGTTGTAGCGGCTTTTGAAAAGGAGTCCGGCCTCAAGATCACGTTCGTGGCCCCCGGCGACGGCGGCACGCTGGTCAACCAGCTGGTGCTGACCAAGGACCAACCTCTGGGTGACGTGGTGTTTGGCGTGGACAACACGTTCGCCTCGCGCGCGATCGACGAGGGCGTCTTTGCCGACTACACCTCCGAGGCACCGGCCGCCGATGACGCCGCCGAGTACGCCGTCCCGGACAGCAGCGCGCTCACCGCGATCGATTTCTCTGACGTGTGCCTCAACGTGGACACCACCTGGTTCGATGCGAATGACGTTGCGGTCCCGGCCACGTTCGACGACCTGCTGAAGGCCGACTATGAGGGGCTGCTGTCCGTCACCAACCCCGCGACGTCCTCCCCGGGCCTAGCCTTCTTGCTCGCTACCATCGCGGCCGAAGGCGACGGCTGGCAGGACTACTGGACTCAGCTGAACGACAACGGCCTTCGGGTCACCTCGTCCTGGTCCGATACCTACTACACGGACTTCTCCGCGCCCAACTACGGCGGCGACTACCCGATCGTGCTGAGCTACGCCTCTTCGCCACCATCCGAAGTTGCCGAGGACGGCACCCCGGCCACGGCGGCGCTACTGGATACCTGCTTCCGCCAGGTCGAGTACGCGGGAGTGCTGAACGGCGCCAAGAACCCAGCCGCCGCTCAACAGGTCATCGACTGGATGCTCTCGGACGACTTCCAGGCCTCCGTGCCCGACAACATGTACGTGTACCCCGTTTCCACCTCAGTCACTGTTCCGCAGGCATGGACCGAGTTCGCGCCGCTGGCTACCTCACCGTGGAGCCTCGCCCCCGCCGAGATCAGCGAGAACCGCGACACGTGGATCAAGGAATGGACTGACATCGTCACTCCGTAGCGCAAGACCGTTGAGAGCCACGGGCACCAGCGCTCATCATGAGCGCTGGTGCCACACTCGATCCAGTCTCTAACGACGCACCAACGACAGAGGGGCCGAGGAACGTACATGCAGAGGCAGCGCCATCAGTACCGCCTGACGTGGTGGCTACTGGCGATCCTGCCGATCGCGTTCCTCGGCCTCTTCTTTCTGTGGCCCCTCGTCACCGTGCTGACGCGCGGACTGATCGCGGACGGCCACGTGGACGTCGTGGGGATGCTCGACGTGCTCCAGGAGCCTCGGTCGGGGCGCGTCGTGGTGACGACCGTGTGGCTCGCCTTCCTTGGCACTGTGGGATCCATCCTGATTGGGGTCCCGGCCGCATACGCGCTCTTTCGACTCCGCTGGAGGGGTCAGCGCGTGGTGCGCGCGCTCGCGACGGTTCCCTTTGTGCTGCCCACCGTCGTGGTGGCCGCCGCGTTTTCTGCGCTCATGCGACCTTCGGGACTGTTGGGCCACCTCGGCCTGGATCAGTCCGTGGCCGCGATTGCGATGGCGCTTGTCTTCTATAACATCACCGTAGTGCTGCGCGTGGTGGGCGGGGCCTGGTCCGCGATGGACTCATCGACAGTCGCGGCGGCCCGCGTGCTGGGCGCCTCGCGCTGGCGGGCCTTCCGGTCCGTGACACTCCCCGCGCTCACCCCCGCCATCGCATCGGCCGGCGCCATCGTCTTTCTCTTCTGCGCCACCTCCTTTGGGGTAGTGCTGGTGCTGGGCGGCACGCGAGTCAACACCGTGGAAACTGAGATCTACCTGCAGGTGAACCAGTTCCTCGACCTCCGGGCCGCCGCTGTGCTGTCGCTGCTGCAACTCGTGATCGTCGCCGTGACGCTGTGGGTTGCGGATCTCACCCGCAAGCGCCGCGAGCGCGCCCTGCCCGGTCGCCGACTCGACGGAACTCGCCGCGCTCATCGTCGCGACGTGCCCCTGGTGGCAGGCATCATTGCCGTGCTGGCCGTGGTCCTGGCGGCGCCTCTCTACGCGCTCGTGGAACGGTCGCTCCGCACCGCCTCCGGTCACGGCCTGGACCACTACTTCGCGCTGTTTCAGCAGCCCGGGAGGGCCATCCTCGCTGTGCCCGTGGCCGAGGCCGCGGTCAACTCCCTCGTCACCGCGACCATTGCCGCCCTCATGGCGACCGGACTAGGCGTGATCGTCACCCACCTGGTGACCCATCGGTCGCGACGCACCACGCTCCTGGACACCTTCGTCATGCTCCCGCTCGGCGTGAGCGCAGTGATGGTGGGGCTTGGCATGCTGATCACGCTCAACCGGCCCATCTTTGGAATCACGCTGGGCGGTTCGTGGTGGCTGGTGGCGATCGCGCAGGCGGTGGTCGCGCTGCCCTTGGTGGTGCGTAGCCTCGTCCCCACCGCCCGCGCCATCGACCCCCGGCTGCGCCTGGCGGCATCGGCCCTGGGTGC
>Ga0307486_1000753_pt1 | contig 27470 bp, 25 predicted proteins | sample CBIW02metaG_FD_203663 | JGI IMG/M metagenome (GOLD analysis project Ga0307486, IMG submission 203663) | Sea-ice brine microbial communities from Beaufort Sea near Barrow, Alaska, United States - CBIW 0.2 | ecosystem: Environmental > Aquatic > Marine > Coastal | place: USA: Alaska | collected... | reverse complement strand
AGACATGCTCTGTGTGCGCCCGGGTGGACAAAAAGGCGCGGGTGAATCAAGCCACCTACGCCTGCACCAACAACGAATGCGGCGTCTCGTTGAACGCCGACCATAACGCAGCGATTAATATCGCCCGCAAGGGTGTGAGTCGCTGGGGCGATGTCAATCGTCCGTACGCGGTCGCTGCCTAACAGCCAGTTAGGCGAGCAGAACTGCAAGCCCGCCCCTTCAGGGACGGGTCATTGACAGCAAACTGCTCGCTGGCTGACGCTTTCGTCTTGGTGTCGCTCATCGTTCTTCTCCTTGCTCGTTCATGCCTGCGCCCATTCGCTGGGTTCGTCTTTTGACATCCTCCCCACGGGGGGATTCCTACGCCGCTACAGCTAGTTTGCTGTAGTCAGTTCGGAGGGTTCGTGCTTCAACGGGGTCTGCTTCGGCAAGCCGAAGTCTGATGTCCCCTCCACGCGCGTTTAAGGTCTCCACCCTTCCAGCGCGTTCGCCATTAGAACTCGTCCGCCTTTTCCCAAGCGCGATACAGCGCATCCCACTTGGGTCCGTCGTCCATTCCCGCCTCGACCAACGCGTCCATGTACTCCTCGCGCTCCGCCTGGCTCATGGCCTTCAGTTTGCGCGGTGAGATGTATTCACGCATTGGGTCCCCCGATGTCGTCGCCTGCGCTGAGGTCAATCCGAACAGACTGGCGCGCGACAGGGTCCGTGACAACGAAGACGCATGGAAGATTCGCCGCTGGTACGGTGTCTGGGTGGTAGTGCTCCCACAGGCGTGTGGCTGCTTCTCGCGGGCTGAGAGACTCGTCGGGACGCACGAGGAGTCCAGAGACGAGCCAGACTCCACCCACAGAGCGGCGGCGACCTAGCGGTCGGGTCTTGTATTGCCACCGAAGCTCCCAGGGTGTGTCTCGCACGGAGTCGGGGGTCAACGTCGGCTTGATGCTTCGGCGCATTGCATTTCTGCCCCTTGGTGCGCTCACGGCGAACCCCTCTCGACAGCCTGGAGTTGTGTGCGGTTGGCGGAATCAATCGCGTTGGACATGGCCGACCACAGGGCCGCCAGGTCGTCGCCGCAAAGCTCAAAGCGCGACTGCGCGGGGATAGCGGGGTCGCTGGACGCGAGTATGATTGATAGCTCGTCTGAGAGCACGCGGAATGCGCTCTGGTCGACGACCGGGTGGTCGGCGCCTGGCGCAGTATCAGCCGTAGGGGCTTCGGTGAGCTGCTTGTCGCAGCCACGGCATACGAGGTCATCAGCGATCGCGATCTCGCCGCCGAGAGCCTTCCAGCAGCGTGTGATGGTCATAGACATGGGTTACTCCTGGGTGGTCGTGGGGTTAGTGGTGCTGGCTTGGCCGGCGTCGATGAGAGTGCGCAGCGGATCTTGCGACGCTGCGCGGTAGGCGCGGTCGAGACGGATTGCCTCGAGGACGACACGGCGAACGGCCTGGAACTCGACGGAGACGCCAAGTCCCCAGCACAGAGCGTTCTCCCAGGTCTCGTGCTCGCCGTCGCGCTCCACGTGCTCCTGCTTGGCGATCGCGAAGAAAGCGATGTCAGCGATGTGGTCGGGCGTCGACGAGACGGGCGTGCCAGGTGCTTCCACCAGGTCGTTCTCGGCCAGGTCCTCAAAGGTGTCAAGTACGCCACCGACGTGCTCCCACAGGGCGTCTTCTTCGGCGTGCTCGCGCAGCCATTGGGCAGCTTTGGGGTTGTCGCGGCCGTCGAGCGCCCACGCGAGGGCGTTCATGACGTCCTCGCCTTCACGAGCCAAGCCATCTGCGCTGTGTTGGGCCCCGAGTTCTAGACGGGAGAGCCAGTTTTCTTCACATTACAGTAGACAATGCCGTCTACTGCGATATAGGTTGTAGCCGCCAGGCCAACCAAGGCCGGGCTGATACAAAGGAGTGACAGATGCGAAAAGGAAGTAAGAGTGTTCTTGGAGCGGCTGCGGCTGTGACGTTGGGAATGGCAACCCTTGCTCTAGGCGTCTCACCGGCCAGCGCCGACGCTTCAGGGTCTATGTACTGCAGCGGCTCGCAGTTTCCCACCTTGTTCACATACTCGGCCGGTCAGATTCAGCACCTGCATGTCAACGCCAATAACTCGAATGATCGTGTTTCGTCATTCTCGCCAGCTGGACCTACGAACCACACGAGTTGGGGCTATTGGAACTCGGACCTTTGGTACGTCAGCGGCAGTGACTACTCGTCATATCGAAGCGTCTACTGCTCGTAGTAGAGAGATAGTGGAGCGGTGCGGAACAATATGAGAATGACAAAGTGGTTGATTCTGGGCGCGAGCACACTATTAATCGCGGTCTTGACTGGTTGTTCTGCACCGGCTTCGTCTTTTGAGGAAGAGTATGAAGCTCTTGATCAGAGTGTTCTCGCGGACAATGCGGTGAAGGTCGCGGAATGTGTTGAGGATGAAACTGGATTCGAGGTCACTGCCGGATCGGACGGGAGCGTCAGCTACTCTGGTCGACAAGTGCCGGAGAGCCAATCCGAACTGGTAGACGCTGCAATTCCCGCATGCTTTGAAAAGCTTGGCTTCATGTCGGATGGACGCCTGAGCGCTAGCCAGCTGGAACGCCTATACAACCTTCAGCTGCAGGCACAAGATTGTCTGGCCAACGAAGGATACGAATCCCGCGATGCTCCATCCGAGCAGGTGTTCGCAGATACCTGGGGGACACCGGATCTCTGGGCTCCCTGGGCTGAAATGGGCAAGTACCAACTCTCTCAAGAAGAGTTGCTCAGCTTGATCGAGAGGTGTCCAGATCCTGCCTCATTCGGATCCAAGTAGGTCGCTGGCCGTCCTTCATCGCGACGTCAGCGATTCGACCATGGCACACTCAGACAAGATCCATTCAGTTACGCCGCTGCGCCCCTCGTGCTAGGCGGTCCACACCGTCAAGGAGAGCACATGACCAGTTCGCCGGTCGACTCCGATAGCGCGAGGTGGCCGAAGTGGGTCGCCATCGGTCTCGGCGGGCTGCTCTTGGGCTGCGTCGTTGGGTGGGCGGCTGCGATAGTACTAACAGCACCCCAGGATGTCCTCGACTCTCAGGCGTTCACCTACGTTGAAGTCACCGGCGGTGAAGTTGGATCATCCATCACCTTGAACACTGCCGCGGTATGGGCTCCGGTGCCTGCAGGGACCAACCTCGCAAGTGGCACAGTCACCACCGTCGAGACTGATGCAGGCCGAGAGGTCGATCAAGGCTCCATTCTCTACACAGTCGATCTTCGCCCCGTCGTCGTCGCACAGGGACCGATTCCCACCTTTGACGCGATGGCGGGAGGGGCGGTGGGCGCCCATGTAGGGCAACTTCAGGCGATGCTGATTGACCTCGGCTTCTATAAAGGTGCGGTCGATGGAAAATTCGAGCGGGGCACTGAGTCTGCTGTACGTGCGTGGCAAGAAAGCTTGGGCGTGGCCCAGGACGGAGTGGTCCAGCGCGGCGACATCATATTTGTACCCACGTTGCCGGCCCGAGTAACGATGGATTCCTCCATAGTGAAACGCGGTGCGCAAGTGGCAGGAGGGGAAGAGGTCCTTCAGGCGCTACCCGCCACTCCCGAGTTCACCATTGGCGTCACCACTGATCAGGCAGCACTCATGCCTGTGGGTACTGCAGTGGAGATTACAAGTCCCGCGGGCGAGATTTGGAGCAGTGTCGTCGCCGCACAGCAGTCGAACGATCAAGAAGGATTCACCCTGATTCTCGGCGCAGAGAACGAGGGAGCCATTTGCGCTGACAGCTGCCGCAGTATCCCAGTCGAGGGGCAGACACTACTGACGTCTGAGGTGGTCACCGTGGAAACGGTCGAGGGACTGACTGTGCCCAGCGCCGCGCTGGTCAGTCAACCGGACGGCATACTAGTGCTCATAGACGAATCTGGGGTGGAGCATCCCGTGACAGTGCTTGCGAGTGCGAAAGGAATTTCAGTAGTCGAGGGCGTTTCCGCAGGGACACGGGCGCGACTGCCAGATTTTGAGGAGTGACCGGGTGATCGAGGCACATGGCCTAACCTTCGGCTACGACCCGGCACTCCCGATTCTCAAACAGTGGGATGCGACTTTCGCCGCAGGCGAGGTGGTGGCAGTGACTGGTCCTTCCGGACGGGGCAAGTCGACCCTCCTCTACCTGCTTGGGCTGATGCTCAAACCCAACGCTGGAGAAGTGCGGATAGATGGGGCCGATGCTGTTCACCACAGTGATTCGGAGCGAGCACACCTACGCGCGACACTTTTTGGTTTCGTATTCCAGGACGCTGCATTAGACGCTACACGCACGGTACTTGACAACGTCGTAGAGTCGGCCCTCTACCGAAACGAGCCCAGAGCACCCGCGGTCCAGAGAGCACAAGAGCTTATGGAGCAGTTTGGAGTTGGGCTGCGTCCGACCGCGAAGCCAGGACAAGTCTCAGGAGGACAAGCTCAACGAATCGCACTGTGCCGCGCCCTGCTCAATAGCCCTCGAATACTGCTCGCCGACGAGCCCACCGGAAACCTGGACCCCGAGTCCGCCGATGTCGTGGTGGAGGCTTTCCACCAGCACGCCCGATCCGGCGCCGCCGTCGTTGTCGTCACTCACGACCCGACACTTGTTGCTCGTTGCGACCGAAGTGTGGCCTTGTGACTAGGTTGGTTGCGGTACTCCGGGAAGCAATCGCGACAGCACGAGCCCAACCAATCGCGTCGATTATCTCGATTGTCATGGTTGCTGGAATGTGCCTCACTGTTCTCACCACCACCGGACGTACAGTTGGGGCAGAAGAGGCAGTACTGGGCTCCATCGACTCAGCTGGAACACGAACGATCGTGGTCCGAGCAGAGGCAGATGCGGGCCTCACGGCTTCGGTCCTGGACCGAGTGTCGCGGCTTGACGGGATCGAATGGGCAGGCGCATTCGGGACAGCATTCGACGTCACCAATGTGCAAGTCCCCGGCGGTGCGAAAGTGCCAGCTCGCCAAATATGGACAACCCAGCTTCCCGGTCTTGGGGCAGAAACTACATCGACTCTCAACGGCAGAACTGGATGGGGATCAAAGCTCGCGCTGCAGCGACTAGGGATGCCAAGCGGCGTGGGCGGTGTCGTCGCCGATAGCGGTGCCGAATTCACAATCGTCGGAGAGATTGCCACCCCTTCCGCACTCACGATGCTGGAGCCTCTCTTACTCATCCCCCAGGCTGTCGATAACTTATCGATCGCCCCGGTAATGCTGCTCATGGTGACGGCAGCTCGGCCCGACCTGGTGGCGCCACTTTCCGACGCAGTACAGTCCCTCCTCGCCGTAGATGACCCGTCCAAGATCACCGTGGCAACCAGCGAATCGCTCGCGGAGCTCAGGGCACTAATTGAGGGACAGCTGGGAAGCTTTGGGCGAAATCTCGTTGTACTTGTGTTCGCCATCACAGCAGTCCTTGTGGCTGCGATCCTCTACGGCTTGGTCATGCTGCGTCGCAAGGACTTCGGCAGACGCCGGGCACTTGGTGCGAGCCGCGGGCTCATCATCAGTCTGCTGCTGTCTCAGATGGCGATTCTAGGCGCGATCGGAGCTGTGCTGGGGTCAGGAGTTGCCGCGGTCGGACTTACGATCACCGGGGACCCTCTTCCTGGGCTGGAATTCTTCGTTGCGGTCTCCGTGCTTGCGGTCGCGGTGAGCGTCGGCGCAGCGTTGCTGCCAGCCATCGCTGCGTCACGCCGCGATCCTTTGAAGGAACTGCGGGTGCCCTAGTGTTCCGCCACCTGCTCTCAGCGGCCCTGGCATATGCGGTATTCGGGCTTCGCAGCTTTTAGTACTAGTAACTAACTGTAGGAGGCCAGGCCTCTGCTCATTTCGTCGCGTTCGGGTGGTGAGTGTGAACCTGCTCGACGAACACATCCTTGCCATCGATGTAGAACCAGATTCGTGCGTCGCCTTGGGCGGTGGGCTTGTGCTGCCAGCGCTCGTGGCTCACGTCCTCAAGTTGGACGAACTCCAGCTCACCACGCAGCGGATAGTTCGTTGGCGTGCGCTCCTTGGGCGTCTTCGTCAGGAAGTCCCAGGCGTCTGTCATCGGGTTCCGGATTGTCGCAATCAAGTCACGCCATCCTTTGCGCGCACCGGCAGAGGCAAACCGAATCGTGTACTCGGTCTTCTTCGTGGGCCTCACTACCAGGTCGTCTTTCGCCACAGTCAGGGACGTTCGACCAGTTCAGCGTCGTCGAGCCACTCGATTTGGTAGCCCGCGAGCCCAGCCGCAATCGCAGTGGCAGTCTCACGCCAGGAGGTGAGTTCGGCAATAGCGAGGTACGACTGCCCCGTGGCTAAAGATGCTCGAGCTGCGTCGACGAGAGCCTGCGCGCAGTTTGCTTGATCCCCCGACGATAGCGCCAGCATCCATGGATACCGGTCGGCCATTCGGGACGCGAGCGCGCCCTCGTCATCAAGTGTGACCGTGATGAGGTCTGCTGCGAATTGCAGCAGCGCCGCGCGGGCGTCTGCCTCGCGCTGAGACATCAGCACCAATGGCTCGCCGTCGCGGCGAGTGATCTGGACCGTGTGATCCTCGGCCTCTGCGAACACATCCGCCGAGTGTTTGCTCAGATCAGATGAGCGCCGGGTCGTGATGCGCAGTTCGTTGGTCAAGGTCATGTGATCATTCTATTCGGAATGTATTCGGAAGTCCAACAACTGTTGTGGCACATACCTACGAGAGCGCGTCCTGTTGTTGCGCAGATGACGTGTCAGCACCTGCCGTCACGAGAGGCTCTGCGTCAGTAGCTTCTGCACTCGGTGATGGTGCCGTAGTGGAAACTGACGGTTCGGGAGACATCGAGCATCCCGCGAGGGCAACTGTAAGTCCGACAGTGGCGATCAATAGATTTTGCAGCCTCATAGCCAGCACGTCAGGCCCTTTCCTTGGGTTCTCGCTGCTAAGACTGTATGCCGCATACGGGAAAGCGGCATGTTCTGGTGACGGTTGTGGTTCGGGCTGGAACTCGGGGGCTCGCTCTGCCTGGACGACGGCCTCGCCATAGTGAAGCACTGCGGCATAGTCGACAGGCGCCTTGACGATGTACATCAAGTCGGTGTCGCTCGTCATGCCGAGCAAAGCTGATTCGGCGATGTCTTTGGCTCAATAGGAATTTCGTAGGTGTGGTGAGACGGGGGCCTCCCACGCACCCGCGGGGGCGCGCAGATGCGTGGGAGGGGCTTAGGCCAGGGAGAGGTCGTCGAGAAGTGCTGCGACTTCCTCACGCACTGCTTCGAGCAGTGCGTCCTGGGTGATCTTTTTGCGCTGCAGCAACTGAGGCTGGAAGGCGTCAATGGTGCCGAGCGTGACCAGGGAGCGCACGCGCACATCGTGTGGCTGCCCGATGCGCAGCAGTCTCCCGATGGTCTGGAGCCATTGCTCCAACGAGTCCGGCAGGCTGTACCAGACGAGCTCGTGACCTCCGGCTTGGAGGTTGAGCCCGCGGCCATGGCTAGCCGGCTGCAGGAGCATCACCGGGATCTCCTGCGCGTTCCAGCGTTCGATCATGCGTCGAGAGCCATCGAAGACTTCCGTGGGGTATCCGCGGTCGTTCAGATGCGCCGGAACAATCCGGGCATCGCTGCGGTACCGGTACGGCACCAGCAGGGTGTCGCCCGCGGCCGCCGCATCAGCGGCAAAGGACTCCAGTTTGAGCAGCTTCTGGGTGTGAATCTGCGTGAAGTCCGTGTCGTGGTTGTCGCCCGTGTACAGGGTTCCTGAAGCGAACTGCAGCAATTTGCCACGCAGGATCGCCGCGTTGTCGGCGGTGATGATGAGCGTGTTCGGGTCCGTGGGGTCTGGGGTTGCCAGCTCAATGACCTGGTCGCGCTTGAAGTCCTTGTATGCGGCCTTGGTGTCGTCGTCCATGGTGATGGGGATGACCTCGGGAGGCAGCGGCGTAGGCATGGGGATCGTGGCGTTCTCGGCTGAGAGCACCAGGTGGTTGATGCGCTGGTGGATAGTCTCATCGGCGCCGGGCAATATCTGCCAGCTGACGGGACGTCCGTTGACGTACTGCTTGGGCTGGAAGTACTTCTCGCGGAACGCAGTGAACCTCACTCCAAGGGCGAGCCCTTCATCGAGCAGGTACATCTGGCTCCACACGTCCATGAGGGACTGGGGCGCCGGCGACCCGGTGAGCTGAATCATCCGAAGGATTGCCCCGCGAACCTTCTTCAGCGCCTTGAACCGCACCGAGGTGGGGTTCTTGAACTCTTGAGACTCATCGACAATGACCGTCGGGAACGGCCACATGATCTGGCTCTGTCCGCCGTAGCGCTTGGTTGGCATCGAATCCACCAGGTTCTTGATCAGATCCTGATTGATGAAGTACATCGTCGGCATGTCGGTGAAGAAGCCGTCATAGATCTCGTGACGCTGGGCAGTGGTGAGGCGCTTGTCGTTGTCGTCCACGATGAGGGATTTGGTGCGAAGCGGAAAGCCCCACTTCTTGATCTCAGCAAGCCACGAAGAACGGGCAATCGACAATGGGGCGATAACCAAGATGTGCCCAGACGGGCGCACTTCAGCCAGCGCCGCCAGCGTGGTGAGCGTCTTGGCGCCACCGATGTCGAGCCAGACTCCGCAGAACGGGTGTCCGACGATGAAGTTCTTCATGGTCACCTGGTGTGACATGAGGGTGGGCATGGTGAATGCCATGGTGGGTCTCCAATCGGACAGTGAGGCGGCTAGAAGCCAGCCATGAAGGCGTCGACCTCCGTTCGGGAGGAAAGGACGTCGACGCGGGCGCCAGCGGCGCGTAGTTCGCTTATTCGGACGTCCTGTAGAGGTCGGGTTTTGCCGCCGGGCGCTTTGAGCTCGACGAAGATCACATGCCCGTCGAGGATGACGATGCGATCGGGCACCCCGGAGCGGGAAGACGTGAACTTCAGACACAGACCACCGGCGAGTTCGACGCGACGGCGAAGGTGTTGTTCAACACGGTTTTCGGGTGTTCCCATCAGGGCTCCTTACGTGGCAGTCATGACTAGGGGGCACCCAGGCGGACTCGCCAGGGATGCACCCGCGGCCACCCTGTGGCCGGTCATGTCGTGCGACCCCAGCGGGTCGCGTTTGGGTACGCAAAAGAGCGGGCCACCCGTGAGGTGACCCGCTCTGAGGCGGTAGTGCTGTGTGGTTTTTAGCGTTCGAGCAGCGCGATCACCTCAAGCAAGGTGTCTGCGAGCTCGAAATCATCGCGGTTCCGCGCGGCGCGAATCTCGGTGTCGAGCTGGCGCACCACGCGGCGAAGATTGTCGCCGTTGTGAGCCTCATCCTCGGGCGTGAGGTTGTGAATCGGCCCCTGGTACCCGAGTAGGTACATGCTGTGGTCACGCTCGGTCGTGATGGCCTCAAATAAGCCGTCCCGAATGGTGGCGAACGCATGGTTTGTATAAGCCGGTGCTTTCGGGATTAAGGATCCGTTGATCACTTCGATCTGGAAATCAACCTCTGCGGCGGTGACGCGGTCACCGATACGGAAGGTCTCGAGGGTGCTACCGAGGGCTTTGGTCTGCCATTCGGCATCGTCGGCATCGTAGAAACTGTCGAAGAGTCCCATAGGTGAAGTTCCTTTCCGCTATTAGAGCCCAGGGCCGTCAACGGACGGCTGTGGCTCAATAGCAATGTAATCGACCGCGGGGCGGCGGTGCGGTTGCACCTGTGCCTCAGCGATGATCTCGTGGGCGTTGTCGCGAGCCTGCGTGACAAGACTGCGCGCAAGTGCGTGAGTCTGCGCCTGTGTGCGCCAGCTGGCTGGCTCCCGTCGGGGAAACACGCGACCCACTGCATAGAGGTGCTGGTCGTGCGTGCCTGGCGCAGGTCGTCCCGGCATCAGACGTGTCGTGGCAGCCGAGGTCACTGCTGGACGATGACGAGCAAAGTAAGCATCGCGGATCCCTTGGTCATCACTGACCAACAAGACCGTGCCGTTGACGTCGTTCTCGGCGTAGTCGACCAGCGACAAGACGGTCGCGTCCTCGAAGTCATGGCGACCATTGCGGTCTTTGACCGAGTGGTCGAGTTCGACGACGTGTTCGATGACGTGAATGGCGGGGCCGTAGCCCGTGTCGGTCATCAGCACTTCGCAGTAGTCCTGCAGACCCTGGGGGTCGGCACCCTTTTCGAGAAGCTTGCCCGTGAGTGTGCGCAGCATCGTGTCAGAGACGTAGCTCGGCTTTCCCAGGTTCGTTGTCAGCAGGCGTTCAGCGGCGGCGTTGCCTGGGCTGTTGGGCAAGAACGCGTAGATGAGGACATTGATGTCCAGCACGATGGCGTGATATTGCTCAGTGGGGCTGGTGCTCATGTGAATTTACTCCTATCGGGCTCGTTGTTCGGCCAGATCTTGGTTGCCATCTCGTGAAGCTGTTCACGGCGCTGGCCTTCCTTGAATCGCTGGATCTCTCGGCGAACAAGATCGGTGGTGGTGGCGAGATCGTTTGCGGCGAGGTATTCGCTCAGGACCTCGCGCTCGTCGTTGTTGAGGGTTACTTCGATTGCCATGGGGTTGGCTCCTAGTCGTTGAGGTCGTCGGAGAGGGTGTTTGCCCCCGGATACGCCAAGAGCGGGCCACCGGTGAGGTAGCCCGCTCTTGGGGTGTGGTGTTGCGGCGCGTTCTAGTGCGCGGTGTTCATCCAGTTCTCTTCGAACGTGGTGGCCAGCATGTCGACGTACACCTCGAGGTCCAGGTGGTTCAAGATCTCCCCACGGATGGTTTCCGTGAGAAGCTCCACCAGGTCTCGGTTGTCCACGCGCATCGACCACGAAGGGTCAAGGCGCGGAACGCGGCGCACGGCCACATCTTGGTCAGCGGGAATGACCGAACTATTGCCTGACCCGTCTCGCGTGAACCCGTTGGCTGCCAAAATCGGCGTAGCCACAGGGTCCGTGAGTACCACCGTCTGGATGCCGTCGGCCTTGCGCTTTTTGCGCGAGGCTTCCGTGACTACCCAAGCGCCTGCGGCTTGGATGCTGGCGGTGTTCGGTGTTCCCGGCTTCATCACGAATACCCGATTGAAGTGCTGAAGAGCCTTGGGCTCCTGATCGGGATAAGTCGCGAATGGGAACGTCAGCTTGCCGGCACTGGCGGCCAGGACGTTCTGGAACAGACGCGCAGCGAACACGGAGTCCGTGGCGTCGCGTGCCTGAGTCATCAGCCATAGCGCGACCTCGCGGTTAAGCTGCTCGTGCAGGCGTAGTTCTTTGTCGTCGATGGTGCGTCCGCCGACGATCTCTCGTAGGTAGCGCGCCAGTGCCCAGTCGATCACCGCGGGGTGTGCGAGTGACTTCGTGGGCTGAGGGCCGTTGTGACAGGCTAGCGTGCCTCCCGAGGCAGTGATGATTGGCGCCTCGTACATCGGGGCGCCGTCCTCGGGAATCTCCAGCTCGAGACGGTTGTTGCTGTCCTTGCTGATGAGCCACATGGGCTCAGGCTCGATCTCCACGTTGATGATGTCTGACTGCTCGGCGAGGACCCGGTTGTTGAGTTCCAAGTCCTCGAGGTCGGAGTACAAACCATCGGTGTTGGTGGAGATGATGTGCGCGCCCACGAGCGTCTGTGCCTGGCCGATACGCCAGGAGAACAGCTGCCCAATGATTCGCATAGAGATGATCTGGTTGTTCATGCGAATCGGGTTCTTGTGGGCGGTGTCGCCTGCGCCGGAGGCGGAGTTAAGAATCAACTTCGTCCCATTGCGAAGCACTGACAGTCGCGCCTTCTCTTCCGGTGAAATACCGGGCTGTTTCATCTGGCGGCCATAGCGCTCCTTGTTCTCGAAGATCGCCGCATAGCGGTCTTCTCCGAGGTCGGGATTGTAGAACGCACCCATGTTGCGCAGCATGTTCGGGTAGTAGCTGGTGAAGTCCTCGTGGGTCACCTTGGCGGCACTGGTGCGGCTGAAAGCCGGCTTCAGCTTCGTGGCGCTCTTGGCGGCAGTCTCAAACAACTCCGCCATCGGACGATACGGGCGGTAGCCGACACCGTCATATTGCGCGGCATGTTCCGTGCGCAGCTGGTTTGCTACGTCGGTATCGAGACCTTCGTCGGTGATCCGCGCCTCCATGAGGTGACGGTCTTCCAGTTCAGCCTTGAGCGTCTTCAGCGAAGTCTTCGCTGTCAGCACGTGGCCGCGGGGCATCTCCACCTCGTCGGACGCGATGAACGGGTTCTTGGCCGGGTGAGCGGTCCAGAACTCTGTCGGCTCGGGGTACAGAGCCTTGATCTCGTCAAGACGAGTGTTGAAGTCGCGCGAGTCCTGACACGCCTTGGCGAAGGCCGCCTCGTCGTACTCCGCGCCGTGAATGCCTCCGGTGGAGAACGTCACGAAGCAATTCGAGGGGGTGCCATCAAGGTTGTAATACGGCAGGTTGTTCGGTGTGCGGGGTACATCCCCGAGTGCCGAGGTCACGTGACCCTGCTCGTCGTTGAAGTTCTGGCCCTCGATCGACTGGTAGTACTCCATGGCCTTGTCGAAGTCGGTGTGCGCTTTCTTGCCGGCGTCGGTCTCCATGGAGATGTTGTCGCGGAAGAACGTGATGGCGTCAGCCAACACATTGCGTCGCTCGACTCCGGTCTCGGCGGCAACCTTCTCTGACGGGTAGAGGAAGGACACCGCGTCGATGTCGGACAAGTCCTTGTACGGCGCGAGAATACGGGCCACGAACTTGGCGGAGGTGGAGTCAGGTGTGAGCCGACCCATCCGAACAGACCCAGGGGAGATCCGCGGTGTCTGTTTGCCGTAGCTCGCCTTGTAGACGGTCTCGGGGTACTCGTTCATCAGACCGATCTTCAGGTCGAAGGTTGACGAGTACGACGGGTGCTCGAACAACTTCGCGAGGCCCACCACGTCAGAGACGTTGTAGGCGAGTAGTTCGATCAGACCCTCGAGGGTCTTCACGGTTGCGTTGTGGCTGCCGAGCTTGTCGGACTCGAGGATCTGACGACCCATGCCGCCCAGCAGGCGCTTCAGGCCCACTTGACGCTGTCCCTCGTTGAGGCGGGCAACGTCAATGTGGCGACCGGAGTCGAGCAGCGCTTTGCGGATCTTTGAGCTCGGCGAGTCCCAACCGAGTCGTTTTCCCTGAATGATTGAGGGGTTGCCCTCAGTGAGGTACGAAGGCATGAATGAGCGGAACCTGTCAGAGAAAAGCTCGTTATTGTGCTCGCGCATGAGTGCCGGGCTTTTCGGCTCAAAGGGTCGGCCGGTGATGGCGTGTCCTGTGGCTTCGTTGAAAAAGACCGCCAACATGGTCGTGTCGTAGGCGTAGCTGTTGTAGCCGGCCATGAACGGATGGGTGTTGAAGGGGTCGTACTCGGACCACGTGTCACACACCGGCCGGAATTTGCCCGAGTGGCTGTCATCGGTGCCGCGGTCATTGACGTCGACTCCATCAAAGAGCCCCATGCGGGTGGCCAAGGTTTCAACGCCCGGTTGAGTGGCCAAGTCGTACAAGCTCACGCGAGGTGTGTTGCCCGGCGTGGCGTGTAGCGCCGGGTTGGCCGCAAAGACGGCCTTCGCCATGCGCTCGATGAGTGCAGTCGGTGTGAGAGCTTTGATTTCGGCGCGGATGCCGGAGGTTTCATCGACCAGGTAGAAAAGTTCGATGCAGTTGGTGCGCGGCGTGTAGGTGGCCAGTGTGAATGCGTCGTTCAGTGACTCGATGTCATAGAACGTAAACATCGCCGTCGCGGCGGTTACTGGGGATTTGGTAACCATGAGGCTCTCCTTTCGCAGGGGAGTGGTGGCGCGAGCCCAACGAGCAGCAACGCTCGGGGCGCTACTGCTCGTCGGAGTCGTGGTCGGAGGTGGGGTTTGCGGAACCGGCAAGGTATCGCTGGAGTCCGCGGTAATTGAGGGCAGGTGAAGGTGTACACATGCGGCGGATGTCCTTGCCGCCGTAGTCCTTGGCCTTCCAGTCATTGAGTTCGTATTGCTGAATCAAGTACTCGGCGTTCAGCATTTTGTCCCCGGTGCGCACTGCCTGGGTCTTGTCCTGGCAGTACCAGATCGAACTGTCACCGACGACCTGGATCAGGTTGTCGGTGAACTTGTACTTGCCGAGCACCTTGCCAGAGGGGTTGTTCTTGGAGAACCACGACTTGTAATGGTCGTAGAGGAACACGAACGGCAGCAGGTCCCAGGTAAAGACCGACTCGTGCTCGTTCCAGAACTCCCGGACGGGGTCATTGGCTTCCTTATAGCGGTCAAGCACCTGCTTGGTGGCCTCTGGCTCGTCTAGCTCGTAATACTTGGGTAAGTCCATCAGGACGTGCTTGAGTACGAACTTGAGGACTTCGGGGCGCTGCAGATAGTCGTCCTTGATGTAGCGACGCTCAATCCCCTGAAAGTTCTGCGTGAAGGGGATGAACAACTGCCGGCGATAGAAGCTCTGTGAGCGGTCTCGCACCTGGGGGAACTCGTTCAGGCACTGGACCATGAAGCCCCAGAATCGGTAGTTGATCGGGACGAGACCCTTGCGGTTGATGGAGACGACGTCATTGGTCACGACGGCCTTGAGGTTGGCCACCTTGTCCAGATAGATACCGACATCGTTCTCGTCGACGATGATCGCCATGGCTTGAGTCAACGGCTCCAACATGAAGTCCTTGCCGAAGTCGGCCAGCGGGAGGCTGGCACACGAGGCTTCTCCGACGATGGAACGCATCAGGTGACACAAGGTGCCCTTACCGTTGTTGCCGTTTTCGGAGTAGAACCAGGCAGTCTTGCCCCACCGGACGTGGGGGCGCACGATGGCCCCGATGACCTGCCACAGCGCCTTCACCACTTCAGGGTCAGGGGACAAAGAGTTGACCCACTCGACTACTTCCCATGTCGTGCCATCAGGATTGGTGTAGACCGGCGACTGAACAGTGGCGTCCACGGGGGTAACGAGTTTGGCTGTGAACACCAGGTCAGGGGTAAACGGCATCATTTCGTCGGTGTCGTAGTTGAAGATGCCGTTGTTGCCCACGGTCAGCTCACGGCGAGTGCAGCGTTCCACCTGGGGTGCCTTCTCGCGGATTGCCTGCAGCACCTCCTTGATGGCCGAGATGGTGATTTCCTGGTTGTACTGGCGGGCAATCGAGGCGATCTGGATGTCACCGGTGGCATAGATGCCTTCGTTGGGGCCTTCGCTCACATAGATGCCAATGAGGTCGTAGGTCTTGTTGGTACCCAGACCACCCGCGGTGATGGTGACTGCGTGGTGCAGTCGAATCAGTACGCGTGAGATCTGGCTCGGCGTCATGGTCTTCAGCCGCGTGATGCGGTCGTGACCCTTGAGGTTGATATTGATCATCTCGAAGCGTTGGTTAGTGCGGTTGATGAGCTCGCGCTTGATGGTCGAGGCCGGCGGCGCCGGGACACCGGTGGTCTCCGGGTCGATTTCATCGAGGTAGTAGTCGGCAATCTCGCCAATGATGTCGTCGTAGATGATTTTGTCGGTACCACTGGAAGGTTTGGTCTTTGGGTTTGCGCGATCGTTGCGGGCCTTGGATAGATCAACAAGTTTGCTCGTCATGGGTGTACCTCCGCCTGTGTGGTGAGCGGTTCTTCGACTAGGGGCGCCCAGGTCTGCAGCCGAGTGCGGATGCGACCGGTTTGGGCGATGGTGAGGCCGGGGCGGTAGTGCCGGGCCAAGGCGTTGATGGTCAACGCCGACGTGTAGTAGCCGCGCTGCGCCGTCACGGTGCCGCGGATGCCCCATGTGTGGGGCGGGTATGCCGTCCACACCGCCACGACAGTTCCATCGGGGTGGGGGGTGTCTTGGTCAGGAAGGACATGCCAATCGGCAGGGGTCGCGCTGGCGTGAGCGCGCACGGCTCGGTGGCGGGTCAGCAGGATGAGCGCCACCTGGTCGGTGGTGAGGTTCTGGTACTTGTAGGCGCGCTTGCCGCAGTTGCGGGCGAGGATGATCCACGGGTTCACGAGAGCAAAGAGCTTGGTGACGAGTTCGTCGCGCGGCATGGACTCGAGGTCGTTGCGGCGAAGGAAGTCGGTGGTGACGGTGTTGATGATGTGGTCCTTGTCGACCCACTCACCGGAGAAGATGAGCGCGTGCAGGTCGTCAAGAGATACATGCACCATCGTCGATGTCGACTGGGAGTTCATCGGGGAGCCTTTCAGGTGAGCCGGCGGGAGAAGCGGCGACGATGTTCACGAGGATGAGGGGGTGAACGGCATTTCCGACTGATGCACGAGTCGATGTCGCGTATAGCCACCCTACCGAAGGTCGCCACTCGCCGCAATGTGTTTCGCGTCATACATGAGGCGAAAACGCACTTCGACGCGAGGTCATCGTTCAGGCTGCTGAGCTGTATGTAGCAACATTTGAAAAAATGTTGCTACACCGAGAGTTCGCTGAAATGAAGGGTCTACCAGGCGGGACGGGTTGATTGGTGAAAGGGCTTGTAGCAACATTTTTTTGGTAAAAGTGAAATGTTGCTACGCACTGAACCACTGTTTACCTGCACTTATACTCTCAAGAGAGATATTTGTAACGTTTGTAGCAACATTTCACAACTCCTACATGTGCGGACGTGTGCGCACATGCGCATACACATGCGTGTACGCAAGGACTCAAAAAAAGTCGCTACAAACGTGACATTTTGTGGTGTTTCGTAGTGAAGCCCCTGGTAGGTGTCCAGTGGGCGTGTAGCAACATTGCGTTTTCGGTCGAAAATTGTTGCTACACGTGGATCCAGTCGCTCGGCTTCCGGGCGTACAAAGGCCCAGGTAGTAGGCGTGTTTTCGGCAGATTTATAAGGGCGTAGCGGTGTAGCGACATTTTGCTACATTGTTGCTACACGGTCTCTGGTGGGGGTTGAATCATCACGGCGTCTTTGGTGGTCTCGTTGTAGTCGATCGCGATGGCGCTGCCGCTCTTCTTGTTGGGCTTGACAGGGGCGCTCAGAAACGGCTTTTCGCCTAGCAGTGGGAAGTCTGCGCGAGACACTATGGCGACTCCTGGAGCGTCGGGCTGCGACACGTAGAAGTGCGTCGCTCCGGTCACACGGCGTGAGGCAGGTGATACCGGCACGTGGAGAGTGAGGTCAGCGTTGATGAGTGCAGCGGCGGTTGCGAAGAGTGATTTATCGAGTAAGCGGGTCACAGTTGGTCGGGTGATAGTTTCGGTTGAGGATTTCATGATGCTCTTTCGTTTGCGGACTCACGGGGAGCCAGTTGGGATCCCCAGTTGTCGAGCACGTGAGCCGGCGTGGGCCAGGCGTCGTGCTGTTCGAGGGTGAGAGTGTTGCCGTGGATGACCACGGCGGGGATATAGAGCAGAGAGAGCTGGATGTACGCCATGTGGACTGCGACGATGTCGATGTCCTGGGCGGTGACGTGCAGCTGTCGCTGGTAGTTGAAGCCCTGCTCACGGAGCGCTCCGGCCATGGCGATGATCATGCCTCCGCTGCCACAGGTCGGCTCGCTGAGCGTGACGAACTGCTGCCTGGACCGTAGAGGCGCAACGAGGTCTCCGACGGTCATCTTGGCCATCAGCGAGCTGACCGTGAACGGTGTGAAGTATTGTCCAGTGCGATCGTTACCGAGGTCGAGACTCATGTAGAGATCACCTAGGACATCAGCAGATTCGCCTTCGAGCTCGAGGGTAACGAGTGCGAGCAACTTGGCGAAACGTTCTACTTCGTCTGGGGTGTAGGTCTTGGTCAGATCGAGGTAGCGAGTCTCACGCTTCTGGTGAGCCTCGGCGTCATGCCGGTCGACGACATTGCGGAGAGTGATGGCTGCGATCTCGCAGAAGTCAGCAAAGACCTGAGAGATTCGGCGCTGGCCGCCGGCGGTGTTCGCTTCCAGGAGTTTCTTCATGGGTGGGTCATTTCTGTGATGGCGCGATGGGCGCGGGAGCGATGGTGATTTTGGGGTCACCAAAGGGCGCGCCTGCGGTGCAGGTCGCGAGTGACGGGCCCGTTATTCCGGGCTGCCGGGTATTGGTTCAGTCGCTGAGGTCGTGTCTTCGTGTACCTGCGTGTAGCTGCGCACGATCACGATTCGCCATCCAAAAGCGTGCACCATCCAGAGCTTTGGCGAGCGGAGGAGGGCGTCGCGGAGCGTGTTGGCGGCGTCCCAATATTGCGGGCGCTCATTGGGTGGATTCAGCGGGTTGACTCGGTTCTTCGCAAGTTTGATACGGAAGACGAGGCGCTCGTTGGTGCGTTCATCCGGTTTGGCGTCCTGGGCGACCTACTCCTCGAGTTTCCAGGGGTTGTTTGAGACGCGCGAGGAAACAATATAAAACCTGTTTTCGCCTGGTGTTGCAGAAGAAAGCAACGATCTGGTAACGTAGTTGATGAGCCGCGGATCAATCGGGTGATTCGCTTAGGTCGGGAGACCTTCAGCCGGGTGGTCCTTTGAGCGGGACCACCCGGCTTTTCCCGTTCCTGGCGCCGGCTATTGCCTGCGCGGCACCTCACTGGATGTCACGGCCTTGGTCGCGCAGCGCTTGGCGTTCACGCTGTCGGCGGGTGCCCTTGTAGGGCTTAGCCACATGGGGCTGGGCTGCAGATGACTTGCGCAGCTCGCGCATCCAGTGAGCCAGTTTCGGGTTGGCGTGGGAATCAGGTTTTCGTTTTTGTGGCACGGTGCGCCTCCAGGGTCTTGGCAACGGCCACGTCATCCTCGGCTGCCGCCATGTCCGCAGTGCGGGCCTTGGGGCCAGCCATGCGATAGACGGTGTTGACGGTGACGTTGTAGCGCTCTGCGATGGTGCGCACCGGCACGTCGGCAAGGCGGTCCGCGAGAATGTTCTCGTTGCGCTCACCGAGTTCAGAATTAACCGCGGGCGCCGCGCCTTCGGGCTTGGTTGAACCCGTTTTCAGGAGGTTCGCTCGCTCTCGGGCAGTGAGGCCACCCCAGGTGCCAAAGTGCTCGTTGTTGTCGAGGGCGTGAGCCAAGCAAGCGGCACGTACGTCCAGCGGGCATCGGTTGCAGATCCTCTTGGCCTGTTTGGAGGAGTCGCCGTTCTCAGGGAAGAAGTCGTCGGTGGGCACATTGCGGCAACGTGCGTCATCTCGCCAATCCCAGCCAGCTGGGCGTACAGGTGTGGGGGACGGTGAATCTTGGGGTGGGCTGCTCATGTCGGCGTCCTTTCGTGTAAAAGTTCGAGTGGGATGAGGGTGTTGGGGTGATGATGGGGCGCTCACGCGCCACAGGAGCCCGTTTAAGGGCTTGAGGCGTGGGTGGTGTGTGATTGAGCCCAAAGGCACGTGCGCGCCTCCCAGAAGGTCCTTAGCGGTTGTTTCGGATGCGTTTGCGGCCGCTATCCAGTCACCACGGTGACTGGGCGAAGAAAGCACTCCCCCTGAAACGCGAGCTGAGGGGCCACGAATCAGGGGGAGTGCGGACTCAGGGTGTGATCCGAGTCCGAACCCAGCGCTCTATGTGGGCGCTGGGAAGACGTGCCGGGGGCCGCCTCTAGCTCAGCTGATGACAGAGCATCAGTGTGCGAAGCGACCCCCTGGCGAACCGATCGCCATGCGGGCGTCGGTGGGGGATCCTGTTATAGCGTCTCCAAAACTGGGAGACTCGGGGGTTTATGGTCGGTGTCGTCGTTTACGTCGCGACACCGACGGCCATGCGTGCAGAGCACGGCTGTAAGACTGCGCGGGTTCACCCGCGCAGTCCCTCTCAACTACATTCCCGCTGGCCGGTTACGGCCAGCACCATCAGCGGAGCAGGCTTGGTTTGTTTTTGGGGCTCATGCCCCTGAACAACCAGTCACCATCGTCGGCGCAAGACGTAGACGAACGTCAGTGAGACGACGATCGCGAAGATGCCGACCGCAATGATCGAAGGCACCGCGAGCGGCGCAATCAGGGAAACTGGCACAAATGCGCTGAGCATATTGAACAGCGCGTGCAGGGCGATGGGTGTGAGGATCGAGTGTGTGTACTCGTAGGCAAAGGCCAGGAACACGCCGAGCAAGAACACGGCGCCGCCTTGCACGATGTTGCCGTGGAAGACCGCGAAGACCAGGCTCGAGATCACAGCCGCTAGAGGTACCGGTAGACGCGCCGAACGACGTAGCTCGCGGTACATGATACCGCGCATGAGGATTTCTTCGATGATGGGCGCCATCACCACGGTGGTGATGATTGCCCAGGTCTGAGCGCTCAGTGACAGCGTCTCGACGTGACGGTCGTAGCCGAATGCGGCATCAGGAAAGGTGTGGTAGATCCATACCGCTAGCGCCTGGCCGATGGCCCATACCGGGATGAGACCCGCCGTCCACCACACCAGCGTGCGTCGACGTGGTAGCCGCATCCGTTGGTCATCGGGAGAAGCACCGGGCATGAGGTAAAGCGGGATGGCTGTAACCACACCCGCGACGGCCGTCCAGGTGGGTGATTGCGTCAAGGCAATCACCGCAACCTGGATGACCACGTAGATCGCGAGACGGCCCAAAATGTGTCCGGCTGTCCTACCCAGCATTTGCAAGGTACGTCGAGTAGTAGTAGCAAGCACGGGGTCAGTCCAATCTTGGGTGTTACTCCTCGAGCTGGGGTGCAATGATGCGCTCGATGGTGGCTTGGGGCGATGAATTGCCCATGAAGGTGTTCACCGACAAGTCGGTGTCGAACTCGACGATGCCGTGACCGGGCATGGCGCTTTCGGCTAGGTCAAGCAGGTCGGGCAGGTATTTGGCGGCGTTCCACCACAGCAGCTTCAGCCCCGACGGCAACACGATCTTCAGGTGGGTTTGCTCAGCACCAAGCACGTCCATTGAGCAGCGTGCGAGGTTGACGACAAACCTGATCTTCGGGCGAGGGAACTGATGCCCGAAGGGCGCTAGCGCGTCGATGCGACGCGCTAGATCCAACAGAGTGTCGGGGTTGTCGCCCAGTCCATCGGCGGGTGTGTGATTGTCAACCGTGATGCCAAGCGCTAGGTCGTAGTCGAGCATCGGTTCGCCGGTGCGTGTTTCGAGTTCGATCAGTGCTTTAACTGCTGCCGTTTGATCACGCAGCAGCTGCGCAATCTCAGCGAGTTGAGTCAGCGAGTCGGCGCGCACGCCACATGCCTGCTCGTGGCCGACTGCAATGTAGCCGTCGTTGGTCAACGTAGTGATGACCTTGAACCACATTGGAGAACGGGCCGAGCCACCCAGAGGCTGCGACGGATCGCCTTGGTCGTGAACCACGACGAGGGGTACCTGGTGTTCTTGCATCAGCTTGGAGGCCAGCAGTCCCAGCATTCCTGCCGGGGCTGCGCTCAGCCACACGTGCGGCGCCAGTGGCTGATCGCGATCCAGGAGATCTTGCATCCAGAACTCGGTCATCTCCTTGCGCTGCTCGTTCCACTGGATGATTGCCTGGGCTGAGGCGAACTGTTCCTTGGGGTCAGCCCGAGTGAAGATGTTGAAGGCATCTTCCATCGGGGCACCCACTCGACGCAGCGCGTTGAACGCCGGTGCGAGGTAGAAGCCGTAGAAGTCGGCTTGGATGCCCGTGCCACCCTTGAGCTTGCCCGCTTCAACCCATGACTGAAGCGTGTAGGCGAAGCCCCGGAAGGCACGCACGAAGACGTCCGTGTGACCGCCTTCGGCGTGACGGGCGTTCAGCAGCATCATCAGCACCGACTTGTCGATGTCGTATTCGGTGACGGTGTCGCCGGACGCGATGTAGTGACGAAGCATTCCAGCGAGCGACAGCGAGTCTCGGACTACCTTGCGGTTCTCGTACTGCAAAGGCATGACGTCAGAGACGGTACCGATGCCAGCGAACAGCGCCAGTAGTGAAATATCGGACTGCTTGCTCGGCTGGTATTTCGCCGCGTAGTACATCAGTGACTGGTACAGCACGAACGCACCGCAGATACCGGGGTGCGGGTACGTCTCATCCAGACGAGCTGGATTTACGAGCACGTGCGCCGGGGACACTGCGGTGCCGTCGGGTTGGGTCGGTAACTGCAGGTGGTGGTCAGTGACCAACATGGTGAGTCCCAGGTCGCGACCGCGTTGGATGCCGGGGTGTGAGTTCACACCACCGTCACAGGTGATGATCGCTTCGACACCAGGGTGGCGTGCCACGAGTTCATCAATAGCGTCCACGGCGATGTCGTGACCGCGGTTGTAGTCGGGGACGTAGAGCTCGACGTTGAATCCCAGTTCGGTCAGGCCCGCGTAGCCCAGGACGCCCGAGGTGATGCCGTCCATGTCAAAGTCCGGCAGGACGACGAGCTTCTGGCCGGTAGCACGGATGGATTCTAGGGCGTGAGCCAAAGCGCCCACATCGCGTAGCGGTGGGTATTCGGGGTCATTGACGAGTCCCAGGAACTCGCCAGTCCAGCCCATGCGGTGACGCAAGGTGGTGAACAAGTCTGACCCGGCACGCGTGTCAGAGACTGAATCAGGTCCGAACTCTGGTCGGGGGATGGTGTCGGTGGGCTCCATGACGGATGCTCCTGTCGTGTGGTGGGGAAGAGGTGGGGAGGTAGGGATGCGTGCCCCAGCAGGGCCGCATTACCCGTTAACAGTACCGCTGCACTCTCACTTTGACCTGGAATACCAGTCAGAAACGTCACTCTTGAGTGTCGTCTACGCGAATGAGAAGGGTTTGCAGCTCATAGCGCTCTGGCGCAACATCGCTGTCAGGGGTGGGTACGCAACGCAAACCCCGCTGGGGCGGCGACAGCACGAGCACATCGCGCTGGATTTCTTCGGCCTGCACAAGCACAGCGCCGACCAGGCTGTTTGGTGAGAAGTCGATGAGTCGTTCGTCAGCCATCGCCGGGATCAGCACAAGGTTCGCGTTCATAGCGGCCAGCTCCTCAACCTTGACAGTCAGTGTGTCGGCAGACATGGCGCTGAGGTACGGGATGTCGGCTAATGACCGGGGCTGTTCAAGGTCAAACTGCGCGGTGTGGTCGGCTGGTGCGGTAGGAACCTGCTGCCCGAAGTCCAGCAGCGTGTACGCCACGCCTGCCCGCAACAGTTCGCCGGCGACGGTAACGCCTCCGAGGGTGGTCAGGTCGACGTAGGCGTGCTGGATGCTATAGGCAGCCAGCAGCGAGCCGATCGTGTCGGCAAGCAAGAAAGTAGTGGCCCGAGGGTCGGCGAAGAACACGGCCGTGGGCACGGTGTTGGTGGTGTCGTGATCGGGGGTATCCGTGTGGACAGCAAGGTCAGTCATGGCGATCTCTCGCTTTCAGTCAGTGGTGCCAAGTGCAGACACGCGGGGGAGACGCAAAACCCCCGCCGCATGGTGCGACGGGGGTTTTGCAATGGTCGTTTCACGACGAAACCCCCACCGCTTGAGCGGCAGGGGCATCGTGTAGGGAGTTGGGCTATTGGAAACCTTTGCAACCCCTGGAATTGGCGTCGGCCTTGGCCGAGGCGTAAGACCATCCGTCGGAGGCCGTGTACCAAATACTGTCGGCGCCTCCGCAAACAGCACCCCGCCATACGCCGTCAGGCTTGGGCTTCGTGTTAGGCGCCGGGGTTTTGATGTTGCCAGAGTTGTCGCTCCCTGAACTCGAAGAGCCAGAAGAGCTAGAACCGCTCGAGCCGGAAGAGCTAGAACCAGATGAGCTGGACGACGACTTGGGCGTCTGCGCAGCAGCAGCGCGGGCCGCCCTCGCTTCTTCATCAGCCTTGGCCTTCGCGTTTTCAGCCTTGCCGGTCAGGTCAGCTCTGTCGTTGCTGGTGCTGACCGCTGCATTGTGAAGCGCCTCCTTGGCTACGTCCAGGTCACCGGGGTTAAGGGTGTCAGTGGCGTCGCCCGCTTCAAGCACGGCCTCGGCATCTGCCACGGTGGTGGCGACTGCTTTGGCTTGCTTGTCGGTGAGGTGCTTGGCCAGTGAACCTTCTGCGAACTTCTTGGTTGCAGCGATAGCGTCAGTGAGGCTCGTGCGAGCAGTGGAGAAGTCGGCGTACGCAATGTTTAGGCCCGCAAGGGACGCGTTCATTGTTTCAGCGTCGGCATCTGCCTCTTTCGTGGCGTCAGCCAGTTCCTGGTAGGCGATGACCGCGGCCTCGTTGTTCTCGATGATGGCGTCAAGGTTGTCGGACGGGTCTTCGGACTCGTCCAGCACAGCGATGCTCGCCGCGTTGTCGCAGTCAGCCTCCGTGTGTGCTGCCGGCATATCGATGCCATTGGCAGCAATGGCCTCGTCAGACTCTTCACCGAAAACTACGGTGATTAGCTCGAGGTAGGCGTCCTGGTTATCGCTCATCGCGGAGTGGACGGCGACGGAGACGCAGTCTTCACGAACGGCGGTGGCGGCTGCCACAGACTCTGCGATAGCGGCGGAGGCTTCGTTGTCCTCAGCGCGTTGGGCAGCCGCGTTGGCGTTCACCCAGATGCCGCCGCCGATGGCGAAGACAACTACTGCGGCGATGGGGAAGATGATGCTCTTGCGCTTGTACCAAGGGGTCGTGGGGGAAGTGGGGTCAGAGACATCGATGGCCTCGTTGCTTTCAGTCATGGTCTCTGTGTCCTTATTGGTGTCGGTTGCTTCGGGATCCTCTCGTATGTGAGGGGTTTCTCGATGGTGACATTGACACCTAGTGTGTCATATCAGTATCGAGATGCAAAAGAAGACGGCTAAACGATGGTGTAAATATTTAGCCAAAATCATTAGTTGTGGTTTTTTGCCAGGCTCAGCCTGGGCAGCGCTATGCGCTGTGAGAATTCAAGGAGTCGGGAAGTCCGACTCACCCGATTACCCGCATCCACTGCTGGTGGATGCGAGCCCCGTGGCCACACGAGACAAGGCCGGCATCGCCGGGCGAGACCGTGGTGGTAGCCGGCAGGGTCATAGACCCTGAAGGCCCACCGGGGCACCCGAGGCGGCTCTGCCGCCCTTGGGGACAAGTCGTTAACCGACAGGCACAGCTTGCGCGGTCTGCTCTGCCCTGGCAGTTTCAAGCTGTTTGATCCGGTACGCCCTGTTCTCAGCTGACTTGCATACGCGGCAACGCCGGGCTCCGACCTTGGTGATCATCGTGTTCTCCGGTGTGTACTCATGGCCCTGTGGGCAGTGTGTGCGACGCGCGTAGTCGGCCATGCAGCCGACTCCGCGAAGGTTGTTCTCGGCCACTGTGACTGGCTCGAGGTGGTCGGGATTGATGTACGGCGGATTGCGGCACAAGTGGTCGAGAACGAGGCCATCAGGGATCGGCGCGAAGAGTACGAAGGCGACGCGGTGGGCGAAACGCATGTGACCATCCACGGATAGCCGGCCGTAGCCCTGGGATAGGGGCCTTTGCCACTCGATACAGCCCGTCTCGGGGATGTACTCGGAGTCAGCCATCAGGCGTTCATAGATGTTGGCTTTGAGGGACATGCCCTGCCTCGATTCGTGTCTGTGGATACGAAGCGGTCGGCATGTCACCGGCATCGAATTGCACGGTCAACGGGACCGTGCGCTCGATGCACCCGAGGCGGCGCTGCCGCCTCACACAAGCTGCGACGAAGGCGCCGCGAAGTGAACCGGCTGCGCGTAGGGCAGGGGCAAACCCGGAAACGACCCTGTGGGTCGTTGAAGGGCAAGGAGCGAAGCGACGCAGTAAGGTCCCTGACGAGCGCAGCGAGGAGGGGTCAGGAACCACCGAAGCGAAGCGAGTGTGGGTCCTGATCGACGTCGGCTCTGCCGACTCCCCGAAGCGCAGCGAGGGGACAGTCGAACTTATGCCCTTTCTCTTCCTATCGGTCTTTCGCTGCGTCAGCAGCGGAAACCGGTTCGTATTCCTTGATCTATCAGGGCAAACGAGGGTATAGACACGACCTCTATAGACACCGCTTTTGTGTCTATAGAGGTATAGAGGTTCACCTCGTTTGAACGGGAAAGGCACCGGCGATGTCTATAGAGGTCGCGCAGCGATGTGGCACCCTCTATAGACGTTGCATTCTTTGCTGCTTCAGCGCCCCTTCAGGGGTGTCTATAGACGTTTATGGTCCCCGCGGCACTGGTGGCCGTCATCCGCCGTCCAGGCGGCGGATGTTCTTGTCGCAGACAAGGGATAGATCTGCGCCATCGCTCGATCACTGACGTCTCGCTGACCTATGAGGCAGCGGTCTTGTAGCAGCCGCATCAGCGGCGCTACGGTTCACTCATCAGCGGCTGTACCCCTACGGTTTCAGCGGAGCAACAGATACCGCTTCAGCGGTGGCACGGATCTGTGGAGAAGGTCTTAATAACTGCGGGGCAACACGGGTGCTCTCAGCGTTGCAGCCACTGGATCACGGGTACATCAATGTGGTCTGCCGAATAGGCCAAGACCGCTCGGTGACAGCACGTGCTCTGACGCTGTGGCAGCATCTGTATAGCCTGCAGCCGCGACTGCTGCAGCACCTCACAGACGCTTATAGAAAGGTCCGCTCCCAGGCCAGGACCGCAGTGAAACCAGCGTCGTCTCATCTTCCGAGGCATCGCCTCGAGGCACGTCTGCCCACAGGCCAGAACGGGCACCTCCACAGCGCTGTAGCCCAGGGCGAAGCAACCACGACAGCGCGGCTGAAACAGACTGTGTTGCGACCTCGGCACAGAGCTCAGGGATACCCCATTTCGGGCGCCGCCGCTCACGTCGTTTCGCGGCGTTTTTGGGGGAGAGTGGGTAAAGCAACAGCACGGCAGGATTGCTAGATCGCGACCGCTGCGCCTTCGCCGCAGCGGTGTAGGACGCTGGGGTCATTGTTCAGTGGCGACAGGGCAGTGCAGGTGTGGCAACGGGTGGCTGCGGAAGTGGTGCATCGCAGTAGTTGAACGTGGCCGGCTACGCGAGCTCGCGGCGCTGAGATAGAGGCTTCGTACTATCGCCGCAACGCCCTCGGAGGCGGTAACGGTGCTTCGAGAGTGTCGTTTCAGTGCTCTTAGAGTGTTCTCACGGTGCTTGGGTGTCTTGGTGAAAGGTGTCTGTTTTGGCTCAGTGCGTAAATAGTGTGCTCTCCGTGCGCTCATAGCGCGTCAGCACTGCACTCGCCAGCTCGCTCCGATGGCTGTATCGAGATACTGATCAGATACTGCGTTCTTAGTGCGCTCATAGTGAGCGTTGAATGCGCTCTGGCGATCGATCGCTTTCGTCTCGCGTACCCGCGGAGTTTTGGTGTGCGACCGATGTGGATTCAGTGCGATGTGAGTGTGCTGCCGGTGCGTTCTTAGTGTGCTACGTGATGCTCCTATAGGGCGGTGTCATAGCGTCGTAGCAACGGAGGGTGGTTGCTGTGCGGAGAATGTTGAGCTTTCAGGATCGGGCGCAGATCGCGGTCGGGGTGGTGCAGGGGTTGTCGGATCGGCAGATCGGGTTCTTGTTGGAGCGTGACCATACGATCGTCTGGCGGGAACGTAGACGCAATTCGTTGAAGTCCGGTGTCTACAAACCGGTCAGCGCAGACTTCAAAGCAGCGGCTGCGCGGCACCGGCCACAAACCCGTGCCGTTGATGCTGACCCGGTGCTGCGGGCACGGGTGTTGGCCGATTTG
>Ga0307486_1000752_pt1 | contig 27479 bp, 23 predicted proteins | sample CBIW02metaG_FD_203663 | JGI IMG/M metagenome (GOLD analysis project Ga0307486, IMG submission 203663) | Sea-ice brine microbial communities from Beaufort Sea near Barrow, Alaska, United States - CBIW 0.2 | ecosystem: Environmental > Aquatic > Marine > Coastal | place: USA: Alaska | collected... | reverse complement strand
CGCAGATCGGCCGAGTAGCTGCCCTGCTTCTGCGGAGTGCCCACGGCGATGAAATGCACCTGCGCGCCAGCAGCATCCGCTACGTCCGTACTGAAACGCAGCCGGCCACTGTTCATGGCGGAGGTCAGCACTTCGGGAAGGCCCGGTTCGAAGAACGGGGGCTTGCCGATGGCGAGTTGGGCGATCTTGGCGGCGTCGACGTCGATTCCGACGACGTCATGCCCGAGCTCGGCCATGGCCGACGCGTGCACGGCACCCAGGTAGCCGCATCCAATGACAGAAATTCTCATATATTCCTCTCGATCCTCCCAGAGCCTACTGGGCGTGGCACGTCGGCCCAATTCCAACGTGTTAACAAGCGGATACGCCCCCCCCGAACGCACGGCGTCTGACTTTCGCGGCACCCGCCACTATGCCGTGCGCGCGAGCAGGTTGGAGTTCAGAGAGTCGGTCATGGTCTGGTCGGCCGGGAACGGCTCGCCGTCGAGGGCGACCACCGACACGGCCAGGCGTACGCTCGAGACCAGCCAGGCGGCATCCGCTCGGCGAAGTTCGTCGACGGTGACATCACGGTATTCGACCGTTTCGCCGTGGCCGCTCAGGTACTCGAACATGCTCTGCTGGGTGGTGCCGTGCAGAATGGCGCCGCTCGGGGCCGGCGTGACGTACTCGCCGTTGATGCGCAGCACGACGCTCGAAGTCGGGCCCTCCATGACGTAGCCGTCGGTGGTCAGAAAGATGGTGTCATCGGAGCCGCGGCGGCGGGCCTCACGAATTGCCGCCATGTTCACGGCATAGCTGAGGGTTTTCGCGCCCATGAGCAACCAGGGCGCCCGTTCGGCGACGCCGCGCGGGTAGCCGCGATCGAGGGTGATCACCCGCACGCCGCTCGCCCGCACCGCGGTGAAGTCAGCCGCCGCGGCCGCATGCAGCCAGGCTGTGGGGGCCGGTCCGTGCTCCACACCGCGGCTGAGCACGAATTTAAGCGCTATCTCGCCCTCCTGGGGAATGCGCGCGACGGCGTAGGCGATCGCGGCGCGCCACTGCTCGCTGTGCGGCACGGGCAGATCGCAGATGAGCGCGGAATTGCGCAGCCGGCTGAGGTGCGGTTCGACCTCCTGCGGGTGACCGTTGACGACGGCGAGGGTCTCGAAGATTCCGTCGCCGCGCTGAGTGCTCAGCTCGCCGACACGCAGGGCGGGGGCGTTGGAATCCATCTCGTGGAACGTGTCGTCGAAGTTCTGCTGCAGTGAGTCAGCGGGCACAGGGTCGATCAGCAGGGTGAAGGGCAATCTCATGCCCATGAGCCTACTTCGCGCGGCATCCGCTCCGTTGAGGGAACGGATGCGCGGCCAGGGTTAGCTCTGGAAAGCGACGATCGGGTTGGTCGTCGGCTGGTCGGACCCGCCGTTGGGTTCGACGGTGACGCCAACCTGGTCACCGGCGTGCATCGTGCCGTCGAGCACGCGCCAGACGGTACCGGCGCCGCTGGAGTCGAAGGTTCCGGCCGGAACGGCGCCCTCACCGTTGATGTACCAGAGCTGGTAGTCCTGATCATCGGGCAGCGCGGGCAGGTCATCGACGAGCACTGCGGAGATCCCAAGCGAGTTGGACCAGACCAGGGTGGCTTCCTGGCCGTCGGCCGTGGTCGCGGCGGCGCGCTGCGAATCATCGGCCGCGTTGATCTGCGCGAGGCTGGAAGCCTGCTGCGACTCGAACTGATTATTGTTGAGCGTCTGGCCGAGAAAGGTTCCGCCGACGAACAGCGCAACCGCAGCCGCGGCGGCCAGCAGGAACTGTGCCGGGCGCTTGAACCAGCGCGCCTGGGCACGCTCGGTTGCCGACGTACCCCGCGTACCCGAAGCCTCATCGGAGCGGATATCCGCAACCGGCCGGGTCGGGTCGGTGTCAGCGGGATCGCGGCGAGGAAGCTCCGTGGCTTTCGTCAGCCGGGTGGGCGTGGTTTCGGGAGCGCCCGGGACCGTGGGGGGCCCGCCGGCAACGGAGACATCCGTTGAATCGGCTTCGGCAGCACGCGGAGCGGGCACCGGGGGAAGCTGCGGGGTCGACGCGAGCATCGATATGAGGTTGCTCTTGAGCGCTGCGGAGGGCTGGACTGGCGCCACGGCGAGGCCGAGGGCCGCCGCGGTCTCGTTCAACTCGGCATCTTCGATGCGAGCCCGCTCGGATTCGGCGAGGTGCGCTTCGAACTCGGCCGTGTCGTTCGCGTCGAGGGCGTGCACGGCATAGGCAGCTGCGAGGTCCGCCGGCGGTTCTGTTTCGTTGCGGTCGGTCATGATGCCACGCCCAATTCGTCGCGCAGGCGGATGAGTCCGTCGCGGAGCCGCGTTTTCACGGTGCCCAAAGGAATGTGGAGCATGTCGGCGACCTCGCTTTGACTGAACCCGCCGTAATACGCGAGGCTCACAGCCTGGCGCTGCAGCTGGGTCAATCGAGTCATCGCCTTCTCCACCCTTTCATGTTCGATTCGTACTTCAACAGTTTCGGAAACGTGATCATAGGCAACGGCCAGATCACGAATGCCGATTTTGGTATCCCGGTCACGTCCGGCCTGCGACGACCGAATTCGGTCGACCGCTCGCCGGTGTGCCATCGTGAGAATCCAGGTGCTCGCACCTCCGCGCGTTGGTTCGTACCGTGACGCCGACTGCCAGATTTCCAGAAAGATCTCCTGGGTCACTTCTTCCGACTGTGCATGGTCAACGAGCAGACGTTTGACCAGGCCAAGCACCCGCGGTGCGATCTGGTCATATAGTTCTCCGAACGCCGATTGGTCACCGTGGGCTACTCGTGCGAGCAGCTCCTCCTTGGTGGCAGAGTCTGCCGGCGCGAGGCCTCCGGCGGGGTCAACAGTCATGAGACCTAGCATGTCAGGTCTGGTCCCGTTCCATGACTAGGGTTCGATGCGAAGTCGGTAACGGATTGGTCGGTTGGCCAAATGGCCTCTGAAACCCGGATGCCCGAGGCGAGAGCGCAGGGCACCGCCGGAGTGCACACGGCGCGGAGGGCGACCTGGACCAGGGAATGCAAAAGGCCGGGCCGCAGAGCACCTCTCGGCGCGAGGCCGCTCGAAGCGGCAAATAATGGAACCCGGGATTACTGCGGCCCGACCAGACTCCAGTGTATTCGAGCGGGGCGGTCGAGGGCGAATGTTCGCCGTTGGCGCACAGCGAATTCTGGGGCTGCCCAGCACGGGTCGCGCTGGTTCCACCGCGGCAGCTCGATCAACGGCCTGGGACGAACCAGAGGCACCGTCAAGATGGCGCACGGCCATCTCGGCCAGCGCAATCCTGACTGCGCGACGATTGGTCGGCGCACTACTCCAGGGAATCTCGGCGCCAGAGGCGCGCGCAGGCGGCGAACTCGACGGCGGTCGTGGAGAAGCGCAATGCCCTCGTGGTCAGTTCCGATGAGCGGTGCGGTTCCGTCAGCTCTAGATCGTCGGCGATGCTCGCGGCCCCGACCGCAGTAACCCGGCAATACGCCGCCCCGCGATCGAGCGCCACGGCGAAGTCCCCGGTGAACAGTCCGCGCAGAATCTCGTCGGCGAGAACAATGATTTCGGCCGGACCGGTGGGCACCGCAGCTCCCGCGACGAGCGGATCAATGGTGGTAGCGGTATCCGTTCCCCGTTGGTAAAGGTAGGCACAACCGTCGGGATCCTGCCGAATGAGCATGCGAATGAGGTAGATGCGCCAGAGCGCGCCTGGCAGGCTCCGCGGTGCTGCCCGCGACCACAGCTCAGCAACCGCATCGATGCCGTTCTCGTCGGTGTACGCGACCAGACGCTCGACCGTGGCTGGATCGGGGTTGCGACGCACCCGATTAAGCAGGGCCTGGGCGGTCTCGTGCGCCACGCGGCTGATATAGGCCGGATCCTCGCCGCCCTGATACGCCTCAAACTTATTCGCCGAGAACAGTGTGGGCTTGTGAAAGTTATCGGCCACGGCGGATTCTCCTCGGTTGTTGGGGGTTTAAGGGGCGGGTTTTTGCTGACCTCCACGCTACCCAGAAAAGCTGCGCGTGAATCCACGGTAGGTTAGAGGTTATGGGCCTCTAGCTCAGTTGGTAGAGCAAAGGACTTTTAATCCTTGGGTCGTCGGTTCGAGCCCGACGGGGCCCACAATGATCGCGCCGGTGGCGCGGCAGATGCGCACTGAATCCGCTGGATTCGGTGCGCATCTGCTTTTTCCGCTGCGAAAGAGCTCCTCATTCTCGCGGCGGCACCCGCAGTTCCCGCTGCACGAGCAGACCGAGTTCGCGCAGGAGTACCTGGTCGACCTCGGCCATGGTGCGCGGCTTCGGATCGAAAACGCACAGAGCACCGATGCGCTCCCCCGAGGGAGACTCGATCGGGAATCCGGCGTAGAACCGAATGAAAGGCCTGCCGTGCACCCGCTGGTTGTCCCGAAATCGTGCGTCGGTGCGGGCATCCTCAACGATGAATGGCCCGTCGCTGTCAATGGTGATCGCGCAGAAGGACTCGGAGCGGGGCAATTCGGTTGCGTCCACACCGACGCGTGCCTTGTGCCACTGCCGATCATGATCAATGATGCTGATCAGCGCGGACTCGGTACCGAACAGGCGCTGGGCGAGAACGACCAGCTGGTCGAAACGGGACTCCGGCGGGGTATCGACGATGGCGAGGCTGTCGACGGCCGCTTGCCGGGCGCGTTCCCGGGCATCGCCATCCGTTTGGCGCGCCGAAGCGTGATCGGCGACGCCGAGGCGTGCCGAGTCGAGGCTGTCGGACATCGCCCGAGCCACCAGCCCGGCCCAGCCGCGATAGTCTTCGGCGCTGCGATGCCGGTCGGGCGTGACTGTCGCGGTGGGCGAAAACGGCACGAAAGTGGTGCGCGGCGCTGCGGAGGCGATCTGCTCGCTGACCGCGTTGAGGTCGCTGGCCGACCAATCGGCAATAAACACGAGTGGAAGCCTGAAGATTTCGATGCTGCGAATGGGCGGAATGCCGAGAACAAAGATCTCGGTACTGCGCGATGTCTCACGCTCGAGCACTCCCAGCAGCGCCGTCAAACGATCGTGCCATTCGGTGACGCTGGTCAGGTCGAGCGCTTCGTTGAGGCCCAGAACAACCACTACGGCATCGAACCTGCCCAGCCGAATCCCCTTCAACTCGGTCAACGCATTCACAGCGGTCATGGTGCGACTGGCAACGAGGTCGATGTCGACGCCGCGGCCTGTGCGCGCTGACAGCTCGCGCGCTAGGAAGCCAGGCAGGGCAAGCTGATGGCTGAGCACACCCCAGCCGACTGCCGGTCCGCAGCCGAGAATGAGAACACGGTCGCTGTCCATTCCAGCAGCGTGGGCCTGCGGAGCGTCGCTCGGACGGGGCAGGCGCCGGTCCTGGCGTTCTGCCGCCGCCGTCCAGAGGCGCATCAGGGGGCGCAGGGCCCACCGGGTGGGGTCGTGCATTGATGCCTTTCAGGTACAACCGATCAGACTCGTCCCCCCCCGAATCAGCGCGAATCCAACACAACCCCCGATATTGCATTCTAGAACAGAGCGGCCACTACATTGGCGAACGCGAAAATGGCCAGGCCGGCGAGTGCCCCGACGACCGTTCCATTGATGCGAATGAACTGCAGGTCACGCCCCACCTGCAGTTCGATCTTGGCCGCCGTCTCGGCAGCTGGCCAGCGTTCCACGGTTTCGGTGATCACGCCGGCGATCTCATGGCGATAGTTGGCAACAATGTAGCCGGCCGTGTCGGCGAGCCAGCGGTCGATGCGGGAGCCGAGTGCGGCATCCGCTGTAAGCCGCGTGCCGACATCCTGCAGAGTCGATCGGATGCCGACCCGCAGCGCGCTTGCCGGGTTGTCGAGGGCGTCGGCGAGTGAGGCTTTGATCGACTTCCAGGTGTCGCCGGCGAACTCGCGCAACTTGGCGTTGTCGAGCACCTCGGCTTTGAGGGTTTCGACCCGATTGATCATCGCGGGCTCATATTGCAGGTCGTGCATGACCTCGCTGAGGTACTCGTCGAGGGCGCGCCGCACCGGATGCTTGCGGTCGCCGCGCGCCGCTGCTACAAAAGCGAGCACCTCGCGGTAGGCCTTGTCGTCGACGAGTTTGTCGACGAACCCGGGCAGCCAGCTCGGCAGCCGCTCGGAAACGACGCGACCGAACGCCTCGGGGTGCTCGCGCAGCCAGCCATCGGCACGGTCGAGCAAAAGGTCGACCGCCGCGTGCTGCTGCCCGCTCGTGACCAGCCGCTCCCCCACCCGGCCAATGCTCGGGCCCCACTCCGGCCTGACCAGGTGTTCCCGGGCGACCGATTCGATGAGATTCTTGATGGCGTCATCGCCGAGCAGGTTGAGCAGGCCCTGACCGGCGACAGCGAGTTCGCCGGTGAGCTTTTCGGCGTTGGCCGAGGTGGTCAGCCAGACCCCGACGCGGCGGGAGACTCCGATCGAGTCAAGTTTGTCGCGGATGACGCCCTCGGACAGAAAGTTGGTCTCGACGAATTCACCGAGGCTCGCGCCAATTTCGTCTTTGCGGTTGGCGATGATATTGGTGTGCGGAATCCGCAGGCCGAGGGGGTAGCGAAACAGGGCGGTCACCGCGAACCAGTCGGCGATCGCGCCGACCATGCCGCCCTCGGCGGCCGCGCGCACGTATTCGAGCCAGGGGTATCGCTCCTGCAAGGCGAACGAGAACGTGAAAATTACGGCCATCAGGGCGAGCAGTCCGCCGGCCAGCCGCTTCATACGAGTGAGCGCCAGTCGGCGGGCGATCTCGGTCGGTGATTCGGCCGATGGAGCTGCGGGTCGGGGGGTGGTTGTGCTCTGGACCATGGCTTCAGCCTGCCCGATTGTGCGGCCCCTCGTGTACACATTTGCTGGCGATCACCCGGAGCGGCGCAGATCCGATACTCTGAGGGGGTATGCGGTCTGCCCGAACCGCACCGCGCGCACGTCGACGGAGGTGACATGAACCAGATAGCCGACGGCGTCTCACCCGTTTCGAAGCGACCCCTCTGGTTGACAGTGCGCATGTCGCTGCTCGCTCTGCTGGCCTTGGGCGCAGTGCTACTGAGTGTGCTGGCGATGCATTCGGCGGCGAGCGAGCATGTCATGGGCATTCCGCTTCCGGTCTCTTCAACACTGACGGCACACGCAAACACAGCCTCGATGGAACACGCGAGCTCGGAAGCGGCCCCGGCTGGGCAACAGCTGACCGGCGCCGTCGTCTCCGTCGTCTCCGCCACTCAGCTGACCGGCTACGCGGTAGCGACGATAGCAGCGGGGCGCAACGGAATGCTCGACTGCGGCCTCATGGTGATGGGGTGTGTCATGCTGCTCGTGCTCGCGGCGGTCGCGCTGCTGTTTCGGCGTGCCAGCGGTTATCAATGCCGGCTCATGGCACACAACAGTGTGATCTCTCAGAGCTCCGCGGTCGACGCGCCCGCGCCGTGGCCCAGCCTCACACTTCTCTGCATCAACCGCGTTTAGAAACCGCGCGCGCTTTCGGCGCACTGTGACACCCCCGGTTTCTTGACTTGATGTGGAATGGATTGAACCATGAACAACGCACCTGCGCGCCTCCCGCTGATGACCACCCAACAGAAGGCGATCGTCAGCCGCCGCCGAGTCCTCGCGATCGGCGGGCTCGGGCTGGCGGCGACCGCCATCGGAGGCACCGCGGTGTGGCAGCTGTGGCCCGACCCGACTGGCTCCGATCCGAAAACCCCGGTCGGCGGCGCTTTCGTGCAACCGGAGGAACTGACCAGTGCGTCCGGCGAGCTCACGGCGAACCTTAGCGCAGCGCCCGTCCGGGTTCAGCTGGGCGGGGTGGAGGCGAGCGTTCTGGGGTACAACGGCGGGCTGCCGGGGCCGACACTGCGCATCCGTGCGGGAGATCGCGTGCGGGTGAGCCTGCACAACGGGCTGGGTGATCCCAGCAACCTGCACGTGCACGGGCTGCATGTCTCGCCCGAAGGCAACAGCGACAACGTGTTCGTCATGGTCCAGGCGGGCGAGTCGTTCGACTACGACTATCAGCTGCCCGACAACCATCCGCCTGGCGTGTACTGGTACCACCCCCACCATCACGGATTCGTCGCTGAGCAGGTGTTCGGCGGGCTCTACGGGGCCATTATCGTCGAAGACCCCGAACCCATCCCCAGTGCGCGCGAGCGGATGCTGGTGGTCTCCGATATCGCGTTGGCCGCAAGCGGGCAGGTGGCCGCGGTCAACGCCATGCAGCAGATGGACGGGCGTGAAGGCGACATCGTGCTGGTCAACGGACAGGTGAACCCGGCGCTGTCCGCCAGCCCCGGCGAGCGCGAACGCTGGCGCATTGTCAACGCCTGTGTGTCGCGCTACCTGCGCCTGCGGCTGGACGGGCAGCTGATGCAGCTACTCGGCATCGACTCCGGGCGATTCGAGAACCCGGAGGAGGTCACCGAGATCGTGCTCGCGCCGGGCAACCGTGCCGATCTGATGGTCACCGCCCAGGCCGGCAGCTCGGTGCTGCGCGCGCTTTTCGTGGACCGCGGATCGCACAGCGGAACCTCTGGTGCCATGACGAGCGGCGGCATGACAAACGGCGGCACGATGGGCGGCGACAGGACCGGCCAAAGCAACGGGTCGTCACGCGAAATTGCACTGGCGACCCTGGTTGTGGCCGGATCCGAGGTCGAGTCCCTCGGCGCCCTGCCGCCCCAGCCGAAGCCGCGCGACCTGCGGCCAGCGACCGTGACGGCGCGGCGTGAGTTGGTTTTCGACATGGGGATGAGCATGGGAATGGGCGCCGGCATGATGGTGTCCACGATCAACGGGCGGGTCTTCTCCGGCGATCGGGTCGACACGACCGTGGCGGCGGGCAGCGTGGAGGAGTGGACGCTGACCAACACCAGCACCATGGCGCACCCCCTGCACCTGCACGTCTGGCCCATGCAGCTTATAGAGCAGAACGGGCAGGCACTGTCGAAGGCACCCTGGCAGGACGTGGTCAACATTCCGGCGCGCGGCCAGGTGCGGGTGCGCATTGCGTTCGAGGACTTCAGCGGCCGCACTGTGTACCACTGCCACATCCTCGATCACGAGGACACTGGAATGATGGGTGTAGTTGGTGCCCGATAGCAAGACCTCAGGCGGATGCGCGAATTCGCCGATGCAAGAATGCACGAAGAGGTATACCCTTGGGGGGTATCGAGGCATGACGACCAGATTCGGTAGTGAGGATTAGCATGACGCAGCCCGACCTGAACCACGGCACGCCCGGCAGTGCAGATCATGCAGGCCCGGCCCGCGAAACGATGGACCACGAGGATATGGACCATCAGGCCATGGACCACGGCGCAATGAACCACGGCGCAATGAACCACGCTGGGCACGGTGATCACGTCGCGCAGTTCCGACGCATGTTCTGGATCATGCTCGCGATCTCCGTGCCCGTCGTCGGGTTCAGCCACATGTTCTCCATGCTCGTCGGCTACTCACTGCCGGACAGCCTGGGTATCCGCTTGATCTCCCCCCTGCTCGGAACCGTCATGTATGTCTGGGGCGGGCGGCCGTTCCTTACCGGTGCGGTCTCCGAGGTGAAGTCCCGGAAACCGGGCATGATGTTGCTGATCGCCCTCGGCATTACGGTCGCTTTCCTCGCCTCATGGGGAGCGAGCCTCGGTGTCATCGACAGCGAGCTCGACTTCTGGTGGGAACTCGCGCTGCTGATCGTGATCATGCTGCTCGGGCACTGGATCGAAATGCGGTCGCTGGCGCAGACATCCACAGCATTGGAATCGCTCGCAGCCCTGCTGCCCGATGAGGCCGAACGGGTCGACGGCGAGGAGATCGTCGTGGTTTCGCCGGGTGATCTGGTGCTCGGCGACCTCGTCGTGGTACGGCCAGGTGGGCGGGTGCCGGCCGACGGACAAGTCACCGAGGGTGCGGCCGATGTCGACGAATCGATGATTACCGGCGAATCGCGGCCCGTGCAGCGCAGCGTCGGCGATCAGGTCGTGGCCGGCACGGTGGCGACCGATTCCGCCCTGCGGGTGCGCGTCACGGCCGTCGGCAATGACACCGCGCTCGCTGGAATTCAGCGGCTCGTGACCGAAGCGCAAAACTCGTCGTCGCGGGCACAGCGGATCGCCGACAAGGCCGCCGGCTGGCTGTTCTGGTTTGCGCTCAGTGCCGGTGTCCTGACCGCGATCGTGTGGACGTTGCTCGGCCATCCCCAGGATGCCGTGATCCGCACCATCACCGTGCTCGTCATCGCGTGCCCGCACGCACTCGGACTGGCGATTCCACTCGTGGTGTCGATCTCCACCGAGCGCGCCGCGAAGGGCGGCGTGCTCATCAAAGACCGCATCGCCCTCGAGAGCATGCGTCAGGTCACGTCGGTTCTGTTCGATAAGACCGGCACGCTCACCAAGGGCGAGCCCACGGTGAGTCACATTGCCGTTGCCGACGACACGTTCACGAACGATCAGGTGCTCGCCTGGGCGGCTGCTGTCGAAGGTGACAGTGAGCATCCGCTGGCCAGGGCAATCGTGGCCGCCGCAGGCAGCCGTGATCTGGCTGTGCCGCGAGCCAGCGAGTTTCAGACAGCAGCGGCGGTCGGCGTCACCGGTCTGGTCGACGGCCACAGCCTGAGCGTGGGCGGACCGAGCCTGCTGGCTAAGAACGACGCCGCTCCGCTGGCCGAGACCGTGGAATGGCAGAGCCAAGGGGCGATCATTCTGCACGTGCTTCGCGATGGCGCGGTCATCGGCGCGATCGGCCTCGCCGATGAAGTTCGTGAGGAGTCGCGGCAGGCCGTCGACGCCCTGCACCGCCGGGGTATCGAGGTCGTCATGATCACGGGTGACGCCGAGGCCGTGGCGCAATCGGTGGCCGCGGAACTCGACATCGACCGGGTCTTCGCGGGTGTGCACCCGGAGGACAAGGCCCGCAAGGTGGCCGAGCTCCAGCAGGAGGGCCGCCGCGTCGCGATGGTCGGAGACGGCGTCAATGACGCTCCGGCCCTCGCCCAGGCGGACGTCGGCATCGCGATCGGCGCCGGCACCGACGTGGCGATCGCCTCGGCCGGCGTCATTCTTGCCAGCGACGATCCGCGCTCGGTGCTCTCGGTGATCGAGCTGTCACGGGCCAGCTACCGCAAGATGAAGCAGAACCTGTGGTGGGCGGCCGGCTACAACCTCCTGTCGGTTCCGCTCGCCGCCGGGGTGCTCGCACCGATCGGGTTCGTGCTGCCGATGGAGATCGGGGCCCTGCTCATGTCGGTGTCAACCGTGGTCGTCGCCCTGAACGCGCAGCTGTTGCGTCGCCTCGATCTAAGGCCCGAATCCAGTGTGCGCGAGCGCTGACTCGCCACGGTTCGAACTCGTGCCGTGAGTTTCAGCCTCGACCAATTGGCTTTGCCCGGTTTCACGGGTCAGAAACTCACGGCTCGGTGACGGCTGTAGCCGGTTGGTCGGGGCAGCCCGACCAACCGGCTAGAGCTTCCGTTCTAGTGGCAGTGACCTCCGGATGCCGGCGGCATGCTCGCGGGCACGTCGAGCACCGGGCTGCGGTCGAAGAAGCCGTCGGGGCGCAGCTTGAAGCCCACTGTGTCGACGGGCATGATCGGCCAGTCTTCGACCCGCGGAAAGTGGGTCAGGCCGAACGTGTGCCAGAGCACGATGTCTTCGCCGTCGATGTCGCGGTTCGCGGCGATGAAGGCGGGGAGCCCGGCGCCACCCACGTGCTGGTTGACGAAGTCGCCCGTGGGGTAGCGTTCATCTTCAGCGAAGCGGGTCACCCACAGCCCCTTGGTAGCGAAGGCCGCACGCTGAGCCACCGAGGACTCGGGGTCGGCAAGCAGCATCGGCAGCCCCTGCGGGTGCAATTTGTAGGCCACCGGTTCGCCGAGGCGGTTCAGGGAGTTGGGGTTGGAGACGTGCCACGTGCGGCCGATGGAGGTATCCGCTTGTCTGACGCCCTCTGCCTCGGTGGCGAGCAGCGTGCGCTGGCGGGTGAATGCATTGCCGCGCTCGTTTCCGGGGCCCATGGGTACGCGCACGACGTCTTCTTCTTCGACCCGGTTGGTGTCGCCGTCGAGGGCCATGTCGAGGCGGGCGCTGAAGAGGTGCTGATGAAAGGGTGCGCCGAGTCCGGGGGCGATTTCGGACGCATAGGGATACCCCTTGCCGGCGTAGGCGCTCGTGAAGACGACACCGGTGGCCTTGGCCTCGAATTCGATGGTGCCGTCGAGGTAGAGGTACCAGTAGAAGCCGTAGTCGTAGTTGCCGACCGTGGTGAAGAACGAGATCACAAAGCGGCGGTTGCGGCGGGTGTACTCGATGCCGCTCCACAGATCGCTGTGCTTGGCGAGAATGCTCCAGTCTTCTTCGTGCATGCAGATGCCGTTGCGAATTTCGCGCGGGTTGCCGAAACCGTCGGTGATGACCGGGCTGAGGTAAGTGATTTCACCGAGGCAGTCGCAGCCGAGTTCGAGCGAATTGGCGTACTGGCCGACCAGATATTCACCGGTGTCGAAGTAGTTCTGCCAGGAACGCACCGGGGCCGGGTCGCCGTAGGGCACGACCATCTCCGCGATCGAGGCGCGCCGAATGATGGACCGCGTCTCTTCGCCATCGCGGAAGCCGATGTTGTGCAGCACGACGCCCTCGCGCACGTCGAAGCCCACGTCGAGGCTCCATTTCTCCCACTCGACGTGGTTGCCGCCGGTGACCGTGAAGCTCACGCCCTCCGGCTGGGTGATGCTGATCGGCTTGATCGTCTCGCGCATCGGCCCAGTGAGGGTGGGGTCTGTGTAGTTGCCGTGCTCGGCCGGAACCGGCACAACGCCGAAATCGAGCACCTGATCGACGGTTCTCGCGACGATGTCGACGTAGGCAACGAGCCCATCGATGGGGTGCGCCCAGGCACTGTCTTCGGGAAAATTCTGCACGAAAGCAAGGCCGCGCAGGATGCGGTGCCCCTTCTCATTCGGGTATTCGAACACCCCAGCCGAGAGTGGCGCGACGCGCACGTTGGCCACGTCGATTCCGCGGGCGTCGAGGGCGGCCAACCAACGGGCATCCGTCGTGAGGAGCTCTTCGACGGCGCCGAATTCCTCTTCGAGAACCGGAAGCTCACCGGTGAGCGCGGTGTCGAGGGTCACACTGGATTCGACCTTGTTGTGGGTGACCGAAACGGTCACGTCCGTGGGCGCGGCGCCGGAGACATCGTGCAAGAAGACCCGAAAGCGGCGATCAACTGCTTGCTCGCCGTTATTCGCGCCTCGGGACGGGTCGAGCAGACCGAGATAGGCGACGCGGATGCTGTCACCGAACAGTCCGGCGTCGGCCAGAATCGTGCGCACTGCTTGTAGTTCATCCGCGGTGGGCAGCGCGAAGGCGGTAGCGGTATCGGCGGCAAGAGCGGGAGACATGGGTTCTCTTTTCCTGGATCGGCTCGGGGATACGGCAATGTGGCACCCGGGAGAGTTTTTTCCTATGGTTGTAGAATATAAAGCCTTGACGCCGCTGCTGGCAAGCGTTTTGAGAAACTTTCTGGCATGCTGAGGTTTCGCCAGCAGAAGAGGGCCCATGCCGAAAGTCGTCGACCACGACCAGCGTCGCGTCGAGTTGGTCAGGGCAACCTGGCGCATTATCGCCCGGCACGGAATCGAGGGCGCGACGATGCGCGAGATCGCTACCGAGGCCGGATTCGCCAACGGCGCACTGAAGCCGTACTTCGGCACCAAGGATGATCTGCTGACCTTCGCCTTCGGGCATGTGTTCAGCCAGACCAACCTGCGCATCGAAGGATCCACCGCCGGACTGACCGGGCTGGCCGCCGTGCGCGCCTACTGCCACGAGATCCTGCCACTCGACGAGACACGCGTGAGCGAGGCGCGCATCGTCATTCCATTCTGGCAAAAAGCGCTCAACAACACCGCCAAGGCCCAGCTGCACTCCGAGTCGATGCTGCAGTGGAGGCTGGCGCTGCTCGGACACCTGTCAGAGGCGCGCGCGGCCGGCGAGGTGCGCACGGTCACCACCGACACGGATGTCGTGGGTCACCTCATGAACGTCGTCCTCGGCGCGCAGATTACCGCCGCTCTCTCCCCCGATGAATACGGTCCCGAGCAGCTCGTGCGGCAACTCGACGGCTACCTGCGACTGCTCGCCACCGGGGACTAGCCACCAGGGACTAGCCACCGCCGGCGAGCTCACGAGGACACGCTGCTCAGCGACGGGCGCTGCTCAACCAGCGCTGCCCGACCGGCGGTCCCAACCAGCTCGAGCCCAACCAGCTCGAGCCCGGGCGCGCTCGAGGCAGCCAGGGCGCCGCATCCTCCACCGGATTATGTTCGCTTCTTTCTCCACAGATTGCGAGCTTTTCTCGGGTTTTGTGATGTTCGATGGGAGAATTGGGGCATGAACAACCTCGCTGATGAGCTCCGCTGGGCGGCCGATCGGGTCACTGGTGTCCCGGCGGGCTCGCCGGTTACGCGACCACCTCGACGAGGCCGGCATCAAGGCCAGGAAGAAGCAGGCCCGCGACGACACCAAATTCAAGTTGTTCCGCCGTCACGACGGCATGGTCGTGCTCAGCGGGGTGCTCGCACCGGAGCAGGGCGAGTACTGGCTCAGCGCCTATGACTACCCTCGAAACTGTGCAACAGGTCCTCTGCACACCGGCCAGCGCCGACTACTGCTCGACGAGAAGGGACACCCGCTGAAACTCGGTCGCAGCATGCGCACCTTCACCCCCGCCCAACGCGTCTCCATGAGCATCCGCGACGGCGGCTGCATGTTTCTGAACTGCGATATGCCACCCTCCACGACCGAGGCACACCACGCCGACCAGTGGGGACGTGACAATGGCGTCACCGATATCGACGTTGGGCTTCTGCTCTGCGCCAGCTGCCACCGCCGACTGCATCAGGAAGGCTGGCGCGTGATCGCCGACCACGGAGAATTCTGGCTTCAACCACCGGCTGCAATCGACCCCGAGCAGATACTCATCGCGCTGCCGAGCAAGAACCCACTCAAGCTTGAGCTGCAGCAGCACCAGCTGCAACAGAGCTCTGCGACAACGCTAACTGGGCTGGGCTGGGCTGGGCTGGGCTGGGCGAGCAGCGCCCGGAGGGAAGTCCAGCACGAGCCCGATTTTGCTCCGAGGCCTATTTTCACCGCGTGTCGAAAAAAGAATGACATTCCGGGCGGGCAGGACTACATTGACTTAAGACGATCATCGAACGACCCCTGGGGTCTGCTGTGGTCGCAGTACTGAACCCGGCAAAGGAGCTGCGCTGACGATGACGCTTATGAACTCGGTGACAGGTGCCGCCCAGCCCGTCACACGTGCGAACGGAATCGTTCCACTCCGCCGCCGGGATCCGACGATCGTCTCGACGAGCGACCGCGACCGCCGATCCGCCGCTCCCCCGGCGGACAGCACACCGGCGGATAGCACACCGGCCGACAGCGTGCAGTGTGCCGTCGCGGATTCCTTCATGCAGTGGCGCACCCTCGTGTCACAATCTTTCGTTCCCCTCGAGGTGCGCAGCGATTCCCGCACCTTCCACGGCACCCTACGTTCACGCGTACTTGACGAGCTCTCGATCGTTGAGGTGACCGCCAACGGACACCAGGTGATGCGTACTCCGTCGCTGATTGCGGCATCCGATCGGCAGTATTTCAAGCTGAATTTGCAGCTGACCGGCACAGGCATGCTGGTGCAGGACAACCGGGAGGCGACCCTGCGCCCCGGCGACCTGGCCGTGTACGACACCAACCGGCCATACACTCTCGAGTTCGAGAAGGACTTTCGCACCCTCGTGCTCATGTTTCCGCACGATGTGCTCGATCTGCCAGCCGATTCGGTCGGCCAGCTCACCGCAGTGCGGCTGGCCGGCGATGCGGGACTCGGCCGCCTGATCAGCCCGTTCATGGTGCAGCTCGCCGAGAACCTCGACGTACTCTCCGGCGCAAGCGGACACCGCCTCGCCTACAACGCCGTCGATCTCATCGCAACGATGTTCGAGAGCGAACTGAACCTGCGCCGCAATCCGGTGGCGGGGGCGCACAGCGACCTGCTCGGTCGAATCCGCTCGTACGTGGATGGGCATCTTGGCGACCCGGAACTCTGCCCGGCGAGCATCGCCGCCGCGCACTTCATCTCGACCCGACACCTGCACAACGTGTTCCAGGAGGCCAACAGCACGGTGGCGAGCTGGATCCGCACCCGCCGTCTAGAGCACTGCCGCCGCGACCTGCGCGACCCCATTCTCGGGGATCGATCGGTGGGCACCATCGCGGCCCGCTGGGGTTTCGTCGACGCCGCGCACTTCAGCCGCATCTTTCGTACAGCGTTCGGCGAGACGCCGAGCACCTACCGCCGCTCCTAATCCGCTTCACCCACGCAGGCCGATGGACGTCTACAGCACGGCGCGCCGTTCGACGCGCCCTGCGGCACCGCAATCAGCGACAGCATGCGCCATTCGACAACTGCGGTGCCGCAGATGGCAAACCGTTTGACCCAGAGATTGCCACGATGTGAGACACACGGTGAAACGAATCTCGCAGCATCCGCTCTGTGACACAGCCCCACGCACGGCCGCAACCGACCTCTTACTCGACGAGGAGTAATCATGACCCAGACCACACCAAATTCGACGACAGCACCGGAAACGGTCCTGCACAAGGGCCGACTCGGCGTGATTGGAATCGTCTTCTTCGTCGTGGCGGCCGCGGCCCCCCTGGTCGGCATGACCGGCGCGGTGCCCGTGGCGATCGTGCTCGGCAACGGCGCTGCCGCCCCCGGCGCCTACGTGGTCGTCGGGCTCACCCTGCTGGTGTTCAGTGTCGGGTACGCCGCGATGAGCCAGCGCGTCACCAACGCCGGCGCCTTCTTCGCCTATATCGGCCGGGGCCTCGGCCGTCATCTCGGTACCGCGTCGGCGTTTGTATCAATCCTCGCCTATCTGTCTATTCAGCTGGCCATCTATGGATTCTTCGGCGCACTGATGGCTGGTCAGGTCGGCGTGCTCCCCTGGTGGGCCTGGTCGATCCTGTCCTGGGGCGTGGTGACGCTGCTCAGCCTGCTCAGCGTGGACGTCGGCGCCAAGGTGCTCGGCGTGCTCATGCTGCTCGAACTGACCGCGCTGGTGGTCACGGCGATTGCCATTCTGATCGACGGCGGACCGGAGGGCATCAATTTCTGGGCGTCGTTCAACCCCGCCGCCATTGTCGCGGGCGGCCTGGCCGGTTCGGCCGGCATCGCCTTCGCATTCGCCTTCGCCTCATTCATCGGCTTCGAGGCCACCGCCATCTACGGTGAAGAATCCAAGGATCCGAAGACGGTCGTGCCCCGCGCCACCTACCTCGCCGTCGTCGTCATCACCGTACTGTTCGGCCTGACCGCTTTCGCGATGGTGACTGGAATGGGCGCGTCGAGGGTGGTCGAGCAGACCGTCGAATTGTCGACGGTCGCTGGCGTCCCCCTGGCCGACCCTGCCGCGGTGTTGTTCGCACTGGCCACCCAATACGTCGGCCCATGGATGGCGACAGTCATGAGCATCCTCGTTCTGTCGAGCCTGTTCGCCGGACTCCTGGCGTTTCAGAACGCGGCCGGCCGTTACCTGTTCGCGCTTGGTCGCGGCGGCGCACTGCCCAAACCACTCAGCAGGGTCAACGGCCGTGGCGCGCCGAGCACGGCGTCCATCGTCACCTCGGTCATCACCGGCATCGTGCTCGTGGTGTTTGCGGTCTTCCAGCTCGACCCGATTCTTAACCTTTTCTACTGGTTCAGCGGCCTCTCGGTCCTCGCGATCGTGCTGATCGAAATTCTGGTGAGCGTTGCCATCATCGTCTACTTCCACCGCAACAAGGGCCCTGAAAACATCTTCCAGACGGTGATCGCCCCGGTACTGGCGACGGTCGGCCTACTGCTCGGCGAATACCTGCTCATGAGCCACTTCGGGCTCCTTGCTGGCACCGTGGCCGAGGGCGTCGACCCCACCACCACCTCCTGGGGACTGAGCGTGATCGGCTGGGTGCTCGTCGCCCTCCCCTTCGCACTGTTGATCGGTGGCTACGCCTTCTCCCGAATGCAGAACCACGAGAACGACAACCTCGTGCGCGACGTGCTGTCCTAGCCTCGACGCGCCGACCTGTGACTTTGACCCCACCTGAACGTTGTCAGTTCAACGTCGTCAGGGGTCGAAAGCTCACGGGTCGGCGCCGTGCGGTGCGGCTTCAATGAGAAGTGGCCGCCCCCGCCGCTATTGCCGCCGCCCCCGAATCCGCCACCGCCACCGCCACCGCCACCGCCACCGAAAAAATCATCGCCGAAACCGTCGCGAAACCGAGCTCCTGCGCGCTGGTCTTGACGGCATCGCCCGTGTGCACGAGCGCATGCCGGCTTCCTGACCGAGTTGCTCGGCGGGGATCTCCGGTGTGGACTGAGCCACCGGCGACACCCGACGACGACGAACGAAGCACAAGACCAGGCCGACCGCGACCAGCACGATCAGAATCATGATCATGGTCCCACTACCCCTCCCGCTGGACTGGTCGGTATCAGGCTGGACCTGGCCGTCATCCGCGATATCTTGGCCGGTATCGGGTTGGCTCTGGCCGGAAACGCCGGCCTCGAGTCCCTCGGCTGCGGACAGTGCGGCACCGGCCCAGTCGCTGTCGCGAAGTGCCGGTTCGATCGAATTCAGCTGCACATCGGAGAGTTGGGAATCGGTCAGGGCAAAGCCCGGCGTGACTCGCACCTGATATTGCCGATCGTCAGTGGCCACCGCAAGGAGAATGTCATTGGTACCCATGCCGTTTCCGCTGATCACCTCGTCGGCCCACTGTTCTCGGTCACTGGGGTTGGTGAAAGAGTCGACGTAGGCAACCTAGAGGTCGATCTGCGTATCTCGGAACAGCTGGTTGAGCCGATCGGTAACCTCGGTCTCACGGTCGCCCAGCACTCCGGCCGCGTCGATCACATGGCTCACGCCGAAGTCGACCGGTGTGCTCGCGTAGGCCGCGGCGAGACTCCGCAACCCAGAATGAGCGCCATCAGTCCGGCGCCCAGTGCCGCAAATGCTCGCATCGCTCTACCTACTCGCTATCGGTGACGCGCTATAGAGAACCCCACCACTATCGGCACCTACCCTGGCATCAACCTAAACCCGTTGTGTGAATCCGTCATGACGGATGCCCCAGCGCACGACCCACTGCTCCTCCGGCCCAAGCCAGCGCAGGCCAGCGCCGGAGTTGAAGGCGTCTGCAGGAGCCGTCATCGGTTCGATCGCGATCGCCTGGCCGCGCACCGGCTGCGCAACCCCGCTGATCACCGGAAAGATACGCGGCGTGAAGACCTGCACATAGCGCATGTTCTCATCACCCCAGAGGATCAGACGTCGGCCATCCGCTGCGGCGAGGGAATGCTCGCTGGACGCGCCCGGCTTGGGCACGGCTGCGCTCTCGCCGACCCCGCCGAAGCCGTCGTCGAGGTCAAGGTCGCCGACGGTCCTGCCCGCACGGAGGTCAAACAGGGTTCCATCGACCGGGGTCTCACCGGTCGGGTTGAGGCGGTCGTCGACGTCGATGTGGGTCGCAGCATCCACCCGCACGACGAGGTCACCGGTCGTTACATCGCCGATTTTCAGATACGGGTGCGCCCCGACAGCTACCGGTGCCGCCTCAGTCCCGACGTTGTGCATGCGGTGCGTCACGTTCAGTCCGTCGGGCATCAGCGTATAGGTCACCTCCGTGTCGACCTGAAACGGATAACCGGACTGCGGAAAGACGGTGGCGGCCAGGGTTACCGAATCAGCCGTGCCGGACACCTTCCGGTAGCTGGCAAAGCGCAGCAGCCCGTGAATGGCGTTGTGACGCGCCGGCTCCGTGAGGGCCAGCTGACGGGTAATGCCCTTCTGCGTCCACTGGCCATCGCGGATGCGATTAGGCCAGGGAGCGAGCACGATTCCGGCTGCCATCGGTGGTTGCATGGTCTCGTGGAACGTCTCCACCAGATCTATGCCATTCACGGAATATGCTCGAAGGCCGGCGGCGACCTCGGTCACGACTGCCCGAGCCGAGCCGCTCGGTGTCTGCAGGGTCAGCTCATACTGGGTTCCGGTAGGTGCGCGCATACTTTCAGCTTATGGCCGCTCGCCGGTGCTCTGCACGATTTCCGGGAGCAGGACAGTGAGCCCGACGTCGCGAAAAGAGTCCAGGAGTGCGGCATCGGCAGCGGCATCGGTAATGAGGGTGTGGAAGGCGCTGAGCGGCCCGACCCGCCCGAGGTGTACCTGGCCGAGTTTGGAACGATCAGCCACGACGACCACACGCTCAGCAGCGGCGAGCATGCGCGCCTTGACCCCAGCCTCTGGCAGGTTCACGTTGGTCACACCACCGGCAAGATCAACGCCGTTACAGCCGATAAAGGCAAGGTCAGCATGCACCTGGCTGAGCACCATGCCGGCGAGAGGCTCGACGAGAGAATGCTGGAGTGGGCGCAGCGACCCTCCGGTGACGATTACGGTGAATCGTGGAATCGCGTGTTCCAGCTCCAGGGCGATATTGAGTCCGTTGGTAATGATGACAACGTCCTGCAGGTCTTCCCGGTCGCAGAGCGCCCGGGCGATCGCATGCGTGGTGGTTCCCACGTCCAGGATCACGCTCTGCCCACTCTGCACGAGTCCGGCCCCGACGAGGGCTATCTCTCGCTTGGGAATAGCGGAGGCTTCCAGCGCTTCCTCGAAAGAGTGCTCGCGTTCACGCCGCAATGCCGCGTTGTCGCTCGGGGAATACGCCGGCACCGCTCCGCCGTGCACCCGCCGTACGCCCCCTTGACGCACGAGGGCGTCCAGGTCGGCCCGCGCGGTCACGCCGGAAATGCCAAAGGCGCCGCGCAACTCGCTCACGCGAACGAACCCGCGTTCGTCAACCATGCGCTGCGCGTGTTCCCGGCGCAGAGGAGCGGGGAGCGGGTCGGCGACGGGGATGGGTGTTCGGTCGGTCGCGATCATACCGTCAGTATCGCTCAATTGCTTTTCTTTTTCAATACGCAACCCTCTGGTTTCGTTTATGCAAATTTGTTAGGGTGGCACTGCCATGACGAATTCACAGCCCAGCCACCTCCAATTTGTCGCCGATGAGAGCATTGCGCGGTATTCCTCCACGCTCGCCGACGGTCGCGATCTGGTCTACTTCGATGACCCGGACACGGCCCTTCCGCCCGATCGGGCGCCCGACCTGCGCGCAGCTACCGATCGGTCGCTGACCGCCACCATGCGTCAGGACGCGCTCACCGGCGAATGGATATCGATCGCGGCCAACCGTCAAAACCGAGTGTTCCTGCCCCCCGCGAGCCTGGACCCGCTGGCACCGCAGTCCCCGGACAACCCGTCGGAGATACCCAGCAATTACGACGTGGCCGTGTTCGAGAATAAATCTCCGTCGTTTGGCCCGCTCCTGGCGGATGCCGCCCTCCCGGTCGATCTGTCAGAGCTCGATTCGATTGGAATCGGTCGCACCCGCACCTCCGTTGGTCGCTGCGAAGTAGTGTGCTTCAGCCCCGAGCATGAAGGATCTTTTGGGAGCCTGTCGGTCACGCGCGCTCGAACCGTGATCGAGGCCTGGGCTGAACGCACGTCGGTGCTCTCGCAACTTCCGGGTGTGGAGCAGGTCTTCCCCTTTGAGAATCGTGGCGAGGCGATCGGGGTAACCCTGCGGCATCCCCACGGGCAGATCTATTCCTACCCCTATGTCACTCCGAGAACGCAGCGCCTGACAGCGTCGTTGGATAGCTACGGGCCGACCTTGTTCGCCGACATTCTGGCCAGCGAGCAAGCGAGCGAGCGAGTCATCCTTCGGGGCGAGCACTGGACCGCATTCGTTCCGTTCGCGGCACGCTGGCCCATCGAAGTGCACATGCTCCCCCACCGCCAGGTGCCCGACTTTGCCGAAACCACGCTCGCCGAACGTGACGAGCTCGCGGTGTTGTATCGTCGGCTGCTTCGCGGCATCGACGCGATCTATTCGACGCCCACTCCCTATATCGCCGCGTGGCATCAGGCTCCCGTTCGCGTGCATCGGGCCGATATTCGGCTGATGCTGCAACTGACGAGCCCCCGGCGCGCCGAGGACAAGCTCAAGTTCCTCGCGGGTTCGGAGGCCGCCATGGGCGCCTGGATCGGAGACGTCGCCCCCGAGGCTGCCGCTGCCACGATTCGGGCCGCCGTTGATCGGGCCGCTCACGCCGACGAAGCAGAGGAAACGCAGTCATGACGATCCCTACTGACGGTCGCCCGGGTGACGCCAACGCTTCGGACGCACTCGATCAACTCGGGTCCGACTTGAATCATGCAACCCACACCGGATTCGAGAGTCGATTCGCTCGCCCCCCGCAGGGCCTGTGGTCGGCGCCCGGCCGGGTGAACCTGATCGGTGAGCACACGGACTACAACGATGGATTTGTGTTGCCGTTCGCCATCGACCGGCGCACGGTCGTGGCACTGGCACCCCGAGAAGACCGCATCGTCCGCGTGGCCAGTTCCTTCGCCGCCGAGATCGTTGAGCTCACCCTTGACGAGCTCGCGCCGGAGAACCTGCATGGCTGGTCCGCGTACCCGCTGGGAGTGGCGTGGGCACTGGGCCAGTTCGGAGCCGATCTCACGGCTGTCTCGGGGTTCGAGGTCTACATCGACTCCGAGGTGCCGGTTGGCGCCGGACTGTCCTCGTCCGCCGCGATCGAAAGCTCCGTCGCAATAGCCCTCAACGAGGTGTGGAATCTGAATCTCGATCGACCGACGCTGGCGAGAGTCGGGCAATTGGCCGAAAACCGTGTCGTCGGAGCACCGACCGGCATCATGGATCAGTCTGCCTCTTTGCTCGGACGCGTCGACTCCGCCGTATTTCTGGACTGCCGAAGTCTGGAGGCCGAGATCATCCCCTTCGGGCTCGGGGAGGCCGGCTTAGAGCTTCTCATCATCGATACCCGGGTGAGCCATTCGCATGCCACGGGTGGTTACTCCGCCAGGCGGCAGTCGTGTGAGGCCGGAGCCCGGCTCATGGGGGTGAGGGCTCTGCGCGATCTCAGTCTCGACGATCTCGCCCGAGCTTCGACTGTGCTCGACGACGAGACCTTTCGCCGGGTACGCCACATCGTCACCGAGAACCAGCGGGTGCTCGACACCGTGCAGGGGCTGCGCGTCAGCGGCTGCGCCGCGATTGGCGACCTGCTCGATGCCTCCCACGTGTCGATGCGCGACGATTTTGAGATTTCAGCGCCCGAGCTGGACCTGGCCGTAGTCGCCGCACGCGGCGCCGGCGCAATCGGCGCTCGAATGACCGGCGGTGGCTTCGGCGGTGCAGCAATCGCCCTGACACCGACCGAACTCGTGCCCACAGTCAAGGCGGCCGTCCTCGCGGCCTTCGCCCTCGCCGACTTCACGACGCCCGACCTCTTCGTGGTGCACGCTGCCGATGGTGCGCACCGGGAGTGACGTCGAGAGTGACCGCGGAGCCCTACGGGGTTCCGCCGGGGCGCGCTAGCCACCCGCCACGAGCCTCCGGCTAGGCTGGCGCGTATGACTGCTGACAGCGCCGCCCGAATCATCGTCCTGCCCAACACGCCGGCCCCGAGTATCGCCGAGACCGCGTTCGTCGCACCCGGCGCGGTGATCGTCGGCAATGTCACCCTGGCCGACCGGGCCAGCGTCTGGTACAACTCCGTATTGCGCGCCGAACTGGAGCCGATCGCCATCGGAAGTGGCTCGAACCTGCAGGACAACGTCTCCTGCCACGTCGACACCGATTTTCCGCTCACCCTCGGCACCGGCGTTTCAGTCGGGCATGGGGCTGTGCTGCACGGCTGCACCATCGAAGACAATGTGCTCGTCGGTATGGCAGCGACGATTCTCAACGGAGCGATCATTGGCACCGGATCGCTCGTGGCGGCCGGAGCGGTCGTGCTCGGCGGCACCATCGTGCCACCGGGGTCGCTCGTGGCCGGAGTTCCCGCCAAGGTGCGTCGCCCACTGACCGACGACGAAATCGACAGCATCCGTCACAACGCCGACAACTATCTGGAGCACACCGAGCTGCACCGCGCCGCCCTGGCCCAGCCGTAGCCTTTTCCGGCGTGGTCGCACCATCAAGCTGCCACCACGCCGACCCGATTCGGCTTGCCTGCACACCCCGGGCAAGGCCGCAGCGCCCGCCCGGCATTGCGCCGCGCGTCCTCGCGACCCCCGCCTCCCCAGCGCCTCCTGCGGCCCGGCACTTCCCTGCCCGGCCCAGCTGAGGGCGCCCGGCCAGCGCAGCCCAGCTAAGGGAGCCCCGCGCGCGCTCTCCTCTCGACCCGAGCTGACCCGAGCGGTGACGAGTACGCCCTGTGACGAATGCGCCCTGCCACGAGTGCGCCCTGGGTGATTCGCTGGGGCTGAAGCAAATTGCCGAAGAGTATCGGCTTGAGCCGCTCTGAGCCACCCCCCCAAAAGGGCCGTTCCCCAACACGGGGGGCACGGATACATTGCTGTCGCTGGAACTTGAGAAATCTTCATTTCAGTCGCAGGTCAGACAGATCCCGGCGAGAATCCGCCGATTACTGCTTGATCGGCGTCTTCCAGCGACTCCTGTTCCGCCGAACCCAAGGGACTCCATGCAGACACTGAATCGTCCATTCCGTTGCGCCCTGACGCCCCCGCACCCGCCGGCATATGCCGCTTCCGCCCTCCTCCACAGGGCTCGTGTCGGGTCCACCGTCCGATGACCGAATTCAGTTCGGCGACCGCCGTGTCCACCGTCGCCACCACCGCTGACGTCGACGAACAGGCAGAGATCGGCCCGGGAACAGTAATCTGGCATCTGGCACAGGTGCGCGAGCACGCGCGTATCGGGAGCGGATGCATCCTGGGCCGGGGAGCATATATCGGCCCGGGGGTGGTCCTGGGTCAGAACTGCAAGATTCAAAACTACGCCCTGATCTACGAGCCGGCTCGGCTGGAGGACGGGGTATTCGTCGGGCCGGCCGCAGTATTCACCAATGATCTCTTTCCTCGGGCCGTCAATATCGACGGAGGTCGAAAGGCCGCCGAGGACTGGGACCCCGTCGGCGTCGTGGTGCGCACTGGAGCATCGATCGGCGCCCGCGCCGTGTGTATCGCTCCGCTGGTTATCGGCCGATGGTCGATGGTCGCCGCCGGCGCTGTCGTGACACGGGACGTGCCCGACTACGCCTTGGTCGCTGGTGTCCCTGCCCGGCGTATCGGCTGGGTCGGGCCCAGCGGCCGAGCACTGAACGACACCGGAAATGGCCGGTTTGTCTGCCCGGTGACGGGTGACGGATATATCGAACACGACGGCACGCTCAGCGAAGAGCAGGCGTGATGCGGCATGGCATGGCATGCACGTCAACAAATCCCCTTCCCGCCGTGCGCACCGCGCACCCCTGACCCCTGGTGATGAAGATGACTATCAGTGAAACTCGCATCATGCTCGGCGGTTCTGCGGTCGATTTGCTCGACATGCAGGACACCCTGGATCGTATTTCCGCTCACTTCACGGATCGGACGGCAGCGCCACTGGCCGTGGTATCGGTAAACCTCGACCATGTTCACCATTTCGGAACCGGTTCCGGGTTGGCCGGCACACTGGATCGTTCCAGAGCCGGGGAAGCGACGGGGGCGGTCGAATGGCTGAACCTCATCGACGGTGCCCCCCTTGCCGCGCATGCGCTCCGCCTGACCGGTCATGCCTGGCCACGGCTCGCCGGCAGCGATCTGATCGAACCCATTTTGATGCGCGCCGCGCTCGCGGACGTTCGTGTCGGCTTTCTCGGTGGTTCGGAAGCTACACACCAACGTCTGCGATCTGAGTTTGCTCTGGCCTGGCCGAACCTGCGAGTGGTCGGATACTGGTCCCCTCCTCGGGAAGTCGTCTCGGACCCGGAGAGCTCCGCAAGTCTTGCCGCGGAGATCAAGGAGGCCGAAGTCGACCTGCTGGTCGTCGGGCTCGGGAAACCACGGCAGGAGTTGTGGATCGCCGAGCATGGCGTAGAGACGGGGTCGACCGTGCTGCTGGCGTTCGGTGCTGTGGTTGATTTTCTCGCCGGGCAGATCCGTCGCGCTCCCCGCTGGATCACCGAACACGGATTGGAATGGGCCTGGCGCCTCGCGCTTGAGCCCAAAAGGCTGGCGTCACGCTATCTGATCGATGGCCCTGCCGCGTATCTCGTGGTGCGGCGAACAAGCAAATCCGACGCCGGGCTGGTTGCGAAACGGCCGTCCCGAATGGACGCACGGCCCCAGCCACCCCGTGTCGACGATCCGCCCCGAATCACACACACGGGAAGTCCGCTCGGAGCCATCATCATTCCAGCACACAACGAGGCGGCGGTCATCGAGCGCACCCTCGGGTCGCTCGCCGAACTGGCAGCACTCGGCCAGGTTGAAATCATCGTGGTCTGCAATGGGTGCACCGATGCAACCGCAGCCCTCGCCAGGACCTTCACCGGTGTCATCGTGCACGAGACCAGAACAGCATCGAAAACCTCCGCGATGAATATCGGAGATGAGATGGCCCACTCGTGGCCACGCCTGTATCTCGACGCCGACATCGAAATCAATCCCGCCACGGTGCTTGATGTGTTCGATTCGCTGCGAGCAGGATCGATTCTGGCAGCACGCCCAGCGTTCGCCTACGACACGACCGGAGCCTCGTATCCGGTGCGCTCGTACTACCGAGCGCGCATGCGGATCACCGGCACGACGGAGGCCCTCTGGGGAGCCGGAGGATACGGCCTCACAGCAGCTGGCCACAACCGTTTCGGTCGCTTTCCCGAGCTGACGGCCGACGACGCATTCGTCGACGCCCTGTTCACCAGCACGGAGAAGCAGGTACTTCCGACGGCACCGACGAGGGTGCGCACGCCCCGCCATACGGCGGCGCTGCTCGCAGTACTGACCCGGCAGCGACGGGGCGTCGTTGAGCTCGGCGCCCGGTCCGTCGCGACAGAACGATCCCTGTCGCTCCTCCGCTCGGTGCGGCGGCCCTCCGACGCGCTGGATGCCTGCTGGTATGCGGCCCTCACAGCCACGGCTCGCGTGCAATCCCAGTGGGCATCCCAGATGTCCCACCAGGTATGGGAACGAGACAGCTCCAGTCGCGCTGTGGCCCCCCGCAGCATTCCCGTAAGGCCCCTTTCGGGGGCATCCCCAAGCTTCTCGTCCCGCGCTAGTCTCTTCGTCGTAGAAGATGAGCAGTACTCGGAATCCTGATCACAGCAGAAGCCCGATTCGTTTTCACGATCACTCGACTGGTAAGGAGTCACACGTGGCCGCGCCTTGGAATACGTGCTCGAGCCCACGGCCCGACCGGGGAAAGTGTTGAGCGAGCGCCGTAACCGCACGGTGAGCGATGCTGACATAGACATCGTCATCGTCACCTACAACAATGAAGCGGATGTTGACGCCGTACTGAATAGCCTGCCTGC
>Ga0307486_1000751_pt1 | contig 27580 bp, 26 predicted proteins | sample CBIW02metaG_FD_203663 | JGI IMG/M metagenome (GOLD analysis project Ga0307486, IMG submission 203663) | Sea-ice brine microbial communities from Beaufort Sea near Barrow, Alaska, United States - CBIW 0.2 | ecosystem: Environmental > Aquatic > Marine > Coastal | place: USA: Alaska | collected... | reverse complement strand
GGTGAGGGGAGAAAATAGAGCGGATGGCATGTTGGCCTTTCAAACGTTGGGACGGGACTACTTCCAAGAACTCTGTTGAGGTGGCGAACATTCCCCGCTTGCCGCGTCCATGGTGCCCTGCACCGGTACTCCTGGCTGGACAAAGCTCCAAACTCGCGCCACCCGCTAAAATCGTTGATTTCGCGGGCCAAAGCCGGGATTAAGATAGTCCGTGCGGAAGGTGAGATCGGGGCGATCTCGGACGCGCGAGGTCCTATTTCCTCAGCAGTTGAGAAACCTCCAACCTCGTACACACCCGAACTTATCGGACTCTTGCGGGATGAATACGAGTCGGGCAAGACGGCTCGTGAGATCAGCAAGGACTACCGCCTGGACCGCGTTGCAATGATGAAGCACCTTCGTGCATCAGGGGTAAAGATTCGCCGCCAGGGTTTGACTCCGGAGCAGGCCGTGGGTGCTGCAGAGATGTATCAATCGGGGCTCACGCTGACCGCGATTGGCGCATGGTTCGACGCGTCACAAGGAACCATAGGTCGTTGCCTCAGAAACCAAGGAATTGTGCTCCGACCTCCGCTCGTGAGGGCTACCCCCATGGTTTGAGCGGAGCGCGTGCTCAGTCTGGTCATCCTGCGGATAGCTGCTGTCCAAGACACCAGCGTAGATCCACTCGTGGGCGTTCGCACCCGGTCAGGCTGGATACGCTCACCCTGACTTTTTGGTCCCAGAATTATTGAGGGTCTTTACCGCTTCGCGTCCCGGGTGATGAACTGTGCTGATCGTCGGATGGTCGTAGTCAAAGTCAAGCTGTGCATAATCTCGGCGATAGTCAGCGGGAAGCTCGTTGTCACCGATGATCACTTGAACGCGACCTTCCGCCGCATCGGCCATCGTGACGAGACGTCGATACAGAGCTGAGGAGAGGTCATCGTTATCGTTCAATGAAGTTCGTGGACTATCCATGAGGAGGAACGGGGGATAGTAGGTGTCTCGGCGGCGGAGAGCGACAGCCATCAGAGTGATCCAGTACGCCACTTGTGTTGCCGTGCGAACATCACCTACCGGACTGAACGATTGGAATGGGTCTTCTCAAGTTCGCGACTGAGTCCTTCAGCTTGGGCCAGATTCGCGGTGGCATCGGCGAAGGCCTGAAGCTGAGGAGTAATGCGCTCTCGGGTACGGGCATCGATCGAGGAACTGAGTTCTGCCACAAGCCGTTGCCGGCTCGCGGCAGCTGCAGCGGTGGCATCAATCTGCGCGTCGGTGGCATCAATCTGCGCGCTCAGCTCTTCGATCTGGTCTTTGAGATGAATAACTTCATAAGTCGATTCCGCTGCCATCGGATCTCTTGCCGCGACCGGGTCTGGCTGCAGGCACAGGCGACACGCATGATCCAGGCACGGTCCGCTTCTGCACGCCCTGCATGCAGCGCGGACACACCGCGAACTCTATCTCGGAGATGCGCTCACCTGCAGTGATCATTCGTTGGATGCGTTCGATATCCTGCTTCACCAAGCTTCGTTCTTTGGCGAAGTCATTCTTCTGCTGCGCCAGCATCACCAAGGCGTTCTGCGCTTCTGCGGCGCTTCTTTCGGACTCTCCTAAGAGATCACGGAGCGTCTGCGTCTCCCGGTCGATCGTTGGAGCGATCGACTCGCGGAAGCCCACCAATTCTCGTTCCGCGCGCTCCTGCTGCCTCGATGCTTCGAGCTGGCTGCGCTCCGTATCGATACGATTCTGTGTTCTGCTGTCCGTCAGGAACTGCAGAACAACTGAGTAGTCGTGCTGTGCTTGGTCCCAAGCGCCTCGTATTTTCGCGATCTTCGACTGTGCTTCGAGAATCTCGGGGTTGGTGAGAGCGAAGAGGACCTCAAAGACGGATTTACGTTTCGGTTGGAAGCAGGACTTTCCGCTGCCGGCAATCTGCTCGTTGATGTCTCCCTGCGAGACATACATGTACTTGAAAATGTCGTTGAAGGTGATCCGAGCACCCTGGTTCGTGCTCCCGGAGGACCGTGCGGCCGCACGCATGTCGTCCGGGAGATCCATGGCAGAGAGCAGAAATGAGCTCAGCGAAGGCTCCTGCTTGTCTACGAAGTGATCAGGAAGCGCCGTCTGTTCGTTAAGATCGAGCACCTTGACCCGGCTTCCCTCTTTGGAAAGGGTGCTCCGAGTCAGCGAATACCGGCTGTTGGCGATTGATATCTCGATCGTGACGCCGGCGACGCTCGTCGTCACAACGTCAGCTAAGAGTGCGTCGCCACCGAGCCCGTACTTTATTAACTCAAACAACGTGCTCTTACCCACGCCGACATTTCCCGCCAGAACTGTCAGCGCAGAGGGGAAGGAATATTGGACGGAGCCACCGATCGTGGCGATGGTGATGGTGTCGATGCGAAACGGAGTGGTCACTTGATTAGCTCCCGGTGCGGTCGGTCGATCGGCGCAGCCAGATTGCTGTAGATGAGATTCTTGAGTGTTGTGCCGTTGAGGCCTGCTGCTCCGGCGGCCACTGCGTGGCAACGATCGTTGATGACGGCCCAATCTGACAGAGAACCGATTTCGGCGGCGGTCTTCTTGCCCAGAGGTGTGGGAGAGAGTGCGACGCTGCCTTTCCTTCCCTTCACATACTTCAATAGGCCCCGTCCGACGAGGGAGCCAATGATCGGGTAGTAACGATCGTCCCAGGGGCCGTACTTGTAGCGCGTCATTGGGGCCTCAACATCAGTCGGTGTGAGCCCATCTTGTCGGTCGAGGTGTAGTCGTTTGTCAGACGGGTCCATACCCTCAAGAACGGCGGGACCGAGTGCTGGATAGCGGGTCAGAAAGTCAAGCTTCGCGAGTTTCGTCAGCCTGACGTGCCCTACAGTCTGGTTACCCGCTGCGGTCTGAGGATTAGGCGGAGATGGATGTTGTGTTGAAGCGTAGCTCGTGCTCGATCGGGGTGGCATAGGCGAGCTGTGAGTGGCGTCGTGTGCGGTTGTAGAAGATCTCGATGTACTCGAACATGGCGTTCGCCAAGTCAACGCGGGTGCGCCACTTCTTCCGGTTGAGGAGCTCGATCTGCATGCTCGACCAGAACGATTCCATCATCGAGTTGTCGAAGCAGTCGCCGACTGTTCCGAAGGAGGGCATCAGTCCTGAGGCGCGGATCTTGTTCGTGAAGGCCCAGGAGGTGAACTGACCGGATTCAACTGGTGGATGCAACACCGGCTTGTTGGAGTAAGAGTAGTTGTTCGTTGAAGGCCTCAGCTGGGGTCTTCCAGCCGAGAGTCTTCCGAGGTCTGGTTTGAGTGCATGGGCGACGGCTTCGAGATCCTCTGCGGACCACCTCGAGAGGTCGGTGCCTTTGGGCAGGTACTCCCGGACCACTCCAGCCGGCAGAAATAACCAAAAGAAGTCCAGCCCGACCGGGTACTCGTTCCTGCACTCAGCGATAACGGCGCCTGCTACTGCTCCGGCGCTTTCGACGCCGCGCTTGGCGAAGCGACCCACAAGTTCACACGACCTTACCGGCCACAGACGAACGGCAAGATCGAACGCTTCCACCGCACCCTGGCCTTCGAGTGGGCATACGCCCACCATTGCAGCTCAGACCACGCGCGTGCTGCCACCTACCAGGACTGGATCCATAGCTACAATCATTACAGACCCCATACCGGCATCGGCGGCAAGTCACCCATCAACCGCGTTCACAACATCAGTGGGAAGAACAACTAGCCCCAGCGCCACGAGTGGCCTACCTTGGGGATCAGCGGAATGCCCCAGAGGCCAATTCGTTACCGACGAATGTCTGCGGGCACCTCTAGAGAGTAAGGAAGCTCACCATGGCATATAACGTCGCCCAGAAACTCATCGCTTCGCACCTGGTTTCCGGTGAGATAGTTCCCGGTACTGAGATCGGTCTCCACATTGACCAGACCCTCACCCAGGACGCAACCGGGACCCTCGTCATGCTTGAACTGGAGGCTCTGGGACTTGACCGCGCGCGCACGGAGGTGTCCGTGCAGCACGTCGACCACAACCTGTTGCAGGCCGACAGCAAGAACGCCGAAGACCATGACTTTCTCCGCTCCGCTTGCCAGCGGTTCGGCCTGTGGTTCTCGAAGGCCGGCAATGGGGTGTCCCACCCCACGCACATGCAGCGCTTCGGCATTCCGGGCAAGACCATGGTTGGCTCCGACAGCCACACTCCGGCCGCCGGCTCGCTCGGCATGCTGGCCATCGGCGTCGGCGGCACCGAGGTCGCCCTGGCCATAGCCGGCGAGCCCTTGTACATCAGGATGCCCGAAATTTGGGGCGTGCGCCTCACGGGGCAGTTGCCGCCCTGGACGAGCGCCAAGGATGTCATTCTCGAGATGCTGCGTCGGCACGGCGTCAAGGGCGGTGTGAATCGGATCGTCGAGTACTACGGCCCCGGCCTCGCTACCCTGACCGCGATGGATCGGCATGTGATTGCCAATATGGGCGCCGAACTGGGAGCGACCACCACGGTTTTCCCGGCCGACGATCAGGTGCGAACCTTTCTCCGCGCCGAACAGCGCGAAAGCGATTTCACCGAACTCCTTGCGGATCCCGATGCGACCTATGACGTGACAGAGGAGATCGACCTGGCGACGATTGTGCCGCTGATCGCGCTCCCCGGCTCGCCGGGCAATGTCGTTCCGGTCAGCGAGGTCGCCGGGCGCCCGGTCGAGCAGGTCGTGATCGGGTCTTCCGCGAATCCGGGGCTGCGCGACTTTGCGATTGTCGCCGCAATCACGAAGGGGCGACAGTCATTCCCCGGCCTGTCCCTTGACGTTAATCCCAGCTCCCGGCAGATTCTGCAGGACCTGACCATCATGGGTGCGACCCTGGATCTGATCGGGGCGGGTGCCCGGCTGCATCAGTCCGGATGCATGGGCTGTATCGGCATGGGTCAGGCCCCCGCGAATGGAAGCATCAGCCTGCGCACGATGCCGCGCAACTTTCCGGGTCGCTCTGGTACACAGGAAGACTCGGTCTACCTGTGTTCGCCGGAGACAGGGGCGGCGGCGGCGCTGACCGGAAAGATTACCGACCCTAGAGATTTGGAGGAGCTCTTCGGTTTGGAGTACCCCACGATCGTGCTGCCCGCGGTCTCGAGCGTGAACCTGACGATGCTCGAGAAGCCGTTGCCACCGGATGAGGCTCTCAAAGTGCACCTGGTCAAGGGCGAAAATATCTCCTCGTTGCCGGTCTTCGGGCCGTTCTCCGAGCGCATCGAGGCACCCGTCGCCCTGATCGTGGGTGATGACATTTCGACGGATGAGATCTTGCCGGCCGGTGCACGCGTGCTGCCTTTTCGCAGCAACGTCCCCAGGCTCGCCGAATTCACCTTCGACCAGGTCGACCCGACCTATCCTGCTCGCGCAGCCCAAACCCGAGACACTACCGGCCACATGATTGTTGCTGGGGCCAACTACGGGCAGGGGTCCTCCAGGGAGCACGCCGCGATCACCCCGCGCTTCCTCGGTTTGCGCGTCGTGCTGGCCGTCTCGTTCGCCAGAATTCACTGGCAGAACCTGGCCAATTTCGGTGCTCTGGCGCTCCAGTTCACGGATGCGACCGATCACGATCGCATTGCCCGGGACGATGTTCTCGTACTGGACGGTATCCGTGAGGCGCTGACAAATGGAACGGAAATCCAGGTGACCAACAAGACGCGCAATGAGGTCTACACCGTACGGCACGAACTCTCGACCCGCCAGATCGAGATGCTTCTCGTCGGTGGCCTCATCCCCTGGCTGCGCTCACGGAGCGCGCGGGGAGCCGCCGTTCCTGAGGAAGCCAAATAAGGCCCGCGCCGTTTCATCGTGCGGCGAAATTCCGTTCTGTGACGGTAACCGTTCCCTCCGGCGCCTGACCGATCTGGAAGAAACCTTGACCACTTTCGTCAAGATGCTGCCGCGTAGTCACCGGGCAGCACTGGCGACCAGGCGGAACGCCGTCGACCAGGGACGCGACCCCGACAGCGATGTTGTCTGGAACCGAATCCTGGAGGTAACCAATGGCTGATCCGAAGGGATTCCTCAAGACCACCGAGCGCGAAACACCGGCCAGGCGTCCGGTCTCGGTACGTTTGATGGACTGGAAAGAGGTCTACGAGGGGTCAGCTCACGAAACGGACAAAATTGGCTCTTCGCCGTTGAGTGTGGGGTGAGGGCGACGCACCGAGAGCTGCGTTGAGGAGTGTGGGGGTCGAGATCCCCGAGAATCAGAGGACTTCTACCTCTCCTGATTGCGAGGACCTCGACGATGTTCGAGCCTACTTGGTGTTGCCGCACCTGCGTCACGTATTGCACCCGTTGTGACCTCCTGGTCGGTCTGGCCGGTCTTCACGTGCTCAGTGTGGAACGTGATCCAGAGTCGGGCGGAATGACGGTCACGGTGGAGTCCGAACCGGTGCTGATGGGCTGTCACGTGTGTGGTGTTGTTGCCCACGGGCACGGCCGAATCGATGTGCGTCTTGTCGATGCACCGGCCTGGGGTTGTCCCGTCAAGATTGTGTGGCCCAAACGACGGTGGATTTGCCCCGACCCAGCCTGTGAGGTTCGTTCTTTCGTGGAGCAAGACGACCAAATCGTAAGGCCGCGTTCAAAGTTGACGACCCGCGCCTGCCAGTGGGCCATCGGGCAACTACGCCGTGAACACGCTTCCGTCAACGGGCTCCGCAGGCAGTTGGGCACTAGGTGGCGGATCGTATGGGAGTCGATCCGGCCACTCCTCCAGGAAGCCGATGCCGACCAGTCCCGGTTCGCTGGGGTGACCACGTTGGGCGTTGATGAACATGTGTGGCATCACGTGTCCACGCGGCCGTTCGGTCAGGGCGGGCGGGGTCCAAAGGAGCTGACGGGGATGGTGGATCTGAGCCGAGATGCCAGCGGTAACGTCCATGCCCGCCTCCTCGACCTGGTTTCGTGTCGCTCGGGTAGGGCTGACAAAGACTGGTTGCAAGCCCGCGGCGCGGACTTCACCTCCAGGGTGAAGATCGCCACGTTGGACCCCTTCCACGGATACAAGAACGCCATCGACGACGAACTTGAGGACGCCGTCGCCGTCCTGGACGCGTTCCTCCCCCGCAAGCGGGAGGTGCCCCCAGTCGTCAAGCTAGGAACCAAAGCGGTGGACGACGTTCGCCGACGCATCCAAACCGAGATCCACGGCCACCGTGGACGCAAAGGAGACCAGCTCTACCGGATCAGGACCACCCTGCACGCCGGCGAAGAGAACCTCACCGAGCGTCAACGTGAACGCCTCGCCTCGGTCTGGGAATCAGATGAACGCCACGTCGCAGTTGAGGTCGCCTGGCGCTGCTCCCAGCAACTACGGTCGGCCTACCACCAACCCACTCACGCGTCGGGGCGTGTCATCGCCCAGCAGATTATCGACACGTTTCATACGTGCCCAATCCCTGAGGTTGCACGCCTGGGCCGGACGCTTCGTCAATGGCGCAAAGCGTTCCTGGGTTACTTCGACACCGGCGGCGCGGGCCGCTGGCGGCACCCTCACTCGGCTAACACATCATTCGGACTACGCCGAGGTTAATGTTAAGCCAAATTTAGCTTAACTCGGACAGAGGCGCCCAATACCGAACCATCTGCTACTCGGAACAACCCGCCGAGGAAGATGTAGTCGCCTCCGCCTCAGCTAAAGGTGGATCGTACGATGTCACGATAGCCGACGCTCTGAGCGCGCTGTTCAATGCCGGGTGTATTCGCATCCTCATGCCGTCTCCCAGGGCGGTTGGAGGAACACAAGGCACGTGGAGATCGCCACCGCCGAATATTTCGACTGGTTCAACCACCGACGCCTCGACGGCAAGAGCGGACTCGTCTCTACGGTCGAGTCTGAAGCCCCCCCCCCTGAGCCACGATCACGCCCGACCGCTACCCTGAAAGACAAGCCCCCCGAGGGGCTTGTTCCAACTAAATCCATCTGCATGAAGCCCGGGGCGTCCCAGTTGTGCCTGATCGAAGACACTAGGCTCGACGTGGTTTCCCCAGCGGCCGCACGCGGGCGCGCGGAAACGTGGCGCGTCGACCGCACGCTAAAGCGCCGAGCGCTAGCGCCCGAGAATCCGAGGAGGACCAACCCATGAGCCCAGCACCCATGAGGTCACGACCGCGCCATAGCGCCCGTCCCGCACACAACCGCGTCCTGGTAGGCCTGATCAACGGCGTCGCTGCGGTAGTGGGCTTCGCGCTCGTTTACGGGGGCACGTCGGCGTTCCTGCTGCAGAGCTCTTTCGAGACGCACGACGTATCGAGCCTGCTCGAGAGCAGCGATGGCGACATCGCTGCGGCCGCGAGTGACGACACGCCTACCGACTTCGCCGCCGGGAATCCGTTGAACCTAGTGGTGATCGGCTCCGACGAGCGCAACGGCGAGAACGGCGATATTGGTGGCCGGGTCACCGAGGGCATGCGCGGCGACACAACAATGGTCATGCACATCAGCGCCAACCGCTCCCGCATCGACGTAGTGTCGATCCCGCGCGACTCGCGCGTGCGGATTTCGGACTGCAAGATGTACGACGGCTCAATCAAGCGCGGCTGGACCGCAAAGTTCAACCAGGCGCTCGCCAACGGCGGCATCAACGGGGACCGCGGAGAGGGCGCCGCGTGCGTCATACAGACAGTCCAGGACCTCACTGGCTTGGACCTCGGCGGTCACTTCGTTGTAGTCGACTTGTCAGGATTCGAGAACATGGTCGACGCGATCGACGGCGTGCCGATGTGCATCATGCAAGACATGTACTCCAAGAAGGCCAAGCTCGACCTCACCGCTGGCGCCCAGATCCTGGACGGTAAGGCGGCATTGGCCTTTGCCCGCGCGCGCACCGGCTCGGGTCTCGGCGGCGACGGCACCGACCTAGCCCGCATCGAGCGCCAACAGGAGCTGCTCACCAACACCGCCCAAAAGATCCTCGGTATGAACCTACTCACCGACGTGGCCGAACTCACCCACTTCATGCGCGCAGCCGCCGAGTCGCTGTCGATGGACAATGAGATGGGCTCGCTCAAGAACATCATCGGCCTGGCCTACAGCCTCAGGAGCTTCGACACTGCAAACCTGAACTTCTACACCGTGCCGTGGCACTACCCCGGCGACGGCTCGTCCGACGTTGTCTGGACTGAGCCCGACGCGACCCAGCTGTGGCAGTCCGTCATCGACGACGAGCCCATCACCGTGGCGGAGCCCAACGTCGACCTCTCGGACGACCCCGACACGCCCACGACACTCGACCACACCACCTCGGCCACGCCGGGCGCGTCTGCGGCGCCGTCGGAGACCGCCCCCGCCGAGCCAACCCCCTCCGTAAGCCCCTCGCCGCTGCGCGAGACGCAGGAGCAAATCCTCGCAGATTGCGCCGCACCCTGAGCAGGGGACGACTGCCATCTGAGTGGTCCACTGGACGGCACCCGTCTGCATTCTCTTTATTCTCCGCGGCGAGGCAGGAGACTCCGCAGGTCAAGATCCCCTTGGTCGCACCGGAGAGCGGGCGTGGCGAGCCGATCACTGACAGTCTGGGTTCAGGTCACGAGGGCCGCCGCGCGACTTACGATGGCCTCAAACTCGCCGAGGTCACTCCTCCGAGCCAGCCTTGGCCAACGTTCTCTATAGTTCTGCTCTGTCCACCCGGGGATCTCCAAGCGAAATCGGGGTGGGTGCGCCAACGCCGCTAGACGGGCACGTTGGTCTGTAGCAGCAACCTAAAGGGGCTCTTCACTATGGATTTTGTGGGCCGTGCGCCCGGCGGGCCGTCATGTCCGGATGGGAGTTAGGCGAGTCCACGATAGTGAACTGACTGGCGCCCGGCCGGGCTGCGCACCCGACAACAAGGAAGGGCGTAGTTTCCATGGTGAATGATAATCAGATTAAGGTCTACGGCGGGATCGATACACACGCCGACACGCATCACGTCGCGGTGATCGATGCCACCGGGCGAAGACTGGCCGATGTGCAGGTTCCTGCTACAGCGGGCGGCTACGAAGTAGCACTACGGTTCCTGGGCTCATGGTCCGCACTGGTCAGTGTGGGCATCGAGTGCACCGGCTCCTACGGAGCTGGTGTCACTCATGCTCTACGTCAGGTCGGCATTGAGGTGTTCGAAGTCAACCGGCCCCACAGGTTTGATCGCAGACTCCGGGGTAAGACGGACGTCTTTGACGCTTACTCGGCTGCTGAGGCAGTGCTGTCTGGTCGTGCGAGGCCGCACCCAAAGGCAGTGATGGTCTTGTTGAATCACTGCGGGTATTACGCACATCCAGGTCATCGGCACTGTCGGCCAGGACCGCGACGATCAACCAGATCAAGGGCATGCTGGTCACCGCACCCGAGCAACTGCGTGCACGCTACCGGGGTATGTCGAACACCAAGCTGATAGCCGCACTGGCGGCGTCGCGACCGACCGTGACACCAACCACCGCGGCCGAAGCAACAGCTTACAGTTTGCGCTTGCTGGCGCGACGCTGGTTGGCTTTGACCGAGCAGGTCGAGGATCTCGCCGGACATCTGCAACGGTTACTGGATGCCCATGCGCCTGCCCTGATGAGCGTGTTCGGTTGCGGGCGGGACACCGTCGCTCAACTGCTGATTACCGCCGGAGACAACCCGGCACGGCTGCGGTCAGAAGCCGCATTCGCTGCACTGGCCGGCGCCTGCCCGGTCCCCGCCTCTTCGGGCAAAACGAACCGTCACCGGCTGAACCGGGCGGGTGATCGCAAAGCGAACTCAGCGCTCTACCACGTCATCATCGTGCGCTTACGTTACGACAAAGAGACCCAGGATTATGCCGCGCGACGTGCCGCGGAGGGCAAAACAAAGATGGAGATCATCCGCTGCCTCAAACGCTATCTCGTTCGTCAGCTCTACCCACTGATCGTGCAAACCCTACAACCACAACACAGCACGCTCACGGCTTGACAAACATCTATAGGAGTGTCGCACTTGTCGCCATCGGTGTTGTCATTCTCGCAGGGGTTGTTACCGTGCTCGCCCTCAACCCAACAGCACTGAGCCTGGAACTTGTGGACACCATCGCCCGCACCACCGTGACAACGTTCCTTCTCGCTTGGGCGGGAGTCGGCATCGGTGCGCTCACTCGATCCACCGCCGCAGCCACATTCGTCGTCATCGCCCTGTACTGGCTCATCCCCATCGCACTCATGATCGCCGGCCTCACCGGCGCGAGCTGGGCGACCTCCGCCTCTGACGCGTCCCTCGGCATCCTCGCCGCAAACGCGATCACCCCCGGCCCAGAGCACTGGGGTGCCGCCGGTGGCATCGCCCTCTGGGCAACAACACTCACAACCCTCGGAATACTCCGCGAAACGAATGGAAAATGACCATGTCACCCCGCACCAAGAACACACTCTGGTTCGCCATCCCCGCCTTCCTCACGGCAGGCGCGCTCACCGCTATCTCCCTTCCTGGGCTCGAAGAAGCCGGGCAGGAAGTCGGTAGCACCACGCTCACTGAACCCATCATCGCGCTCATCCTCTTCGCTGGAGGGGGAGGCGCAATCGTCGGCGGAATCTTCTACGGCATCCGACGCCTCATCACCCGACGCCAACCAACGCAATGACATGCAACGCGTGCGGGTGACGGTGACTACCTGCAGGAAACAGGCGTCACTGTCATGTGAGAGCAGGTCTGATCTCTCTTCGAGCAAAAGCTCCCGGCAAACCATTCACGCGGGTGCCTACCTGTCCGAGAGGGTCCGAACATCCCTTGCCTCAATGACAGTGGGCTGTTCGGGCACAGGTGCGTGTCGAAATCATCATCTGGTATCGCTCAGTACAGCCAGCCACCTCTGAGACTGGTAGACCTTGTCGGAACAAGTCCAGCGGGTATCTCGTGAGATCAGCTTGCAGGCTGACCACTTCCCGCTCCACGTCCGGCGTACGACCCACTCCACCGCAACCGGGCGTATCGCACACGACGTCACGAAGTTGATGCTGGTCAATTCCGGTACCACTATAATCAGACATGCGGCTGGCAGCCTCGCACTCCACGAAGGGCAGCTCGCCCTCCTCTCTGCTGGGCATTGGTACGCGGGAGAACCTTTGGGCCGTGTCGTGACGACGACGGTTTACATTGACACGACCTTCCGTCTAGAACTCGGGGGAGACAGGCTCTGCCACATCCCCTCCCTAGCCTTAGAGCTCGGGGGAGGGGGATCACAAAGCGAGCAGCTCCAGCTTTCGGTGGTGTTCCACACTGTCGCGTGAATAGCGGTCGGCTAGACTCAAGCCCAGTGAATTTCAGTGAAAACGAGCGAGAAGCGGAGCTGCAACGGACATGGAAATAACTCGCGCGACGGTATCCGGTGTAGGAACAATGCACGACTGCATCACACGCAGTGGAGCGCACCTTCGGGTGCTCGAAGAATGCTCTGGCAGCCGGAAGCTCTACGTCTATGGAGCGCTAGGCGCATCAAACGTTTCCAACACGGACTCACCCTTTGTTGCCATTGACCTCGACGAAGATGAAGCCGATCAACTCGCCAATCTGCTGCACAGCCGATCGATCTCCGACCGCGTAGCCGACCTCGAACGCCAGCTCGAGGAACTCAGGGGAGAAACGAACTGACGCCGCCAGGTCGCGGCCGAACTAGCCTGCGGGAGGGCTAATGATAGCTTTTCTCGCCGCCTACGCACTCTTCTCGCTAATCGTCCCCTCGCTAACTCGACTATTAGGGGTTCGAGTATTCTTCCTTCTTGCCCTCATACCGACAGCCGCTTTCGTTTACACCCTGACGCAAACTTCGGCGGTTCTGAGCGGTACTCCCCCAACCGAGTTGGTGCCGTGGATCTCTCAACTGCACCTTGATTTGAGTGTTCGCCTCGATGCCCTGTCGTGGCTGCTCGCACTCATCGTCACTGGTGTTGGCGCCCTCGTGATGCTCTACTGCATCAGGTATTTCTCTGATACCGAAGAAGGACTCGGTCGATTCGCCTCCGTTTTCCTCGCTTTCACTGGCGCGATGTATGGACTCGTCATCGCCGATAACGTCTACCTTCTGTTCATTTTTTGGGAGGCCACGACGGTCTTTTCCTACCTGCTGATCGGTCACCACACCGGGCGGCTCGCGAGCCGCGGTGCCGCAATGCAAGCGCTCATCGTCACTACGGCGGGTGGACTAACAATGCTGGTCGGGATCGTCCTCCTAGCGGAACGCACTGGGACCTCGAGCCTTGCTTCAATCGTCGACCTCGCCCCTCAGGGAACACCTGTCACGATCGCGATCATGTTGATCCTCGTTGGAGCCCTCAGCAAGTCTGCAATCATTCCATTCCAGTTCTGGCTTCCCGCAGCAATGGCAGCCCCCACCCCGGTGAGCGCCTATTTGCATGCCGCAGCTATGGTGCAGGCAGGCATCTACCTCATTGCTCGCCTCGCACCAGGGTTCGCTGAAACGCCGGGATGGCGCCCACTCCTGCTCGGCCTCGGCCTGCTCACGATGTTCGTCGGTGGATGGAGGGCGCTCAAGCAGTACGACCTTAAGCTGCTACTCGCCTACGGCACCGTGAGTCAGCTGGGATTCCTGCTTACCGTTGTCAGCTTCGGAACCAGAACCGCCGCACTCGCGGGAGTCGCGTTACTGCTCGCTCATGCACTGTTCAAGGCCGCACTTTTCCTCGCTGTCGGGCTAATCGACCACCGCGTTGGAACGCGAGATTTGCGCAAACTTAGTGGACTTGGCCGCGAGGCGCCGTTCCTGACAGGCATCGCAGCTTTGGCTGCGGCATCAATGGCAGGTATTCCTCTGACCGCGGGCTTCGTTGCTAAAGAAGCCGTACTGGGTGGTTTTCTCGAAAGTGCTGCCTCTGGCCACGCAATCAGATGGATAGCGTTGATCGGCGTGGCCATCGGATCCACCCTCACTGTTGCGTACAGCGCACGATTTTTATGGGGTGCGTTCGCTCGCAAGAACGACGTCGAGAAAGTACGACCACTAGATGAAAACGTGTGGTTCCTTTCCTCTCCCGGCATTCTCGCGCTGAGCGGGATCGCGCTGGCGCCTCTGTTGGGAACTGTTGGCACGGTGCTAGCTGGCTACTCGACCCAGTTCCCCTCGGAGGGCCACGAATACTCCCTGGCAATCTGGCACGGGTTTGACGGAGCGCTACTCGTCTCAACTTTGACACTCGTTAGTGGGCTTGCGCTATTCTGGGCCCGAACCCGCGTCTTCGCAGCCCAATCGCGAGTCCCCGCACTCATTGATGCGAGCCTCGTCTACCGAGGCACCATGCGGATGCTCGACCGCGTCGCGTTGCGAGTGACTGCTGCAACCCAGCGAGGTTCGCTGCCGTTCTATCTCACCGTCATCCTGCTGGTCATGATCGGCGCAGTCGGCACTGCACTCGCCCTTAACCGAACCTGGCCGAACACCATCACGCTTTTCGATAGCCCGGCTCAACTCGCTATCGGCGGCGTTATGATCGCCGCCGCTATCGCACTGGCCGGTGCACAAAAGAGATTCCAGGCGGCGTTGCTCGCGGGTGTCGCCGGGTATGGAATAGCCGTCCTGTTTGCCTTCCACGGTGCGCCTGATATCGCACTCACCCAAGTGCTCGTCGAAACAGTAACGCTCATTGCCTTTGTCTTAGTACTTCGGCGCCTGCCAGCACAACTCGGACAGGAACACGGCAGCTCACGGCGCTTACTCAGGGCCGCAGTGGGCACCGCTGTGGGGCTCGTCATGGGCCTAGTTGCCATTGTTTCGCTCGGCGCAAGAACTGACGCCCCCATCTCGCAAGCGCTCCCCACCCTCGCCAAAGAGATCGGGCACGGCAATAACGTTGTCAATGTCGTGCTGGTCGACATTCGCGGATGGGACACCCTCGGAGAACTTTCGGTCATTGTCGCTGCGGCCACCGGTGTCGCCAGCTTGGTGTTCCTTCGTAGCCGCACCGACAATCTCCCCCGCGCCGCCGAGAATCGCTCGCGCGGCAACATCAGGGCTCGCCTTAAACCATCCCCCGAAATTGTCGCCTCAGAATATGTGCCCGGCGTTCAAGACCCCTCGACTCGCAACGCATGGCTGCTAGCTGGCCGAAAGCTCGCCCCAGAAAATCGGTCCATTCTGCTCGAAGTCGTTATCCGTCTGCTGTTTCACGCTGTCATCGTGCTCTCCGTCTACCTTCTCCTGGCGGGGCACAACCTGCCAGGCGGCGGATTCGCTGGTGGACTCGTCGCGGGACTCGCGCTCGCGGGACGGTACCTCGCTGGTGGTCGATACGAACTCGGTGCGGCCGCGCCATTCGACGCAGGAAGGGTCCTCGGTGTCGGCCTCATCCTCGCTGCAGGCACCGCGACAGTACCCCTCGTCTTCGGATCCAATGCTCTAACGTCCACCTTCTTCGAAACGACGATTCCGATCCTCGGCCATCTGGAGTTCTCCACCTCAACCCTGTTTGACATTGGCGTCTACCTCGTCATCGTCGGCATGGTCCTCGACGTTCTCCGCAGTCTGGGAGCAGAAATCGACCGCCAGCGAGAAGACGCCTCAGAAACACTAGAAAGCGGGAGCACCATATGAATGCATCCCTCACTCTCGTTATCATCATGGTCGTTCTTTACGCGGTCGGTGTCTATCTACTCCTCGAGCGAAGCATGACTCGGGTCTTGCTCGGCTTTCTTCTCGTCGGCAACGCCACAAACCTGCTGATCCTCATCGTCTCCGGACCTTCTGGTGCCGCGCCATTCTTCGACGAGGAAAGATCGATCGCCGACCCCCTACCGCAGGCGTTCATCCTGACGGCAATAGTCATCACATTCGGGGTTTCCGCGTTCTTGCTCGCACTCATCTACCGTTCTTGGCGTCTAGCTAACGCCGATGTCGTGCAAGACGACTCTGAAGACCTCGCTTTGGGGCGTCGTCGAACATCTGTGACAGTCGACCGCGATGTTGCCGGCGACGATACAGAGTTTGGAACCCGCGCCACCGCCGCTGTTTCCACAGCGCTCAACCTTGCAGAACAAGAGCAACTCGAAGAGCAAGAGAACATCGCAGAAGAGCTACGACACCGCGAGCAACAAAAGCAGACAGAACAGCGGGACGATACATGAATGCGCTAACTACTCTTGTCGTCCTCCTCCCGCTGCTCGGTGCGGCCGCAGCCCTGACCCAAGCGAAACGCCCGCGCGTTCAGACACTGATTGCGGTCAGCGTGCTCGTCGCGGTCCTCGTGATGGGTATCGCCCTTTTGGTCGCCGTCGACACCACGGGCGCGATCGCAGTGGAAGTCGGCGGATGGCCTGCTCCTTACGGCATTGTGCTCGTCGTTGACCGCCTAGCGGCACTAATGCTCGTTGTGTCGGCCGCCGTGCTACTAGCGGTGCTCGTGTTCTCCGTTGGCCAAGGTCTCGCCGATGGCGATCGCGAAACACCCGTCTCGATCTACTACCCGACGTACCTCATTCTGGCGACCGGCGTGTTTAACGCCTTCGTTGCTGGCGATCTGTTCAACCTCTACGTGAGTTTCGAAATCCTCCTCGTCGCCAGTTATGTGCTGATCACAGTGGGCGGCACCGGGCCACGGATTCGAGCCGGAACTGTCTACATTGTGGTCAGCCTCGTATCGTCGGCGATTTTCCTCGCCGCAATCGCGATGATCTATGGCGCGACAGGCACAGTGAACATTGCCCAGCTTTCGATACGACTGGCTGAACTCCCCGCCGACATCCAACTGATCCTGCACATCATGCTGCTCATCGCTTTTGGGATCAAGGCCGCGGTGTTCCCACTGTCTTTTTGGTTGCCAGATTCATACCCCATGGCGCCCGCACCGGTCACAGCTGTGTTCGCTGGACTGCTCACGAAAGTCGGCGTGTACGCAATAATGCGTACCGAAATGATTATCTTCCCGGATGGCCAGCTGAACACCGTGCTGCTGATCGTCGCAGCTCTCACGATGCTCGTGGGAATCCTTGGCGCGGTTGCTCAGTCTGATATCAAGCGACTCTTGTCTTTCACGCTCGTGAGCCATATCGGCTACATGCTCTTCGGTATTGGAATCGACACCGCGGCAGGTCTCGCCGCAGCGACCTACTACATCGTGCACCACATCACAGTTCAGACAACCCTCTTTCTCGCCACAGGGCTGGTCGAACGCCACGGTGGCACGACAGGAATCAACAAACTCGGCGGCATACTGAAATCAAGCCCGATGATTGCCGTCCTATTCTTTATTCCAATGTTGAGTCTCGGCGGCATCCCACCATTCTCCGGATTCCTCGGCAAGCTGGCACTGTTCGAAGCAGGAGCGAACAACGGATCAGTTTTTTCTTGGATTCTCATCGGCTGTGGCGCTCTCGTCTCGCTCCTCACCCTTTACGCCCTCTCTCGGGCCTGGAGCATGATTTTCTGGCGCGACACAGAAGAAGTGGCTGATTACGAGAACCCGCTGACAGTGCTCAAGGAGATGGATGGGTCAACCACCGTGGAATCGGTTCGCACGACACCACGGATCATGGTGGGCGCCACGGTGGCGATGGTGGCGGTCAGTGTGGGGCTCACCGTTTTCGCTACACCGCTGTTTAACCTCAGTGCCAACGCTGGCGAGAATATTGACGGCCCTGCCTACTACGTCACGACAGTTTTCCCTGGAGGTTCCGAATGACGCCTCCGGAGAATACGCGCAAATCCAGTTCCACCGCAGACACACCCAGCCGAGTCTCTCCGACGGAAGACCGTGGCCGATTCTGGCAACAATTGCCATTGCTTCTTGGGCTCGTGCTGCTCTGGACTGTGCTGTGGGGCCAAGCGACATGGTTGAGCGTTCTTACCGGGTTCATCATCGCGATTGTTGTCACGAGAGTGTTCTACTTGCCGCCGGCTGACATTTCCGGCCGCCTCAATGTTTGGTATGCGCTCGTCTTTCTCGCCCATTTTCTCCTGGACGTAGCCATCGCCTCGTTCACCGTCGCGTTTCAAGCTTTGAATCCACAACCGGTCCCGCTCTCTTCCATTATCGGTATCCAATTAAGGACACGCTCTGACTTCGTGATGACGTCGGATGCGATTGCAATGTCTCTCGTTCCTGGATCCCTCGTAGTAGAGGTGGACCGCGAGCGAGCGATTCTGTACTTCCACACTTTCGACACCCAAGACGCCGCCGACGTCGAGGCCATGAGAAAGAAAGTTCTCGTCGTGGAAACACGACTTGTGCGCGCTATTGGATCGAAGTCTGATCTCGCTCGAATTCAAGAATCGGAGGCCACCCCGTGAACGAATGGGTATTCATCGTCATCGGAGTGATGTTTACGGCAGCCGCCGTGATGGCATTATTCCGAATCATCCGAGGACCATCAATTCTCGACCGCATGATCGCCTCCGACATGATGATGACGACTATCATCTGTGCACTCGGCGCCGAGATGGTCTACAACTCGCACACAAAAAGCCTCCCGGCGATGCTCGCCTTAGCCACGACTGCCTTCCTCGGCTCCGTCGTCGTCGCGCGCTACGTATCGAGGAACACACACTCATGATCGTCGACATGGTTGCCGATATTCTTACGGGCATCTTGCTCATCTTGGGAGCGTTCCTGTCCTTCGCGGCCGGTGTGGGGCTTATCCGGTTTCCGGACGCGATCGCACGTCTGCATGCCACCACCAAGCCACAAATTTTAGGTCTGGCTTTCATCCTCTTGGCGATCGCGGTGCAAGAACGCCGAATCTCCACGATTCTCGTGCTCATCTTTCTGCTCGTGTTTCAAATGTTGACGGCGCCCGTTTCCGCCCACATGATCGGCCGCGCCGGCTACCGAGGCGGGATCATTGCGCCAGACTCATTGCTTGTCGACGAGCTCGGAGAGGCAATCGACCGCGCCAATCAAGAACACGGAGAGTCGCCAGACGGCAAAGACCCGAGCGACCCGGCTGACCAAATCCGCTAAGCAGACTAAGCCTCTGTAATGGTTATTAGCTGGTCTGGTTATCAGCTGGCAGGCTGGTCTTGATGCTTGCAGGAGTGTGACTCACTTAGCCTCTGACCGTTCTCCGGGACGTGTCTTGGGATCGATTTGTCCGCTTTCTGCACGGTGTCGGGGCCGACCTGCGACCCTCGACGTGACTTGATTAGAGGCTCTTCACCGTTGGGCGTCGTCGCGCGATCGCGCGAATCCCGAGTTTTCTGGCTTCTTCGACCCACAGCACGATGGACGCCATCACGGCGCAGACGAGCCAGTGCGCGCCGTCGAGCGACGCTGTGGAGAACGCCACTTGTAGCGGCGGCAACGACACCACGGCAACTTGCAGCGCCACGCCGAGTGCCACGGTTCCCCACAGCCATGGGTTCGAGAAGATCCCACGGAACGCGCTCGACGATGCTGACCTGGCGTTGAACGCCGTGACGAAGCCCGCGAAGACGAGCGTGGTGAACCCCGCTGTGCGGGCTACTTCGAGGGTATCGGTGCCGCCCGGGATCAGGCCGCCTGGCAGGAAGATGTCCATGGTGAGCAGTGTGACGATGGAGATCACCAGGCCAGTCACGGCGATGCCTATCCACATGCCGCGGTCTATTGCGCGGTCGTGCATTCTCCGAGGTTGACGTGCCATAACGTCATCGACCTCGGGGTCGACCCCCATCGCGAGCGCTGGCCCGGAGTCGGTGACGAGGTTGATCCAGAGGATTTGCGTCGCCAAGAGCGGTAGGAACAAGCCGCCGCTGGACGCTGCGGTGAGCCCGAGTGCGCCAGCGAAAACGATGCCAAAGAACACCGTGAGAACCTCACCAAAGTTCGAGTAGAGGAGGTAGCGCAGGAACTTGCGGATGTTGTCGAAGATCACCCGCCCTTCACGCACCGCGTGCACTATCGTCGCAAAGTCGTCGTCGGCCAGGACCATCTTTGCGGCCTCTTTCGTCACCTCGGTGCCCGTAATTCCCATCGCGATGCCGATATCCGCAGACTTCAGCGCGGGCGCATCGTTCACGCCATCCCCGGTCATCGCGACGATGTGCCCCTCTGCCTGTAGTGCGTCGACGATGCGCAGTTTGTGTTGCGGAGCGACGCGCGCGAACACCGACACCGACCGCACCGCATCGCGCAATTGAGTTTCATCCATTTCGTCGAGCTGGTGACCTGTGAGCGCGATGCCGTCCTGGGGGATGATGCCCAGGTCGCGCGCGATACGGACGGCGGTGGCGGGGTGATCGCCGGTAATCATAATGACGCGGATGCCGGCGGCGCGTGCCTCCGCGATGGCCGGGCGAACTTCGGGTCGTGGCGGGTCGATAATCCCCACCACTCCAGCGTAGACAAGGTCGTGCTCGTGCGATTCGTTCATTGTCGGTTGGCGGTACTCGCCAGTGAGGTTCTGTAGGTCGGGTGCCCGGCGGTAGGCGACCCCGATCGTACGGAACGCCGCCTCTGACAGGGCCTCGACATCGGCGAGCGCCTGAGTGCGCCGCTCGGCGTCGAAGGGCACCGTGGCATTCCCGACCTGGAGGTGCGTACAGTGCTCGAGCAATACATCGGGCGCGCCCTTGCTGAACACGAGAACCTCGCCATTTTCGTGGCGATGTGCGGTCGACATCATCTTGCGCTCCGAGGTGAACGGCACTTCGCCGACCCTCCCGTATCGCGACGCCTCTTTAGTTGTGCCTGCTATTTTGCGTGCTGCCACGAGGAACGCGGCCTCGGTGGGGTCGCCCTGGATACCCCATGTGCCGTCGTGCTCGGCAAGTTGAGAGTCGTTGGCGAGTGAGCCCGCGCCCAGGACATATTTCATGGATTGCAGCAGGTCGCCCTCGCTGAGCTCTTGTCCGTGGCTGGTGGCACTACCCACGGGCGTATAGCCGACGCCGCTGATATCCACAGTGCCGGACGCTGTCACGACCCGCTCGATGGTCATCTGGTTGGTGGTGAGCGTGCCGGTCTTGTCGGTGCAGATGACGGATGCGGAGCCAAGGGTCTCCACGCTCGACAGGGTCTTGACCACCGCATTTCGCTTTGCCATGCGCTTGACTCCGAGCGCGAGCACTACCGAGAGGAGCGCTGGCAGGCCTTCGGGCACGGCCGCGACGGCAAGGGCGACGCCCAGCAGCAGCACTTGCACGAACTGAGCCGGTTCACTGATGCCCTCGACGACCGCGATAGTAATCATCACAACGATTGCGACCACCACGACGATGCGTCCGAGCATCCGTCCCACATGGTCAACCTCGTTCTGCAACGGTGTCGCCTCCGCCACCGTCTCGTCGAGCATGGTTGCTATCGCACCCATCTCGGACGCCATGCCGGTAGAGGTCACGATCGCACGCCCGGTTCCCCGGCTGACCGCGGTGCCGTTGTAGACCATGTCGGCACGGTCGCCCAGCGGAATCGCCTGAGCGCTATCGATCGTGTCGGGGTGCTTCGCCACGGGCTCACTTTCACCCGTGAGGGAGGCCTCTGCGACGCGCAGTGCGCTCGCACGGAACAACCGTCCGTCGGCACCGACCTGGTCACCCTCGGTGAGGATCAGGATGTCGCCGGGAACCAACTCGGCGCTGGGTACCGTGGCACGCACGCCGTCACGAAGCACCGTGGATTGTGCGCGTGTCATCACCGACAACGCCGCTACCGCGCTCTCCGCGCGCGCCTCTTGGATGAGGCCAAGGGCCGCGTTCAGCACGATGATCGCGAGGATCACGATCGCATCGATCGGCAGCCCCTCGGTGCCCTTAAGCACCCAGGCGACAAAGGAGATGGCAACTGCGGCAAGCAGCAGCAGGATCAGCGGGTCCGTAAACTGGGCGACGAGGCGCCGCCATAGGGGGTTGCGCTTGGTGCTGCGCAATTCGTTCGGCCCTACTGTGGCAAGACGCTTCATTGCCTCGGCACTTGAAAGACCCTGTTCGGGATCGACCTCGAGGGCAAGGGCGATGGATGCCACATCCGTGCGACTTGGGTCTGGGATTCCGGACAGATCGATCGCTACCGCAGAAGAGTGAGGCATACGCCCATTCTCCAACGGTGCGAGGAGGCCCGCAAGGCAGCACTGCCGCGGCGACCCCGGCCTCGCGAAAAGCGGTACCCCCGGCATTGTCTGGTTTCAGGGCAACTTCGCGGGCGCCGCTGATATTCCGCCGATCCCGCCTTTGTCACTCGCCCTGCGCTTACGTCAGTGCGCGTTCGCGCGCCCAGACGAGCGTGGATGTAAGCGCAGGAGACTTAGGTGCCGGTGTCGGCGCGGTCAGGCCGCCAATCGGTAGTGGATGGCGCGCGGCACCTTGGTGAACACCCACGAGACCGCGCCCACGCATGCGGGCAGGACGATCCACGTGCCGAGGATGGCTACCCATGGCACCCCGTAAGTGACATCGACGAAACGGCTCGAGTCGACCCAACTCCACGCAATCGCCGCCGCCAAGCCGATGCTGAGCGCGAGGAAGGCGATCAGGGCACCTTGCCACGCGGCGACCCCGCGCGCCATGCGTGGGTCGGCGCCCAGCGAGGCTAGCGTGAAGTCGTCTCGGCGTGCTTCGGAGCGGGCGAGCGCGAGCGCGATCGCGGTGCTCGCGAACGTGAGCAAAAGCACGACGACGATCGTGCCAATCGCCATGGCGAGCGCGCCGCTGTCGTCCGGGCCGCGCTCGACGTAGAGCCACAGAGGATCCGCGCTGAGTCCATGTAGGTCCGCGTTGATGGCGGCCTGCTGAGCGGCGGTGATGGGGTCCGGCGCGTCCACGAGGATGTCGCTGGGGGTCACAGGCCAGCCCAGCGTGGCTGCGGTCGAGGGGGACATGATCGCGTAGGTGGCCGGCACACCGACGTAAGCCGGCGCCTGGTACGTCGCGCTGAGCCGCTGATTAGACGCGGGCTTCGAGTCATTGTCGTTGGGGTAGTTCTCGTTGTTGTAGTCCCACCAGGCGATCGTGACGTTGTTGCTGCCGAGCAGGGCGGGGTTGAACACGACCACGCCGCCGTTCTCCAGCGTGGAGACGGCATCTGGGGACGGCTCGGTGCCGAGTACCGCACGCAGCGTATCGGCGTCGCCCACCGCGGCGCCTAACACCCACTGGCCGAGGTTGGCCCCGCTGCCCTGGCACCGTGGGTCGTGGGCAATGTCGCTTTTGCTGACCTGTCCGCCGTCGACGTAGACGGGGCAGAGGTTGGCCTCCGGGACCGCGATGCTCGGCAACCCAGGGCTATCCGCGGGAAGCTCTGACGGATCAAAGTTGCTGGCCCAGCCGGAGACCACGGTAGTTGTGGCGTCGGGCAGGGTCGTCTTGATTGCGGCCGCCGTAGTGTCTGTCGTTTGGGCATCCGGAGATCTGATGGCTGAAAGCGGCACCGTGCCGTAGCCGATGGGCGCGTTGGGTTGCCACTCGGATTGGAATTGCTGCCAGTCGCGGTCCAGGGTCATCAGGACGCCCGAGCCGATCGCAACGGTGATCGCGATTGCGGCTACCACCGGGGTGGTGCGGCCGACGTTGCGGGCCAGGTCGCGCATGGCAATCCGTGGGGTGATGGGCGCACGCGCGGCAAGGCGAGCCGCGACCCGCAGTGCCGAGGGCGTGAGTAGCGCGAGGCCGACGAAGATGAGCGCAGCCCCGCCCGCCAGCAGTGTCGATCCGCGGCCAGAGGCGTTGTATGCCGCGGTGCCGGTCAGCTCGACCGAGGCGGTCAGCGAGTGCGCGGCCCGCATGAGAACGAAGGCCCCGATCGGGAGCGCCACGATGCCGGCCACCGCCGGCCAGTGACGCGTGCGCCTCGGGGTCACGCTGCCGCGCATCACGCCGATCACGTCGAGCCGGGCCGCGGTCACGGCGGGCACGGCCGCGGCGATCGCGCCCACAAGCGCGCCGTAGAGGACGACTGCTACGACGGTCGACCAGGGTACGTGATACCCCCAGGTGCTGCGTTGTGCGTCTGCGTCGCCCCACGTCAGCAGGAACGCTACCCAGCCGAAGCCGCCCGCAATGCCGGCCGCGGCCCCCACAATGCCACCCGCGAGTCCGAGCCAGACGCCACGCGCGACGCCGACGAAGGTAAGCACCATGCGGGTCGCGCCGGTGGCGGCGAGCAGGGCAAAGGAGTGCCGCTGGCGACGAAAGGTGACGACAAACCCCGCGCCTGCCAGCAGCATCGCCGCGATGAGGCCAACAGCGGCGGTGGCCACCAGGGCGCCGGTGGCCGACTCGCCTGCGTAGAACTGCGGCGCATCGGCCGGCGGGTTGTCGACGACTTTGCGGGAGTAGGCGATCAGGCCCTTGTCATTGAGGGCTTGCACATCGGCCCACGACAGAGGGTGATCGGGGAGATACCAGGTGAAGGACTGTATGCCGTCGTCCAGGGCCAGCGTGCCGGGGGAGGCAAATACCGTGCCGTCGCCGCTGTCGGCGCGCGGCTCCACGAGCCCTGTCACAGTGAACTTGCTGTCGGCACCGTCGAGCGTGACGGTGTCTCCGACCGCGACGTCGAGGTGGTCGGCGAGGTCGGGTGACATCATGACCTGGTCGCTGGAGGTGGGTGTCGACCCGGAAACGAGGTCGTACATGCCAGTCAGCGACGTGTCCCACGCCTCACCCTGCACCACGGACGCACGCACCGCAGCATCGGCGCCGCCCACGACAGCCGTGCCGGTCTGGACGGAGATGACGCTGGCGCCGCTGGGAAGCAGCGACTCAACGTCGGCGGCCGTGTACGGGTCGCCGGAGGTGTCGACGCTCGAGGGGCGTGCTGCTGATTCGTACTGCTCGGGATTGGTGGGCGACTGGACGATGGTGCTGCCGTGGTCGTCGAGGACGCGCACCCACGCCTCGCTCTGCCCGAGTTCGGCGTTCAGCTGCTCGGGGGTGGTGGGGTGTTGACTCGCCGACACCGTGGCGATCAGCATGATGGCCACCGCGGGGAGCGCGACGAGCGCGGCGACCAGCATCCCCTCGCGGGGGCTGCGTCGTAGTTGCCTGCCGGCCAGCCGGAGTGCCGTGCGTGATTGCCGTGCCGCGTCGGTGGCGCTCGTCACTGCGGGCCGCCTGCGAGCAGTGAGTCGGCGTCGAGGGCGCGAGTCTCGTCGAGGATGCGGCCGTCGGACAGGTAGACGATGCGGTCCGCCCACGCCGCGTGGCGGGGGTCGTGCGTCACCACCACGACGGCCGCGCCCTCGTCGGCGCGCTGCCGCAGCCCCTTGAGGACGCTCTCGCCGGTCACCGAGTCGAGCGCTCCGGTGGGTTCGTCCGCGAGCAGCAGGCGACGCTCGCCGACTATCGCACGGGCAATGGCGACCCGCTGGCGCTGCCCGCCGGATAGCTCGTCGGGGAAGGATCCGGAGCGTTCGCGCATGCCGACCACCGCGAGCGCCCGGCGGGCCTCGGACCGTGCGGTGGCGCTGGCCGCGCCCCCTAGATCTAGAGGAAGGGCGACGTTCTCGAGCGCGGTCAGCGATGGGAGCAGATTGAAGTCCTGGAACACGAAGCCGATGCGCTCACGGCGCAGGCGCGCCAACTCGCGTCCGCTGCTGAGGCCGTTCAGTGGCTGGCCGCAGATCCAGACGTCGCCTGCGGTGGGGGCGAGGAGGGCGCCGGCGATGGCCAGCAGCGTCGACTTGCCGGAACCGGATGTGCCCATGATTGCAACCATCTCGCCGGCGAAGACGTCGAGCGACGCATTTTCCAACGCCACAACCGTGCGCTCGCCGTCGACGTAGGACTTGGTGACGTCGCGCATCGCGAGCGCTGGGGTTAAATCCGCTGCTGGGTTTGCGCTCATCGGGACACCTCCTCGTGGTGGGCTACAGGTGTGGCTGGAGTAGTTGTAGTTCCTGCGGCTGCCGGCGAGGGTGACCCTGAGGGTGAGGTCGGCGAGTTCGCGCGTCTCATCGCGAGTCGCGCAGCGGTGTGGTCGAGCCAACGCACCTCGGCCTCCGCGCGAAAGATCAGCGCGTCCGCGACCAGGTCCCACGCGTCGTCGTCGGCGCGTTTCGCTCGGGTGAGGTCCTGCAGGGACGACATGACCGCGCGTCGCTGGGTGTGCATGACGGCGGCGACGTCCACGCTGGGGGTGGCCACGGCCAGCGCAATCTTGAGGGCGACGTCGTCGCGGGGCAGCTTCGAGACGGGAACCGGTCGCGACCACCACGCGCGCACCTCGTCGCGGCCAGCATCGGTCAGGCTGTACCGCACTTGACGCTCGCCGTCGATGTCGGTCCTGACGACGAGGGCGTCCCGTTCGAGTCGGTCCAGCGTGCTGTAGACCTGGCCCACATTCAGCGGCCAGACTCCGCCGGTGCGGCCTTCGAACTCCTGGCGCAACTCGTAGCCGTAGTGGTCGCCCTCGGTCAGGAGCACGAGCAGTGAGTGCCTGATGGACATGGTTCCTCCAAATGCATGCGCGGTGTCTATTACGACAATGTATATCACGTATGCATAGGGGCATGGGGGCACGGAACTCGGCCGCGGTCCGGTTCCGTTTCCCCTCATGAGCGCCGCGTCTAGACGGGAGAGTCGGCGACTGTCCCGTCTGAGCGCAGATTTCGACCCTCAGACGGACAAGTGGGCCACTGTCCCGTCTGAGCGCAGTCGTGGATGCTGCTGCTCGGTACCGGAGAAATCATCGGCGAACTTTCCCTCAACAAACTCGTCAAGCGCCCTACGCTTACGTCAGCGCGCGTTCGGGCGGGCAAACGTGAGCTCATGTAAGCGCAGGAGACGTTAGGTGCGGCACCGGCACCGGCACCGGCACCGGCGCGACGCGGGAGACTTTGGGCGCGGCAGCGGATGGCAAGGGTAGCCCTTGAGAATCGATTTGGATGGTGCCCCCGGCAGGATTCGAACCTGCAACCTACGGATTAGAAGGCCGTTGCTCTATCCCTTGAGCTACGGGGGCCAGCGCGCGGCCCGTGCGGCTGCGTCACTGCACCAGAATATCGGGGCTTCACAACGGTTGTGAACGACTCTCCGCTCGCGCAGGCGACACGTGCAATGGTGAACTGTACTCAAAGCCAGGCGCGATAGCCTTGAGTCTGCTTTGTGAGGAGGCATCCGGTAGGCATGAGTATCCGGCCCATCAAGACGTGGGCGTACCCCGGTGCGCTCCTTGACGCCCTGGTAGATACGCGGCGCGTGGTTTCCGAAGTGGAACTTCCCATGCCCACCGGACGTGAGGACGAGTCTGCCGACGTCATTTCCAAGATGCTCGATCAGCTGGATCACCACTTGATCCCGCGCGTGCGCGAGGACGCGTCGCCCGCCATTGTGGTGGTCGCAGGCTCCACCGGTGCGGGTAAATCCACGGTGGTCAACGCTTTGCTGGGCGAGCAGCTCACCCCGTCCGGAGTGCTGCGCCCCACCACCAAGGTCCCGCACGTCTTTCACCACCCACTCGACGGGGCGGTCCTTAGCGACGTAGCCAAGCGCGGCGACGTGATCGCGACCGAGGCCGTACCGCGTGGGCTGGCGATCGTCGACTCACCTGACCTCGATTCGGTGCGCGGTGAGAATCGCGAGGTGGCGCAGATGCTGCTCGAGGCCGCTGACCTGTGGGTGTTCGTTACCACCGCCGCTCGCTACGGTGACGCCGTCCCGTGGGATGCGATCCGCCAAGGTGCTGACCGCGGTGCCTCAATT
>Ga0307486_1000750_pt1 | contig 27587 bp, 20 predicted proteins | sample CBIW02metaG_FD_203663 | JGI IMG/M metagenome (GOLD analysis project Ga0307486, IMG submission 203663) | Sea-ice brine microbial communities from Beaufort Sea near Barrow, Alaska, United States - CBIW 0.2 | ecosystem: Environmental > Aquatic > Marine > Coastal | place: USA: Alaska | collected... | reverse complement strand
CCCCTATGGTTTGGGAAATCAAAAAGAAGGAAGCCCCGGAGAGATAAGAATTCCTACCAAACCTATCCTGGAGATATTCATAGATGGAAACCAATTTCAGCTTGTAAAAAAGGGGAATTAAAACCAATGCGATCACCGCATAACCAACCATATTTCCCATCACAAACTGAAGATATGTCCAGTTAGAATTTCCTACTTCCCCCGGCACCGATATAAAGGTGACACCGGAAAGCGATGCGCCCACCATTCCGAAAGCTACCAAAAACCAGGGCGACGACCTGTTTGCGGTAAAAAAAGTGGTGTTATCTGATTTTTGGGAAGTGAAATAACTTATTATCAACAATAAGATGAAATATCCGGCTATTACACCAAAAACAAGAAGTGGGGTCATGTTGTTTAAATTTCTATGGAAACAGCTTATAATTTATATAAGTGTTGCCGGATTTATCAGTTAACTGATATCTGTTTTTTAATCCCTCATTGAGGGTTTATTTCACGAGGATTTTCTCGAATTTTTAAAAGTATTTTCCAATTCATATCTCTTGGGCTTCCCCCGAGGTTCTCGATTTAATTCCCTATGGACATTTCTATGAAATCACTTTCGTTTCCTGTACGACCAATAGCTGTTACCCCAATATTGGTAAGAGGGTTTTTTTGATCTTTTTTATTCAGGTACCGAGAAAGTTCAAATGAATTAAAGGTTCTGTTTAAAATTTCATAATTCCAGACACCGGCATATTCATAGTACACCACCCATCTGAAGACCTCTTCCGGATCCGGGTTTTCCCATTTTATCATTACCTTATTTTCAATAATTTCGGCTTCTACCGTCGGTGCATCCGGGATAATCTTGCTTAACCAGGGACTAGCCGGAACCAGTGCATCTTTTTTATAAGGACCTGCTAGAATTCCTGCTGCCATAGCAGGGTATTTTAGCAAAGGACTAATACTCCAATGTACTGTCCCCATACTTGTAGGCAACATTCCACGGGTTAACATAATTTGATTAACCGTTTCGTCCAAATTGAGTTTATCGCCTCCAAAATCGATATTTATTCCAGGCCACAAATGGCGGTTTTGAGTATTTTCGCTTTCCCACCAACCTAAAAGAACCGGAAAACTTTGTTTTGTCTGATTGATCTTCCAATAGAGCTGTGGAGAAAAATAATCTATCCACCCCTTGTTTAACCAAAGTCGCGCATCGGCATATAATTCGTCATACTGGTCCATCCCCGCGATGGATTTTGGGTAACCCGGGCGCCAGATCCCAAAAGGACTTATTCCAAATTTGACCTGTGGCTTCTCAGCTTTTATTTCATTGTAAATTCTTTCCACGAAAACATTCACTCCTTCCCTTCTCCAATTTGGCCTGGAAAGTTCTCCCCCTGTTTTTTGATATGCCAGATAACTGGCAGCATCCGGAAAATCTTCGCCTTTATTGTAAGATGCATAGGAATAAAAATAGTCATCAAAATGCACTCCGTCAATATCATATCTTTTCACCAGATCCATCACCACCGCGGCAGAAAAATCCTGAGTTTCTATTTTTGAAGGATCCATCCAATACATCCCATTTTTAAGTTCCACAACCAGTTCCGGATGGGTTTTAACAATGGAGGTTTCGGTAATTTTTCCACCTGTAGAATGGTGAGCCCTGTACGGATTTAACCAAACGTGTAATTCCATTCCGCGATCATGAGCTGCTTCAATCCAGAAATTTAACGGATCGTAATACGGATCGGGCGCTTGCCCTTGTACTCCGGTAAGGAAATACGACCAAGGCTCTAAATCGCTTTGGTAAAAAGCATCGGCCTGTGGCCTAACCTGAAAAATAACGGCGTTATAATTATGTTTTTGTAAAAAATCTAATAAAACCAGTGCCTCGCGTTGCTGTTCTTTGGTTGACAAACCCGATTTGCTGGGCCAATTGATATTTGCAACCGTGGCTATCCAGGCTGCCCGGAATTCCCGCATTACAAAAGGTCCTTTTTTTGCGATTCGCACCGGTGAAATGACTTCTACTTCATTAAATATTTCCTCTTCTTTTTCAACTTCTTTCGGTGCCTCTTTCGGTATTTTATTGAGAACTTCTACCATTTCCGGTTCCGGAATGTGTGCAACAGGTTTTTTTGCTTTACAACCTGCTATTAAAACCATAAATACCAATGCGATAAGTAAGGGGATTTTATTCAACATAGGAATTTATTCGATTAAATAATTGGAGGCAAAGTTATTTATATAAATTCATATTTTATAACTAAAACCGGATTCAAAAGGTATATTTTTTTTAAAAATGAATGAGTGTAGACAATAAAAAAATAGAAGAATGATCACCAATCAATCCCGGAATACATCCTCCATAGCACTTTCGTTATTTCTGAACATCTGTAATTATTAGGGAATACTACTAAAAACGTAACAGTTTTAACTGTTAAAAAAGATCAGATTTCTTAAGGCTTAAAGCCTGAAAACAATGTTTTTGGTTCTTTTGCTTTTTTGTAGGAGGTCCAGTCAACTTCCGGGCTGGGGAAAAAATGAACTCCCATCTCATTCAATCGTTCTCCATGAACCGATACACGACCGGTGAAATCTAAAAAATCACGTTTGCTTTCAGATGTCCAGGCCACTTCAGAAAAATTTTATAGGTTAATAGTCACAGAAAAATCCATTTTTCACTTAAGGTTTTGTTTGCGTAACCAGACCACCCTTTGGTCCGGAATATGCGCTTTTCCTATGATTTCCTGATATAAGTCCGGCCTTCTGGCCTGGACATATCTATGACCTCCAGCTTTTTCTATATTATCGGGAGAAATAAGAGCAAAGGCAAGATCATCTCCTAAATTCCGGCATTCAGCTAAAATATCACCAAAAGGATCAAGGATCATAGAACAGCCATTTTTCAACTGATCATCATCCATCCCAATTGGATTTGAAAAAACCACGTATACCGAATTGTCGTACGCCCTTGCCGGCAGCCATTTCATTAGCCAGGTCCTGCCTTTAGGTCCTTCAAATTCCAGCCGGAGAGAAGTAGGATCCTCCTTTCTGTTTTCCCATAATGAGGAATCAACAAACCCTGCCCCGGGACGGGTGGAGGGAGTACACATAGTTACATGTGGCATAAAAATAATTTCCGCACCAAGTAATTTCGTTGCCCGAACATTTTCCACAATATTGTTATCGTAACAAATTAAGATTCCAAATTTCCATCCGAAAAGCTCAAAAACACAATATTCATTTCCCGGTGAAATGAATGGGTTGATGAACGGATGCAGTTTTCTGTGTTTTGCTACTAAACCATTTTTGTCTACACAAACATATGCATTGAATATGTTATCCTCTTTATCCTTTTCAAAAAGGCCCGCCAGTATAACAATTTTATGTTGTTTTGCGATTTCCGTTAATCTAACTATGCTGTCGCCATCAGGGATTTCCTCAGCCAGATCCAACATTTTGGCTAGGGAAAGATGACGGGCAAAAGTGTAACCGGTTATGGAACATTCATGGAAAGAAATAACTTTGGAACCCTCCTTTGCCGCATGCTTTGACAACTCTTCTATAACTGAAAGATTGTACTCCTTATCGCTACTATGATGTTCAAATTGTGCTGTAGAAACTTTTAGATCGTTCATTTTTAACTCTTCAAACTCATTATTTTAATCCCGTTAATTAAAGCTGCAGCACTCAGAAATGCATATCCAGGGTTTCTTGATATTACCAATCGAAAATTAATTTTGATTTAACATCGGAAACAACTTCCGAATCTCTTCTTCAAAAGGTTGCCTCCCGTATTCGCAGATTTCAAAAGATTCGGCATATTCCACTGCTTCTCCTTTTTCTTTTCCGTACCATTTTTTTAAGGACTCCCGTTCATCAGAAGTAATACTCCCGGACCTGTTATTGCTGAGCCATTCCTTTTTTTATCTTCATTTTCAGGAACCAATTCTAAGGTATTATTTGTCCAGTGCAAACATTCATACATTTGACTTTTATGTGCATCCAAAGCATTTATCTTTTTATCAAAAGTATTTGTATTATCAACTGCAATGTCATTTAATCCTCATACCGGTTTTCTATTTCAGTTTGGGCGATGTCTGTGATTAATCCCGCTAATTTTTGAACAATAGCAGCAAAGAATTTTTCGCCCTTTTCTTTTGTGGCCTTTTTGGGGTTTCCTATTCCGGTATCCGCGGTTACCATAGACCATTTTCTTTCAGACCAGGCCCAGCCTTCACGTATTCCTTTTATCCTGGATTTTCGCTCTTTTCCTAATCCCGCCTCCTCCAAAGGCAATACCAGATCAGGCCTTAAATGCAGTATCAGGCTGGTTTCCATTTCGTCAGCATGATCTCCGGATTCTTCAAAAAAGGCTGATTTATCAACTGTTTGAAAAAAATTGGTCGTTACAAGAAGCATCTTTGGAAATTTCAATCCCAATTCCCTTAAGAGGGGTTTAAAATTATTTCCTCCATGACCGTTGAGCAGGATCAATTTAAAAATTCCCTGCCGGTTCAGTACGTCAATAACATCAGATAGGATAGCAAATTGGGTACTGGGATTCAAATTGATATTCAGGTCAATATCTGCCTGGCCCGTATTTACTCCGAAGGGAATATTGGGAAGAATCATCGCTTTTGTTCCAAATTCCCATGCGCGCTTTCCGGCTTCAGCTGCAATAGCTTCTATTTGATAATTATCTGTTGCATAAGGCAAATGGTAATTATGTGCTTCGGTGGCACCCCAAGGCAAGACTGCCACTTCAACATCAAGCTTTTTTATAGCTTTCCAATTGGTTTCTGCGAGTATATAGGGTCTCATTTTTTTCTCATTTTATACCCATATGATGCGTAATACAGGATAAACAAATAACAAGGGATTAAAATCCAATAAGCAGTCTGCGGATTCAAACTATCAGCTAAGGCTCCGTAAAGCAGCGGAATTATCGCTCCACCAGCAAGCGCCATAATTAAAAAGGACGCTCCAACTTTGGTGAATCGTCCTAATCCATCGATGGCCAATGGCCAAATTGCCGGAAATACCAGAGCATTTGCCAAACCTAACAAGGAGATCAACAGAACTGAAATAAATCCATTGGTAAAAATGGCTCCCAGACCAAGTACTATTCCCAATATTGCAGAGACTTTCAAAGCTTTTTCCTGGGTTATAAATCTTGGAATAGCATAAATTCCTATTATATATCCTACTATCATAGCAATTAAAGTATAGGTGGTAAAAAATTTGGCCGTAGTAAAAGGAATTCCCTGTGACGCGCCATAACTTATTACGGTATCTCCAGCCATTACCTCGACTCCAACATAAAGAAACATGGCCAGGGCACCTAATAACAAATGTGGGAATTGAAAAATACTTTTCTTATTTATATTGGTCTTTGCCAGGGTTTCATCTTCTTTTTCGGTATCAATTTCCGGCAATGAGGAGAAATAAATAAAAATGGCAAGCAAAATAAGTACCCCCATCATAATTAAGTAAGGTGTTATCACTCTTTCGGAAAGCAGATTTAAGGCCGAAGCTTTTTCTGCCAGATTCATGGTTTTCAATTCTTCTACCAGCTCATCAACATTTTTTAAAGCTATTGCACCAAGCACAATAGGCGCAAGAGCTCCAGCAACCTTATTACAAATTCCCATTATGCTAATACGTTTGGCAGCACTTTCTATTGGTCCTAAAATAGTGATATAAGGATTGGCAGCAGTTTGTAAAATTGCCAAACCTGTACCCTGAACAAATAATCCAAGAAGGAATAATTGATAAGTTCTTGTATACGCCGCAGGTATAAAGATTAATGCTCCCACCGCCATAACCAATAGCCCCAGGGACATTCCTTTTTTAAAGCCGGTTACTTTCAAAATCCAGGCAGAAGGAAGTGCCATCACCAGATAGGAAATATAGAATGCTGTCACCACAAAGTAAGACTGAAAGTTATTTAGCTCACAGGCAATTTTTAAATAAGGAATAAGTACCGAATTTAACCAGGTTACAAATCCAAAAATAAAAAAAAGAGCTCCAATTATAATAATTGAGCGGTTGGTAGTGCCCGGAGATGCGGGAGCTTTTACTTCAGCCGTATTTGAATTTGACATGCCAGTTGTTAGGTTTTTAATGGATAATTACCAGAAGTTTTATTGAAATTTTAAATTACAGTAAATCTTAGATCACTTTTTATTCCTGTTTTTGTAAATTTATTAATGCCGCAGACCCCAGAATGGAAACATTAAAAGTTTCTGAAGGTGCTATAATCAATTTCTTTGTAACCCTTTTAAAAGGTAAAGAATCAATTTTCTTTTTAAGGGAATTTTCAAAAAATGAAAATGATTTGCTAACCGACCCACCTAGGAAAATAGCTTCAGGAGAAAGGACATTGATGATTATTCTCATGGCATTTCCAAGGTGAGTCCCATATTCTTCGAATATTTTTAAAGCGTCAGAATTTCCCTTTTGAGCCATTTCATGAACTTCTCTGCCTTCCATGCCATAATGAGACAGAAAGAACTTTCCGCTGCAATAATCTTCAATTGTTTTATCCAAATAAGGAATATCTGCAAGCTCCCCGGCACTTGAAAGTGTTCCGGAATAAATCTCATCATTTATTATAATGCCTGTTCCAAAACCGGTACCCAATGTAATTCCTACAAGATTTTTATATGCTTTTCCATTTCCATATTTTTTCTCTCCCAAGGCAAAAGTATTTGCATCATTGGTAATTCTTACTGGTTTATTAAAATGATCCTCCAGATGTTTTTTTAAATGGACTTCGTTCCAGGAAGGTATATTCCAGAGATCATAAATAATTCCTTTATCTTCATCGACCAGTCCAGGTACTCCTATTCCTATTCCTGAAAAATCAGAATCAGATATTTTTTTAATTCCCTGGATGATTTCTGTTACTATTTGGTCTTTAGGTGCGTTTGCCGACGTAGGAAAAATTAATTCCTCAATAACTTTCGAATCCTGCACAAGTCCTATATGTGTTTTGCTTCCTCCTATATCAATGCCAATTATCTTATTACTCATAAACTTATTTAATATTTCAGAAGGTTCTTTTAAGTAAAGTTAAGGATATACTGAATTATTCTGAAATTTTATTTATTTCAATATTACGCCAATAAACTTTAATACCACCACCATCATGAATTTGAAGAGCAATCTTACCATTTGCATCTCCTATTTTTTCATCTGTAAATTCCACCATTTTCTCACCATTTAACCAGGTGGTGACATTATCTCCTACAACCCTTATTTTCATTTGATTCCATTCTCCAAAATTCAAAACCTCTTCCTTTTCAGGAGTTGGTTTTACCAACCAGCCACGGCCATAAGATTCATAGATTCCTCCGGTATGTAGGTCCTGTGGAGCTACCTCAACCTGCCATCCAGATATCTTTGTACCATCAAGGCCTGAGCGAAAAAACACACCGCTATTACCATTGGCTTCCTGTAAAAATTCCAGGTTTAATTCAAAGTCCTTATAGTTATCTTTAGTAGCTAAATAACCATATTCTTCATCGGGACCGCTTTCTGCAATAAGCAATCCATCTTCAACATACCATTTTTCAGTACCATAAATTTCCCAACCGTCCAGGTTCTCTCCGTTAAACAGATTTGAAGTACCGGAAGTGTTACAGCCTATTGTAAAGGTCAGAACTAATAAAAGTGCGATTTTGATTAAATGCTTCATAATTTTCTTATTTTGATATTTTTAAACCAGGTAAAACTTCCGTGGTCTTGTAGACCTATTAAACCTTTTCGAGCTGTTCCATAATCTGGAAAGTCTTTCCATTTTCCTTCAGCTTTTCTTTTTTCCCAGTCATCAGACCATGGAACGAACTCAACTGTTTTTTTACCGTTTAACCAGTAGGTAACTTTATCTTCGGTAAATTTGATCCTGCTCGTATTCCATTCTCCAACTTCTTTTAAATCTTCTTCGTTATATTCGGGATTATACATTCCGTAATCACCTCCAATTGATTGCCAGGGTTCAAGCTTATCAGGAAATCCTTTTTGATCAATTATTTGATATTCCGGAGCGACATAATAAGGAGCATCGTATTTTTCATCTTCAACAACATGATAAAATATTCCGCTATTACCACCTTCTGAAATTTTCCATTCCAGTGAAAGTTCAAATTCCCCGAATTCCTCTTTTCCATACACAATATCACCTCCAATGTCCCCTCCTTGCCCCAGGGATTTCAAGGTTTCCCCTTCTATCACCCAACCTTCAGGGAGTCCGTCTTCACTGTTATATGCCCGCCAGCCATCGGCATTGGTGCCATCAAATAAATATTGCCATTCCTCTTGCTGTTCTTCTGTAGCATTTTGAGACTTTACTTTGTCCAGAGTATCAGATTGTTTATTTTCATTTGCATTTTTACAGGCTGTTATTGAAGCTACCGTTAAAAAGATCAGTACAAGTTTTTTCATTAAAAAAGGTTTTTAAGATTGAACAATTTTCATATTAACCGGATCCCAGTTAATAAATTTATTTTGGGAATAACTATCGTTACATAGTAAAGCAGGAGCGGCGGCTCTGAAGCCAAAAACAGGGTCTTCAACTACAGTTCCATTTGTCCTTATAGCATTGAAAAAGTTTGCAAAATGATCATAATGAGCTCCTTTATATCCTTCTTGTGCGGTATAAACCGTTTCTAAAGGAGCTATTATTTGTTTTCGGTCTGTCTGGCTATTTATGCCTTCTTTTGCTTTTTCTGCGAAAAAGGGATCATCACTGGCAACATTTGCATTTCGTTTCAGAACTACTTCATCCCATTTAACATCCATAGAGCCCTTACTCCCTACAATTTTTAGATACGTACTTGCACTTGTTCCATCCACAAAATTGCACCGCAGGGATAAATTAAACGGCGGATGCTGAACGGTTTTGGGATAGTCAAACATTCCTAACAAAACATCGGGATACTCTCTTCCATCTTTCCAATATCGCAAACCACCTGTAGCAGATACTTTATTTGGCCCAAGTGAATTTGTAATAAAATGCAGGCTTGAAAATAAATGTACAAACAAATCACCCGACATTCCGGTACCATAATCAAGGTAATTTCTCCATCTAAAAAAACGCAATGCGTCAAAAGGTCGTTTTGTTGTATTAGCTATGTACCTATTCCAAGCAACTGTCTCTGGAGATGCATCTTCAGGTATAGTGTATTGCCAGGCACCCTCCGGGGAATTTCTTGCCCAAAACCCTTCTGCATAATTAATTTCCCCTATAGCTCCGGCTTCCAACAATTCTTTTGCCTTTTCATTTCCTAAAGAGGAAAGACCCTGGCTACCCACCATAAAGATCTTCCCGGATCCCTTCCAGGCGTTAATAACATCCTTTCCCTCTTCTACGGAATGTACCATAGGTTTTTCGCAGTATACGTGTTTACCTGCTTTTAAAGCATCTATACTTATTTGTTTATGCCAATGATCTGGTGTCCCAATGATTACAGCATCTACATCATCTCTCTTAAGAATATCCTTATAGTTCTTTGTAACAAATACCTGCCCGCCCCATCTATCCTTTGCATCATCCAGTCTTCCCGAATATAAATCGCAAACAGCGATCATTTCAACATTTTGGTGAGATAAAGCTGTATTGGCATCAGCTACCCCCATACCTCCCGCTCCAATTAAGGCCAGGCGTATTACTGTATTATTTGATTCAAGATCTAATGAGGTTCTCTTAAGAAAATCTGCCTTTTTAACTTCTTTGGAGAATGCCGATGGCATAACAGCCGCTGCAGCAGTTGCTAATCCAAGATTCTTTAAAAATAATCGCCTTTTGTTTTCCATATCTAATTTTTCGTAAATAGATTAAAAAAAATTTAATCCGGGTAACTTTATTGAAAATTTCATTTATGTTTAATATATTTACATAAAAATTTACACAACAAATATAAACAAATAAAATAAACAAGAAAATAAAATTTTTATTTTTAAGAATTTAGAAATTACGAGCTAAATTTTTTTCTTTTTCTGAACAAGTTATTTTTACCAATAAAAAAGGCTTCCTTTTTGTTCGATGTAATTTCCCTCCAGTGAATAGTATTTATTTAGGAAACACGGCAGTCTGTCTAAAAAAAACTGAATTCAACTGCCAATTATGGACTAAAGTTTTTTTTGATGGGTTTAAGATTAGGGTAGAAATTATTGTTTCAGGGTAAGTTTAGATAAATGACATTAAAAAGATTTTCAAGCTGAATTAGGGCTGATAAACAAAAAATGAAATGGCTATTGAACTCCCCGAATTCTTTTTTTACCCACCAAATTTAAAATCTGTTTGAAATTGTAGTTTAATGAAATAAACACTACATCTGCAGAGGCGCATCTCTTGTTTTTTTGGAAAATATTTGACAAAAATATCATTCCCAATTTATCGTTCCTTGATCTACCTGATCATAGATTCTTTAAATTCCAAACAAATATTTAAAATATTACCATATCTTCTAGTTTTTAAGCAATAATTTTATTTACTTGCCATAACTTTTATAAAGATTTTAATTTTGAATGGCTAATTCAATTTATTTACTAACAAATTATTTAAGGTATGAAAACACATTTACTAGTATTATTTAGTTTTTTACTTTTCCAAATAAATGTTTTTGCCCAGGAAGGCGACATTATTGTGAGCGGTAATGTTATTGATGCAGATTCCGGAATGCCGGTTCCTTCTGCCAATGTGATCGAAAAAGGAACTTCTAATGGAGTTATGACTGATTTTGACGGTGAATTCACAATTGAAGTTCCCGCAAACGCTGTTCTGCAAATAAGCTATATTGGTTATTCCACAACCGAAGTACCGGTAAACGGACAGACAGAACTGACAATTTCTTTTAGTCCTGAAGCTTCATCCCTTGATGAAGTGATTGTTGTTGGCTATGGGACGCAAAGGAAAGTTGACTTGACGGGTGCCGTTTCTGTTGTGGATGTTGAATCCATGGGAAGACAACCTTCTCCTCAAGTGGCCGAGCAATTGCAGGGCCAGGCTTCGGGAGTTACAGTGACTAGTTCAGGTCAACCTGGTGAAGCTCCACAGGTACGTATCCGCGGGATAAACACCTTTGGAAGTAGCAATCCTTTATATGTAGTGGACGGTGTACCTACACATGATATTAACTATTTAAATCCAAACGATATAGCGACCATGCAGGTTTTAAAAGATGCTGGATCTGCTTCTATTTATGGTGCACGTGCTGCAAATGGGGTAATAATTATTTCCACCAAGCAAGGTAGAGGTGGCCTTAAGATTAATTACAATGGATCCTATGGTACGCAGCGCGTTCCTCAAGGAAATGTTTACGATATAGCTTCTCCTCAGGAACACGCTGAGTTACGCTGGAAGGCTTTTCAAAATACTAACCCGGGTGTACAAATTGTTGACAGGCAATACGGTTCCGGGGCACAACCTACCCTGCCTTATTACATATTACCCGGCGGTGCAAGCCAGGGAGAAATAGATGAATCATTATATTATGTTGATCCTTTTTATTCAGATTCCGGTGCATTAGGCGAATTTAATCAAATTATTAGAGCCAACCACGAAGGAACGAATTGGTTTCAGGAGATATTTAGTCCTGCTCCTATAATGAATCAGGACTTTTCAATTAGTCAAGGAGGCGAACAGGGGAATTTTTTGTTTTCCTTAAGCCAATCAGATCAGGAGGGAACTCTAATAAATACTTTTTTCGAAAGATATACTGCAAGGGTTAACAGCCAATTTAATTTTTCGGATAATTTCCGAATAGGTGAAAATTTGGCAGTGGCTAGCTCAAAAGGCAACCGCGTATCAATAATAGGAGAAAATCCTATCAATATGGCATATCGAGCTCAGCCTCTTATTCCGGTTTACGATATTGCAGGAAATTTTGCAGGTACACAGGCCCCTTCCTTAGGAAATGGAGGTAATGCTGTTGCCGCGTTAGAGAGAAATAGAAATAACATTTCTAAAACAAGTCGTGTCTTTGGAAACATGTTTGCTGAACTGGATTTCCTGCAGGTCTTTACTGCCCGTACCAGTTTCGGTGGTTCTTTTTTCAATACCAACGGACAGATCTTCACATTTCCCACATATGAAACCCAGGAAAATGACACATTTAATCAGTTGGAGAAAAACGCATCTACGGGATATAACTGGACCTGGTCCAACACCCTACAATACCAGCAAACATTTAATGATTTGCACAATGTAAGCGTATTGCTTGGTACTGAAGCATATTATAATGAATATGAAGAAGTAATGGCAGTTTCTCAAGGATTCTATTCTTTTGATCCCAGTTATGTAAGCCTGAGTACAGGTGCCGGTACTCAAACTAACTCCGGCTTTTATACAGAAGATGCTCTCTTCTCTGTATTTGGACGATTAGACTATACCTATAATGAGAGGTATCTTCTAGGTATAACAATCCGTCGGGATGCTACCTCAAGGTTCACTAATCCAAGACATGGATGGTTCCCCGCTGTAAGTGCAGGTTGGCGTATTTCTCAGGAAGATTTTATGGATAATGTGAATTGGATCACTGAACTTAAACTCCGTGGTGGATATGGTGTAATGGGGAATCAAAGCAATGTAGATCCTGCAAATGCCTTTACTACCTATGGGAGTAGCAGAACCTCATCTTATTACGACATTAATGGATCAAACAACTCACTTGTTGAAGGTTTTCAAAGATCACGTATAGGGAATCCGAATGCGAGTTGGGAGAAAAACATCAATTCAAACATTGGTATTGATGCAAACCTGTTTATGGGTAAATTGCAACTGACAGCAGATTACTACCGTAAAGATGTAGTAGATCTTTTATACAATCCAGAATTAACTGGAACAGCTGGAGTTTCAACAGTCCCTTATGTAAATATTGCCGAAATGAGCAATACTGGATTTGATTTATCGGCTACTACTTTTGCTAATATTACTCCAGATTTAAAGTTGAACTCAACGTTAACCTTTACAACTTATAACAATGAAATCGTCAATATAGCAGAAGGCGTTTCTTATTTCGACCAGGAAGGTCGTAGGTTTAACGGGAGTGCAATTGTTAGAAATGCAGTTGGCCACTCTGTAGGTCAATTCCATGGATATAAAATTGAAGGTTTTTGGAATAGCCAGGAAGAGGTGAATGCAGCCAATCAGACTGCTCAAACCGCTACGGGTGATCCAGATGCAGAATATCAGTCAGGGATAGGTCTAGGTCGTTTTCGCTATGCTGATATTGATGGCGATGGTATTATAACAGGAGATGACAGGACTTTCCTTGGTGATCCAAATCCAGACTTTACTGCCGGACTTAATATAGAACTTACCTATAAAAATTTCGATTTTAGCATGTTCTTATATGGAGTGTATGGGAACGACATCTGGAACCAGGTAAAATGGTGGAATGATTTTTACAGCTCATTTAATGGAGCAAAAAGTTCTACAGCTCTTTACGATTCCTGGACCCCTACCAATCAAAATGCAACTGCTCCTATTCAGGAAACAGGAGGTTCATTTAGTACGGCAAACGTTCCTAATTCTTATTTTGTAGAAGACGGATCTTATATTCGCGCAAAGAATGTACAGTTAGGATATAGTATTCCTAATAATGTGCTTGAGAGATTCGGTGTGGAACGGTTAAGGCTTTATGTACAGGCAGCCAACCTTTTTACAATAACCAATTATTCAGGGACAGATCCAGAGTTGACCGGGACAGCCACGGCGTTTGGAATTGATGAAGGAGCTTATCCTTCTCCACGACAATATTTAGTGGGAATAAACCTTACCTTATAATCGTAGAAGTAAACTTAAATAATTTATAAAATGAAAAACACAAGCTATTCAATAATGCTGCTGGCAATAAGCTGCAGTATGTTTTTAAGCTCCTGTTCAGAAGACTTTCTGGACAAACCAGCCTTTGGGTCTTTAAGTGATCAGGTCCTTGCAGATGAAAAAGGAGTAAATGCTCTTTTAATTGGAACATATGGTGCCCTTGGAGGAACTACAGATTATGCTGCTCTTGGAGGAGGCGGTCCCTGGGAAGCAACACCCTCTAACTGGATTTATGGTGATATAACAGGTGGTGATGCCCATAAGGGAAGTGATGGTGGCGATCAGCCAGCTATCAATACCATAGCAACTTACAGTGTAGATGCCAGCAATGGTTTCTTTAACACAAAGTGGAAGGCTTTATATGAAGGTGTAACCCGGGCAAATAATGTGCTACGGGCATTAGCGCAGGTGGAAGAAATTGGAGAGGCAGATCGTGCAAATATTTCTGGCCAGGCCAGGTTTCTTAGAGGGCATTATTACTTTGAGTTAAAAAAAATGTACAACATGGTTCCCTGGGTTGATGAAACCACAGAGAACACTAATGTTCCCAATGATATAGATATCTGGCCAAACATTGAAGCTGATTTCAAGTTTGCTTATGATAATCTTCCGGAAACACAAAGCGGAGTTGGTCGTGCAAATAAATGGGCAGCAGGTGCTTATTTGGGAAAAACCTACCTGTATATGGAGGAATACACGAAAGCCAAAGAGGTATTTACCGAAGTTATAAATTCCGGGGTTACTTCTAATGGTTTACCATATGATTTAGTAAAAGATTTTAACCATAATTTTAATGCTGAATTCGAAAATAATGAAGAATCTGTTTTTGCAATTCAAATGGTTGCAAATGATGGAACGAATTCTATTGGGAATGCTAATACTTCTTTAATGTTGAATTATCCCTATAATAGTCCCTTCAGATGCTGCGGATTTTATCAGCCTACCCAGGATCTCGTAAATGCATTTCGAACCGATCAATCAGGTTTACCATTTTTAAATAATTATAACAGCAATCCTGTAAAAAGTGACCAGGGAATTCTTTCCAGTGATCCTTTTACTCCCGATACCCAATCTCTTGATCCTCGTTTAGACTGGACCGTAGGGCGACGTGATGTACCTTATCATGACTGGGGATATCATCCAGGATATAACTGGGTACGTGAACAATCCTCTGGTGGAGCTTATGCTCCTAAAAAACATATTTACTGGCAATATCATGCAGATATTTATGCCGATCAAAGCTCCTGGGCACCAGGTAATGCAATTAACGTAAATGTTATTCGTTTTGCTGATGTGCTCTTATTGGCAGCTGAAGCGGAAGCACAATCAGGAAGCCTTCCCCAGGCACTGGAATATGTGAATCGGGTTCGTGCAAGAATGGCAGACAATCCGGAATTTTGGTTAAAAGATTATATAAATCCTGCTGAACCATTGTCTGGATTTTCAGATGAATTTGCTGCAAATTATCATATATCCAAATACCCTGATGGATCTTTCAGCTCTAAGGAATTTGCTATGGATGCTATAATGTTTGAGCGAAGAATAGAACTGGCTATGGAAGGACAACGTTTCTTTGACCTTGTACGTTGGGGGGTAGCTGAAGAAGTTCTTAATAATTACATTCAGTATGAAAGCCAAATCACCACCGATATTAGAGGTGCAAGTTTTAATCAAAATGACAGATATTTCCCGATTCCTCAACGTCAGATAGACTTAAGCAATACGGCAGAGGGTCCTGTTCTTCAACAAAATCCTGGTTACTAAGAATGTAGAGAACCAAATAAAACTGAATTAAAGAAGTTCCTAATAATCTATTCATTTGGCTCAATTTTTTTGTTTAATCTATGAGAGCCTGAATTTCAGAATTCTCTAACATCGATTTTAAGATTTCTTGCGAAAACGTAAACTCTAGCCATAGCAAAACTTTAGTATAGCCTTGCGATCATAAGACATAGCGAATTCACAGAAGTATTAAGCAATTGACTAAATATAACAAAGACAAATGACAACACGAAGAAAATTTTTAACACACGCAGGTCTAGGAGCTCTGGGTTTATACTTGGTTTCCGGCCATTCCTTGATAGCTGCAGAATGGGGGGTGAAAAAACCCTTTTTTAAAATTTCACTCGCCGAATGGTCTCTGCACAAAACGCTCTTTTCTGGAGAGTTAACTAATCTTGATTTCCCTGAAACCGCCAGAAAAAAATTCGACATCGGTGCCGTGGAATATGTTAACCAATTTTTTAAGGATAAAGCCAATGACCAGACTTACCTCAAGGAATTGTTGCAGCGCTCCCGGGACAACGGGATTAAAAATGTTCTAATTATGGTCGACGGGGAAGGTGACCTCGGATCAACCGATGAGAAAGAACGGCTCAAGGCAGTAGAAAATCATTACAAATGGGTGGAAGCAGCTAAATTTCTGGGATGCCACGCAATACGAGTGAATGCGGCCGGAAAAGGCACGGCAGAAGTAGTGCAGTCAGCAGCTGTGGATGGGCTAGGCAGGCTATCAGAGTTTGCATCAGGACTGGGGATGAACGTTGTAGTAGAAAATCATGGCAGTTATTCATCGCAAGGGGATTGGCTGGCATCCGTAATGGAACTGGTTGATCGGAAAAATTGTGGCACACTACCAGATTTTGGTAATTTTGAAGATTACGATCCTTACAAAGCAGTTGAAGAAATGATGCCTTATGCGAAAGGCGTGAGTGCGAAAGCCAGAAACTTCGATTCTAACGGCCTCGAAACAAAGATAGATTATGAGCGGATGTTAAAAATTGTAAAAGATGCAGGGTTCTCGGGTTATATAGGAATAGAATATTCAGGAGAAAATGAGGCAGAAGGAATCAAGAAAACTAAGTTACTCCTGGAACGCACAGGTATAAAGCTGTCTTAAAATAAAGGATAAGCTTATACGCTTGACACTGGAATTTAAAGAAATAGGATTCCAAACTATTCCGAGAATTTTAATTAAAAAAGAAACAGCAGGATGAAATTTAATAAAAAAAACTCTAGACGAGAATTTATAAAAAAGACAGCGGTAGCAGCAGCAGCTTTTACAATAGTACCCAGATTCGTATTGGGCGGCAATGGTTATATAGCGCCCAGCGATCAACTAACTAAGGCTGTTATTGGCACAGGAGCAATGGGTCGGAATCATTTTTCTTATGCAGGGACAAGAGTTGTTGCAATATGCGATGTTGACAAAAACCACCTAAAGAAATCCCTGGAAATGTTGGATAAAGGAGTGAAGACCTTTACTGATTACCGGGAGATAATCCAGTTACCGGAGGTAGATATCGTACATATTGCCACTCCCCCGCATTGGCATGGAATAATGGCAGCAGATGCCGCCCGGGCGGGTAAGGATATATGGTGTGAAAAACCTATGACCCGAACCATTGGGGAGGGCAAACGTGTTGTGGAGGCTGTCCAGGAGCATGGGCGCATTTTTCGATTAAACACCAGGTATCGATTTACTAATAATTTCTATGGAATGGGAACAACGGTGAAGCCAATTAAAAAACTTGTAGAGAGTGGTTTGCTTGGTTGGCCTCTTAAGGTGACAGTGGGTCGTGGTACCGGCTTCGACTGGAAGTTCTACTGGCAAGGAATTACGGATTTAGATCCAGTACACATCCCCCAAGAGTTGAACTATGATATGTGGCTCGGACCGGCGGCCTACAAGCCTTACCATCCACACCGAGTTCACCAAACCTTCCGGGGCTATTGGGATTATGATGGTGGCGGACTAGGTGATATGGGACAGCATTATCTGGATCCTGTCCAATACTTCCTCGGTAAAGATAATACTAGCCCCGTCTCGGTAGAAGTAGATGCGCCGCAGCAACATCCGGATGCGGTGGGAACATGGCGCCGGATAGTTTACACCTATGCAGATGGTTGCCAAATTATACTAGACGGTGAAGGCAAGGAAGAGAATATACCTTATATAGAAGGACCAAAAGGAAAGTTATACCCCGGATTCCGATCCGATATTCCAAATTTGGTAAAAAAGTTGGCTGCCTTCCCTGATCCTAAGCCACAGGTAACAGATTTTGTAGAGGCGGTAAAAGAACGTAAAAAATTTGCTCTTAATGAAGAAAATGGACATAGGTCCTGCACATTAGTCAATCTCGGTAAAATTGCCTTAAGGTTAGGTCGCTCATTAAAATTTGATCCCGTCAAACAGGTATTCATAGATGATGATGGTGCTAACCGTTTAGTTAATCAGCACATGCGTTCGGATTGGACAATGGTTTCCTAGTATGAATTCAACATAAAGCAATTTCTAAATAGAAAAACATCTTAACGTGCAAAAAATAATAAAAAGATTACCTGTATTGCTTATTGCCCTGCTCTTGTATAGTCATGCGGCAATGGCTCAAATAGAGAATGACCAAAGTTCTCTACAATCGAAAATTGAGAATTTACTGGCAGAATTGCCAACAGAGGATGAAGAGGAGTTCAGAACCAGAATGAATGAACTTGCGTCCATGGGGGAAAAAGGACTTGTGAAAATGACAGATATGCTCTCCCCCCCCAATGAGGGGGACAATAGTAAACTGGAATATGCCCTTGGCGGTTTCGCCTATTTTGTATCACATCCGGCCAGAGAAGATTTGAGGCAAATGACAGTGAAAGCCTTCTGCCAAGCATTAGAGAACGTTAGCAATGATGAAAACAAAGCTTTTCTAATCAGGCAATTTGAAATGGTAGGAAAAAATGATGCAGTTCCCTGCCTACAAGTTTATCTTAATGATGAACGGTTCTGTGCCCCTGTCGCAAAAGCCTTGATAAACATTGGCACACCCGAAGCTAGTGAAAGTTTATTAAAGGCTTTAAGAAGTTCCGATGGTTCTTGCCGTTTATCTATGGTTCAGGCCTTAGGTGACTTAAAATTTAGAAAGGCTTTAAAAGTTATAAACCCGTTGGTGAATGAAGAAGACCCCAAACTGCAGAAGCTATCTTTATACGCTTTAGCGAATATCGCAGATCCTGCTTCGCAAAATGTTTTAGCAAAGGAAGCCGAAAAAGATGATTTCACTTTTGGCAAGGAAAATGCCACCGCCGCCTATCTGCTGTATGCCAAACGACTCGTAGAGAACGGGCAGCAGCATCAAGCGGAAAACATTGCAAAGTCCTTGCTGGAAAGAAATGCAGATCATCAGGTTCATACTCGTACTGCAGCTTTAAAGCTTTTGACACAGATTCAGGGGGAGGAAAGTATTCAACTTCTAACCGATGCCGCAGGAAGCGGGAGACCCGAGTATCGCGCTGCAGCATTAAAATTTGCAGCTGAGTATATCACTCCTGCCAGTACAGAAATGTGGGTAAAGAAATCGCGTGAATCAAATCCTGAAGTACAGGCTGAAATAATCAGAATGCTTGGCCAAAATAATGCAAGGGACGCCTTGCCGATGGTAGTGGAAGCTTTGGGAAGTAGCCACGATAAGGTTCGCATTGCTGCAATTGGAGCCGTGGGAATGATAGGAAATGAAAATTCGATTTCGAAATTGCTAGAGGTTTTGAAAAAATCCACTGAGGAAGAAGTTATTGCCATAAAAAATGCACTCCTTATTTTAGATGCAAATGGGTTAATAAATAAAGTGGCTGATGCGCTACCGGAAATGCAGCCAGAGGCTCAGGCAGCATTAGTTGAGGTACTGGGAAATCGCGGTGCCAGTCATAGACTTAATGATGTACTTTCCTTTGTGAAAAATGATAAGGATGTATTGCGGAAGTCTGCTTTGTCTGCTTTGGACAAATTGGTAACGAAAGAAGACTTGCCGAAGTTATTTCCTTTATTAAAAGAAAAGTGGAATTCTGAAGAAGTAGAAATGGTGCAAGGAGCAATAACTTCTGCTCTTCGCGGCTATGGAGATCAGTCGCGAAAATCAGCTATTGTACTGGAGCAAATGGCCGGCGCACAAGGCGAAAAGAAGCCACTGTACTTTCCTATTCTGGCCAGCATAGGAGGAAAGGAAGCAGAAAATGCTGTTTCAGAAGCATTCCGATCCGGCGATGTAGACACAAAACAAGCGGCTTTAACAGCTCTTGCTTCCTGGAGTGATGAAAGTGCAATGGACGAGCTTTATCGAATAGGCAGAGAAAATCCAAATGACGACTACCAGGATGAGGCTTTGAAAGGATACATTCGAGCAATAGGTCAGTCTGAATATCCTGATGAAGAAAAATTAACGATGCTCCGTAAAGCGATGGACGTGGCAGAGACGAGTGATCAAAAAAGAAGGATATTGAGAGAAGTTGGAAGGGGAAAAACATTTCCAGCACTGGTTTTCGCCGGGAAATTTCTCGAGGAACCAGATTTGCAGCAGCAGGCTGCCAGTGCGGTTATGGACATCGCTTTAAATAATGAAATGAACGGAGAGGTGGTGCGAAATCTGCTGAATAAAACCCTAGAAGTGATGGAAGGTCCTGGGAGCGAATACCAGAAGCCTGCAATAAGTAGATATTTGGCAGATATGCCACAGGGAAAGGATTAGGGACTCATTTTCAATGATCTTGATCTTCAGGAAAAGCTTGTTGGCTACTTTAAGAGATGAGTAATAAGCCGAAAAAAATCTAATGAGTCTGGAATTATTTAATTTAAAAGTTTTTAAACATGAAAAAAGTGGTACTGAGCTTTGTTGCGCTCACCTTAATTATTGCCTGTAAAAATAATAACAACAATAAAACCGCAATGGAATCTGAAGAAAACCAGCAAGACATATCGGCAGAGCAGGAAGAAGAATGGCAGTATTTATTCGATGGTAGCAGTGCAGAAGGCTGGCGTGGTTATAATAGTGAGGGTGGCCTTCCAGAGGGTTGGATTGTTGAAGGCGAAACCTTAAAATCTTTAGGGCAAGGCGGTGATATTGGCGGTGATATTGTATATGGAGCTGAGGAATTTGGGGAATTTGAGCTTGCCCTGGAATGGAAAATTTCTGAACGCGGTAATAGTGGTATTTTTTATCACGTCGTAGAAGATGAGAAATATTCTGCTCCATATTTTACGGGACCTGAATATCAAATATTAGACCAGATAGGATATCCTCTGCAACCTGTGCAATCCATTGGGTCCGATTATGGGATGTACAGTCCAGAATATAACGAAGAAGATTTAAAAGGAGTAGGAGAATGGAACACCAGCAGAATAAAATTTACCAAAGATAAAGTCACTTATTGGTTAAACGGTAAAAAAACAGTTGAGTTTGATCCATCCTCCCAAGACTGGGAAAAAAGGAAATCGGAAGGAAAATGGAAGGAATTTCCCGACTACGGGAAGGCTGACAAAGGTTTGATAGGTCTTCAGGATCACGGAAGTCCCATATGGTTTAGAAATATAAAAATAAGGGGGCTGAAGTAGTCTCCCAAAAATACACTTCTATAGATAGTGATCGGATATATCTCAGATAACATCCTAATGTTTTGTTTCAACGAAAATCGAAGTACACTTCAGTAGTTTGAGTCGACCTTTTTATGGCTGACTACAACAATAACGCCTAAATTAAATAACATGAATAAAAATCTAATCTATTTCCTTTCAGGTACGTTTATTTTATTCAACACTTTCAATATTCTTGCTCAGAATGAGGAGGATCAAAAGCTAAATATAATTGTAATTGGTGCCCATCCTGATGACGCCGACAATAAAGCTGGGGGCACAGCAGCTCTTTTTGCAAAAATGGGACACCGAGTCAAATTTCTCTCTGTCACTAACGGTGACGCAGGTCATCAGGATATGGGAGGCGGAGTTCTTGCGAAATTGAGACGTAAAGAATCAGAAGAGGCAGCTAGACAGTTGGGTATAGAAGAGTATAAAGTATTAGATAATCACGATGGGGAGCTTCTTCCAACACTGAATGTACGACATCAAATAATTAGAGAAATCCGAAACTGGAATGCTGATATTGTAATGTCTCCAAGACCGGCTGATTATCACCCAGATCATAGATACACAGGAGTCTTGGTACAAGATGCAGCCTACCTCGTAATTGTTCCTAACGTAACTCCTGACACGCCACCCCTTGAGAAAAACCCTGTCTTTCTTTATTTAGAAGATCATTTTAAGAAACCGACTCCATTTCAACCTGACATCGTCGTCGATATTGGTCAAACCTTTGATGAAAAAATAGAGGGTCTTAATGCTCATACTTCTCAAATGTACGAATGGTTACCATGGACAGAGCGGAAACTAGCAGAGGTACCAGAAGGATCAGAAGCGCGATTGAAATGGCTTGAAAAAACGAGGTCTGGGAGTATAACCTCAGCTGAACGTGAATCTTTAAAAAAATGGTATGGAAAAGAAAGAGGAGGGGAAGTGGAGTATGCCGAATCATTTGAAATTTGCGAATATGGAAAGCAACCCTCTGAAGAAGAAATCCGAAACCTGTTTCCGATGCTAAGCAAAAATCAATAGAAGAATTTCGGAATCTTATTCCATTGTTAAACAAAAATCTATAAAATATGAAATATTTATTTCTCCTAGCTGTTATTTTATCTTTCCAATTTTCTGTGAATGGCCAGAATCAGGAAGATGAACCATTACGAATAATAGTCATTGGTGCTCACCCTGACGATGCCGATATTAGAGCTGGTGGAACAGCTGCATTGTTTGCTGATATGGGGCATAAAGTCAAATTTTTGGCCTTAACCAACGGCGATGCCGGCCATACAAGTATGGGGGGTGGTGTCCTGGCCAAAAGAAGGCGTGAGGAAGCCAAACGTTCAGCAGAAATCTTAGGAATCGAAGAATATGAGGTGCTGGATAATCACGATGGTGAACTTATTCCAAGCCTGCACGTAAGACATCAAGTGATACGGAGGATAAGAGACTGGAATGCTGATATTGTAATAACACATAGACCTAACGATTATCACCCCGATCATAGAAATACTGGTATAGTAGTACAAGATGCAGCTTATCTTGTTATAGTACCGAATATCACTCCAGATACCCCACCGTTAGAAAAAAACCCGCTTTTTCTTTACCTAGAGGATAATTTTCAAAAACCGAATTCTTTTTCTAAAGATATTGCAGTAGTCATAGACGAGGTAATTGATACGAAAGTCAGAGCTATGGCTGCCCATGAATCGCAAATGTTCGAGTGGTTACCTTGGACAAGAGGAGTAAAGAAAAGTGAGATTCCTGAGGAACGAGATGAACGCCTTGCCTGGTTAAAAAAGAATGAAATAGAAAGACGATTTCCAACAGAGAAAACATTTGACAGGGAAGGAATTAAGGCCATTCAGAAATGGTACCCATCTACAGATCCAGAAACTGTCAAGTATGTAGAATTTTTCGAAATTAGTGAATTTGGCAAACAACCCACGGAGGAAGAGGTTTTAAAGCTTTTCCCAATGTTAAATAAAAAGGAATAAAATTATGAACAAAAGAATATTTTTATTTTTCCTGCTGTTATCTGGAATATCCATGTATCCACAGGAGAGGGAGAACCAGCCTCTTAATATAATAGCTATTGGCGCACATCCTGATGATATTGATTCCCGCTTCGGCGGAACGGCAGCTCTTTATTCGAAAATGGGGCATAATGTAAAATTTCTTGCTCTGACAAATGGCGATGCCGGTCATACTGAAATGGGAGGCGGAGTTCTTGCCAAGGTTAGGCGAGAAGAAGCTAAACGTGCAGGCGAAATCTTGGGGGTTGAATATGAAGTATTGGATAACCATGATGGAGAACTAATGCCGAGTTTACACGTAAGACATCAGGTAATTAGAAAAATAAGAGAATGGGATGCTGATGTCGTCTTAGGTTTAAGGCCTAATGATTATCATCCTGATCATAGAAATGCTGGAATTGTTGTTCAGGATGCAGCATACTTGGTTATTGTTCCTAATGTAACTCCCGATACGCCTCCATTAGAGAAAAATCCTGTTTTTTTATATATGCAAGATAATTTTCAAAAACCGAATCCCTTTTCCAAAGACATTGCCGTAGTTATAGACGAAGTGGTTGACCTGAAGATTCAAGCTTTAGCTGCACACGAATCACAAATGTTTGAGTGGTTGCCCTGGACCAGAGGTGTAGAGGAAAGTGAGATACCAAAAGGAAATAAAGAGAGACTGGCTTGGTTAAAGGAAAGATACACAAATAGATATACAAAGAATGGTAACTTTGATGAAGAGGCTAGAAATGCCATTCAAAAATGGTATCCTTCTCCAGACCTTTCAAAGGTAGACCATGTAGAATTTTTTGAAGTCTGCGAATATGGTATGCAACCTACAGAAGAGGAAATAAGACAATTATTTCCGATGTTGGGAAGTAAAGTTAGCGAATAATAACGGCTGCCTAACACATTAAAATATTTAAACAAAAATGAATAATACCAATTCTTCAAAAAGATATTATCACATTGTCGCATTAGTAATAATTATTTTTTTTGTCATATCCTTTATTACAAATATTCTTAATTCCATTATTGCAGATGTCAAGGAAAGCTTTGAATTAAGTCTTACACTCACAGGACTTTTGCCTTTTTCTTTTTTCATAGCTTATGGTGTAATGTCCATTCCTGCTGGATTTCTGTCAGAGAAGTACAGCAATAAAAGACTCCTATCTACATCATTTCTTTTCATGACAATTGCTTCTATAGTCTTCGTTCTTTTTCCGGGTTATCTGGTTTTCAGTTTTACTCTCTTCGCGCTCGGATGTTGTATGGCCGTACTACAGGTAATCATTAACCCAATGTTAAGAGTAGCAGGGGGCGAGGAGCATTTTGCATTCAATTCTGTTTTAGCCCAGTTATTTTTTGGACTTGCTTCATTTGCCAGTCCTTTCTTATATAAGTTTCTGGTAAACACTTCAGATGTAAATGGCAGCGGAATAGCGGGTGCGTTAAGAAGTCTAGTGCCACCGGATCTGCCTTGGGTCACTTTATATATTGTTTTTGCTGTAATTGCCTTTATTCTGTTAATTATCGTCTTGGTTACAAGATATCCCAAATTTCAAAAAAATGAGGACGAGCGTGCCGGAGCCTCTAGAACATATCTGGAACTCCTAAAGAATAAATGGATTGTACTTTATTTCTTAGGGATCTTTTGCTACGTCGGTGTTGAACAAGGAATTGGTAACTGGATATCCCAATTCTTACTCCAATATCATGATCTTGACCCAAGGACGATTGGAGCAAATACTGTAGCTTTTTTCTGGGCAATGTTAACTGCTGGCTGCATACTTGGTTTAGTTCTTTTGAAGTTTATAGACAGTCGAAGAGTCTTAATATTAGCCACCTCCGTCGCTATTATATGCCTCATATCAGCCTTAACTGGTACGGCGAATATGGCATTAATTTCATTTCCTCTAATGGGCTTCTTTATCTCAGTTATGTGGTCAATTATTTTTTCTTTAGCGCTAAACTCAGTAAGGCAACATCATGGCGCCCTGTCAGGAGTATTATGTACGGGTATTGCCGGTGGGGCTATTTTTCCCTTCATAGTGGGAGGGCTAGGAGAATTAACAACCTTGAAAACCGGAATGTTCTTCCTGTTGATTCCGCTTGGGTTCATATTATCAATTGGTTTTTGGTCCAATCCTATTGTAAAAAATAAAACGATTAGCTTGAAAAAACAGAAAACTAATTAATATGGAACTATTAGGTATAGATATTGGAGCATCTAATCTAAAGGCCGGAAGGGTTCTAAATGGTTGTATAGAAGCAAAATCCTATAAGAGGGTTGATAGAGAAGCCACTTCAAATAAAACATTACAAGACCTGTTCAGTTGCATCGATCAGGTCATTAACAAGAATATTCGAAGAATTGGAGTGGGTGTTCCTGCGGTTGTAGACCCAGACACAGGCGTAGTTTACGATGTCCAAAATATTCCAGCGTGGAAAGAGATTCCTTTAAAGGATCTTATTGAAGACCGCTATGGTCTTCCTGTCTTCATAAACAACGATGCCAACTGCTTCGCCATAGGAGAAAAAATATTTGGTAAGGGCAAAAATTTGAAAAACTTCATCGGTTTATCCTTAGGAACCGGTATAGGTATGGGTGTAATAATAAATAATAAGCTATACAACGGAGTCTTATGTGGGGCTGGAGAAATTGGTATGATAACTTACAAAGATAGCATAATTGAAAAATATGCAGGAAGCTTTTTCTTTACCGAGAATTACGACCTCACCGCGGAGAAAATGTCAACGCTAGCCGAACAAGGAAACGAGTCAGCTCTTAATGCTTTTAAAGAATATGGAAATCATTTAGGAGAGGCAATCAAAAACATCTTATACCTTTATTCTCCAGAAACTATTATTTTGGGAGGATCTATAAGCCTAGCTTATCTATTTTACGAAAGATCAATAAAATCATCCCTAAAATCATTTGCATACCAAAGACAAATAGAAAATTTTAAGATTGAAGTATCAAACCTTGAAGGATCTGCTATTTTGGGTGCTGCCGCTTTGTGTATCGAAAATGAAATCTCAAAATCATGAAAAATTTAACCATAACTATTTTTTGCTTCCTGTCAATTGCTCTCTTAGGAGCTGGTGATAATGGAGATTCTACTGTTAGAACGGACGATTTAGAAACATGGACCATAAAAAAAACTACAGACTTTGAGGTTACTGGAGATGGTACAGCTGAAAATTGGAATTTGGCAGAATGGATGATCATTCCTCAGCGCCGTGGTAAATCGCTCGAAACCAAGGCGAAAATACTGTATTCGGAGAGCGGGATATATTTTCTTTTTAGTTGTCAAGACGAAAAAGTCACTGCAAGCATGGAAGCAGATTTCATGGATCTCTGGAAGGAAGATGTAGTAGAAGTTTTTCTATGGCCGGATGAAACGATTCCATTTTATTTTGAGTACGAAATTTCTCCCTTAAATTATGAATTGCCAATCTTAATATCAAACCAAGAAGGAGACCTTCTAAGGTGGAAGCCTTTTCACTATGAAGAGGACAGAAAGACACGGCATGCCACCAGTATAAGGGGAGGTATAAAAGAAAGTAATGCATCGATTACCAGTTGGACTGCTGAATTTTATATTCCTTATAAACTCCTCATGCCTCTTAAGAATATTCCGCCTATATCTGGATCTAAATGGAGGGCCAACTTCTATAGGGTAGACTATGATGGAAACAAATCTGTCTGGTCTTGGAAAAAGACAATCACAAATTTCCACCAATACGAAAAATTTGGTCATCTTTTGTTCGAATAGTGATATGAACATGATTTAGACAATGAATATATCAGGAATTAATAATAATGTTTATCTCTACGGCATTTTATTTATAATTATCAAGTTGCATATTGAGTATCTTTATGATTGAAATCGATCGGGATAGCAAGAGCAACTGGAATAATCGGATTAATCAATTTGACCTACAATTTATTCAGATATGAAACAAGTGTTAGATTAAATATTCTAACTATAAAAAACTAACAATCAAATAGATAGTTGTTTGAAGAATGAATTTTTAAAGCTGTCAAGCCAAAAATAATTTTAGATTTATCTGACGAAAAAATAATTTCTATAAAACCAATGGGGTTTACATTGTAGAAAAATCAAAAAAAAGAATTTTTAGAACCCACCTTTAGTAAATTAATTTAGAACAAATCAATCCCTAAAGAGCTTTCTTTTTTTAAAAAAATTAATAAAAGTTTATAGGTATGAGATTATTTTTCACATTTGTCCTATTTTGTATAGGGAATATTGGTTTTGCACAAACGGATACTTATGGAATTTTTGAATACAATAAAGATATAGGTAATCCCAAAAAAGCAGGTGGG
>Ga0307486_1000748_pt1 | contig 27605 bp, 18 predicted proteins | sample CBIW02metaG_FD_203663 | JGI IMG/M metagenome (GOLD analysis project Ga0307486, IMG submission 203663) | Sea-ice brine microbial communities from Beaufort Sea near Barrow, Alaska, United States - CBIW 0.2 | ecosystem: Environmental > Aquatic > Marine > Coastal | place: USA: Alaska | collected... | reverse complement strand
CCGGGTATTGTGGCTTTGGGGCTGGTTCTGTTAGTTGGGCGTCCGCTCTCAACAATTTTCAATGCGCGTTTGTTCAGTTCCATTGATCAGGTTCCGGAGCATATTTCTGGTGATTCGGTAGCCATCTGTCGAGAGGGTAGTTTTATCCAGCTGAATGTACCGTTGCCTGAGCGTATGCGCCCTCTGCGGCAAGAATGGCAGTCGAGCCTGCGTCAGACCGATAACCAACTGCGGCTGCCGTTCGTAGTGTTGCTCCGGAATTTACTGTTCGATTTCATAGGAGTAAATGATGCCGATTGGTCTGGGTATTTGTTTCCGCGGTCGGACATTGATGACATTAAAAACAGTGTTGAGAACGTCATTTCCGAAGTGCGCTCTGAAAACGGTGCACGTGTAACGATCACCCGTCTACAACGCTGCTTATACAACGAGATTGCGGATGTGCAGGGCGATATTGTGGATGGTGTCATTATCACCGGAAATCAGCCTACAACCGGGACCCATGTGGGCATTCATTATTATTGCGTTCCAGAATTTGACCTGCAGGAGCGATATCTGAACGCGGCGCGAGAAATGGTGGCGGGTGAATTTAAAGAGCTGATGGCGCCAGTCGTGCTATGCCCAGAACGTTCCTCCTATATTGGCAGCCCCTTCTGCCCTAAGCCTGAGTGTTTGGTGGTGCTGGTTACGAATCTTCGACAGAGGCTGATAGCGAACCTGCAACAACCGCTTGCAGCCGACACACTGATCGACATCCACAATAGCTATACAGCCTATGTCGTGCTTTTTGTTGCATTTGCGACTGGCTACCGGAGTGTCCAGGCACCCTTGTCTCGCGACACCGACTTCGACCCGCTATCGAGGATGCTCGTAGTTGCAGACAAAACAGACAGCTCCTACAGTCACGCCAGGCTCGTGCCTGTGCCAGAAATTCTCTCTCGACAGCTGGATCTGTATAGGCAGCACCGAGAACGCGTGATTGGGCAACTGTGGGCACTTCTGGGTATAGAAAAGCCGGCCCATTTTCTGTTTTTCCTCTCGAAGGGTGGCAACAGAACTAAAAAGTCCGAGAAGCTTGTTAGGGTCACGCCAGTGTCTCCTGCCACCGTAACTGAAAATTTGAGGGGTATTTCAGATCTTCCGCTAAACCTAAATCGCCATTATTTGAGGAGCGAGCTGCGTCACCGAGGTGTTAGTGCTGAACTGGTAGATGCATGGATGGGGCACTGGCTGGATGGTCAGGAACCAATGGGGCGGTTTTCATCGCTCTGCCCCCTCGATTACATGTCAGGTATTGAACCTGTGCTCAATGAGATTCTGGATGACATGGGTTGGACATCTGAGGGGGGATTGTCATGAGTAAGCACATTCCGACTGAAGGTCGCGCTCATGGCGATGAAATTCGTGGGGAGAATCGTCGAAGGATTGTTGAACGAGAGCGGAAAGCTGTAGACCAGTATCTGCTTGTGAGTTGTCAAGACATTCTTCTTGGGCAATGCGAAAGCTCGATCTCTGAGCAGAGAGTTGACGGACTTTTTGCAGTGATCAACGAGAGTGCTTCAGGACACCTGCTGAAAATCAGGCACAACCACCTCGCATTTAGGCTGCAGCAGGCCGCACGTGAACATAATCTGGATTTGCCGAATCGCCAGCGGATGGTCGTTTTGCACAGTGAGTCGGCACCAGTCACGCCGGTAGGATTTTCGAATCTTGCGATCACGCGAGATTGGCTGGATGGGTTCTGGTCAGACGTAGAATTTCCGCGCAATCGTGACAACGTCGATGAGCGGAAGCTCGATGCGGGGCGGATCATATTCAGTTTCATTGTATTCGGGGGAGTTCACAACAAGAAAAAATTGCAATTATTAGTAGAAGCCATACCAAACGGCGTTCGGCGCCTGGAGGGTCTCACATGGATGGACATTGAGACTGATCGAGGGTTGTGGCGTTGGTTTCCGGATCCGGTATCAATGCTGCTGCTCCAACGCTGGCACAGAATGTACGGTGCTGACCAGTGGCCGAGTGGCACAAACACAGATGTGGTACGACTGGGTTTTAATTTTCTGAACTTTCTCAGAGTCCTTCCGGGCAATACCTCTACACCAAATGTTGTTTTCCGGCAATTAATCGAAACATCCTCAACTCGGGATGCAACCTGGATGGACGGCGCTCTGCATGATGTCCAGCGTAGCCCAAGAGCTACGATATCACTGCCTGCTGATGCGTGGGCGAGGTTGCTGACAAAAAAAGTCTTTTCAGCAACTTCGCAAAAGGCTGAGTCTGTTGAAAACAAACCGATAACGGATTTGCGGCCGTTAACAGGTAAGTGCGATTCCGACGTCTATGTCGGGGTTCGGGCAATTCAACGAGTTCTAAAGCAGGCCACGAGGAAAAGTAGTGCTGGAGAGCGGGATAAAACCTATCAATTACTGACGGATATTGCTGCTGATGACTCATGGGCTCCTGTAGTCCGAGTTCTGGCGAGCTGGTGTGCCAGTATGCGCCGATACGGTGGCCGCCAGGGGCGATTGGTGACCAGCAGTATCCAACGATATCTGAGTGCGGTCGCTAACCCGCTCGCCACCATTTTGTCTGGGACTGATGACCTGAATGCGTTGGGCGAGGATGAGTGGGAATGGGTATACGATCAGCTGCTCTCCAGCGCTTCGTCCGGTAAGAGGCGGTCGGATCGAGCAATTGTGGCCGGCTGGTTCCACGCGTATATGGTCGCCCAATATGGAATGCCCGAGGTCGAGATTGAGGGCGCTACGGTTAATGGTGAGGTTGATGCAAATATATTGACTCCAGCCGAGTACATTCGAGCTCACAGCGTTTTGGCTAGCTCGAATGCTAGCGGGCGTCTGATGAAGATTCGCAAAATTATTCTGACTCTGGGATTTCGCTGTGGATTGCGCCGTACTGAGGTTCAAAAAATTCTCATTAAAGATGTGCAGGGGCTAATGGCCCTCTCCTGGTCGCGGCCTGAGCTTTTCACGCGGGGTAATAATTTCGCTGGACAAAAAAGCAGCAGTGGCACTAGGCGGCTTCCGCTATGGGCGTTGCTGACGGAAGCGGAGTTGGATCAGTTGCAAGATTGGTATCAGTACCGCTTGACGGAGCCGAACACCAAGGAAGGCGATTTGTTGTTCTGCACGCCACAGCGCGGAAGTCAGCTGATTCCGCAACGCGAACTGTTCATACCGATCCAAGAGGCGATGCGATTGGCTTCCGGTACGGAAAATCTGCGTTTCCACCACCTCCGACACACTTGCGTGACGCTGACTGGATTGCGGTTTTTCGAGCGGCGGTCGGGGGAGTTGATGAGTGAGGAGTGGGCCAAGGACGATTCTGGGAACATAGTAATGCCCCACTGGGGCCGGGACGTTTTTGCGATTGCTAACCGATCACCTGAGTGGGCACCCACTCGTAAAAAATTGTGGTTTCTTGCCCTTCTGGCTGGTCATGCCTCGCCGGGCCAGACACTGCTGAGTTATGCCCATCTAATGGACTACATAACTGGCGTTCGCCAAACCGAGCGACGGCTGCCACTTCTGACGTTGCGCGCGCAGGGCAAGCTCTTGGGCTCAGCTTCGGGGTCTATTGAGGGATTTCGGAACCGGAATAGGCTGACGGGAGACACAACGGCCCGCGATCTGGCGAACGTAGCACATAAGCGGTGGCCAGCAGGTGTCTGTATCACAGCGGGGAAGAAACTGACTTCGTTCAAAATGCCAGATAAGCCGGCTCTTTCTGCGCTTTGTGAACCCGAGCCTTACACGGCATTTATGATTTATGGTGCACTGTTTCAGGTCAATCGAATGATTGCCGACGGGCAACGCAGGGAAACGGCAGTTTCTGCTGTTGCACAAAATCAGGGCTTGGCCTCAGCCACCCTAAAGTTGTGGCTCAATCTCGGCTATGCCGTGATGCAAAAGCCTGTTGGCGATGGACGCCGTCGCAGTGCGTTTACAAAAGATCTTGGCAGAACTGCTCAAGATATTTCTTTTAAAAGTGGCGCTGGTGGATTGGTCATGCCTGAGTTGCCAGAGTGTCCGGCACCACCTACATCAAAATTGGCTCACGGACTGGTGGAGGATATTTTTGAAGGTATACGCCGATGGTTAAGAGAAGAGCAGGAATCGGCATCTGAGGCATTGCGCATAGTGGTTGGTGCAATTTCGATTAGCGATACAAATATTAATTTTTCGAATGAACAGAATAAAAGATTCTACTTGGAGTTCCTCAAACGGGCCGGGTTGAACCACCTAGTGAGGATACGCGTAAGAACTCCTGAACAGGGTGTATCGGATCGAGAAATAAAGGCGCACTGGTCAAAACAGTTCAATCTTTCCAAGGCTCGGGTGGTGACTGCATCGCAGGGATCGCAAGGCAATCGCTTTCCAATGGGAAGCGCTCAGGTCGAGGTCCGGCCAGATCCTAAACTCGGTAAGGGTAGTGCTCAAAATACAATGAAGGCATTAAAGTTCGCGGTTTTTATTCTGATGTTGTCGTGTGCTGAATAAGATGCTGAGGGCGAAAAGTGCTAGCTGGCCGTCCTTGGCCATCGAACCTAATCCTTGTCGTATAGCACGGCCTGGCTATTACCGCCTCGCTCGGCTGGGCGTAGCGCTGAACCCAGTAAGCGTCTCTTTGCTGATCCCATCAGCTCCGACTGAAGATGGGCTGCCACAAGATGAGACGTTTGAACTATCATCGCTGCAGGGTGAGTGTCAGTGTGGCTCCCGATTCGGTACATCGACGCGATGATAAATTGAATCATGCGGGCCGCCTCTGGATGGGTTTTACCCAGCCATTTCAAGTCTTCTGAGAGCAACCCCAAGGTTTTCAGAACGAGCTTGAGATGGCCTTTTGGTGCGGGTTCCGGAAGCTCGATGCGGCCCAGCCCGTGCAGAAGACCTGCAATGGCAGCGATCCATTGCTCTTCATTTGAGTATCCCCGGCATGCATCAAAAGACCTTCTGGCGACATCAAAGCTATGGAATGCCAGGCTGCCTGGCGCCTGATAACCCTGTTCACCCATTGTGGCATTCAAAAACTGAATACCGACTGAAGGCCGCCCGATTACCCTTCGTACGAAATCGGTTAGTGGCTGCACGGGGCATTTTGCAATAAACAGTTCAATGTCGACAGCGATGTCCGGACAGCGAAGTTCCGAACAGGGCAGATGAAACAACGTATCTGGCGTATCCAGCAGGATGACTGTGTCTGAGCGAGACACCGCGTGCTCGGCCTTTCCGCTCCACAGCATAAGTTGTACCGCGGAGTCCGGAATGCTGGTCAGCTGCAGGTCAGGATGAGGCTGCGACATCACGACCCGGTAGCGTTCAAACGAATTTTCGATAGTCAGCTCAAGGACGGGCAAATCAGGCCCGTTAGGGATCTCCTCGAAGGAAGTAATTGTTCCGATGAAAATCTCAGGGTCTTTGTGCCAGCCGGTATTTACGACGATGTTACTCATGCCATGAACTCCTGAACGGCACTCAGAGTGCGCTCCAAGTTCCCGATCAGAACTGGAAGTGGATCAGTCAGATTGTCGTCGTCCATTTCACAAAGTTCTTTTTCGACCCAGCTTGAAAGAGCGGAGAGATTAGAGCTTTCGTCCCCCTGGCCAAGGACGTAAACCAAAGCGCTTCCTTCCGGGATTTGCATGGAGAAAACGAGTGCGCTCGCCAGACGGGCGGCAAATGACGCTCGGCTGATAGAAAGTGCGTGAGAAAAGTTCATTTTCCGAGTTCCTTCTGTGGTTCAATTTGGAATTCAAATTCGTTTATAATTAGACGTTCGAAAGCTGAGCCGTCCTGTCGAGTGAGGTTTGGTACATAGCGGCTGTAAACGCGGAACAACATTTCGGTGGTTGTGTGCCCCATCTGCCGCGCGATCCATTCAGGGTTTTCGCCAGACGCTAACCAGAGAGTCGCTGCGGTATGGCGCGTTTGATATGGCCTGCGTTTGCGCAAACCGAGGTGGCGAAGCAAGGGATACCACACGCGCTTCGTCAGATTGCTGTGGCAAAGTGGGCCGCCAGTTCGGGAGCAGAAAACGAAGTCCTTACCACCTGTCGATTTCCGTTGATCCAGTAGGGCATCCATCACCAACTGGGACATGTCGATAGTGCGAAATGAGCCGTCATTTTTTGTGTATTCCAAGCGGCCTTCGACCAATGCTTGTCTAACCAGAATCTGTTGGCGTTTAAAATCCACATGCTCCCATTGAAGGCCGTCGACTTCTCCTGTTCTCAAACCTGTGAAAAATCTCACGGTGTAATAATTTCGAAAATCAGGCCGAACGGTGTTAATAACTTGCTTTACCTCATCAATGCTGAATGGCTCAACATCCGTGCGGGGAACCCGTAGGGATTTAATCCCGTGGTAGGGTGAGATAAACTCAAATCGGTTGGCCGCTTCGCTAAGGATCATGCGCAAAGGCGTCATGATTTTGTTGATTCGACTGGCGGAAAGACTTTTCTTACTCCGGGTTTTGACTTTGGCGAGTGAGGCCCGGAATTCGAGAATGTCTTTTTTGGTGATGTGGCCGACCTCTTTTTTTCCGAAAAAGGGATTGAGGTAGTTTTTCAGTGTGCCTTCGACTGTCGAGACATGAGACTGACGCCACTGTATTTTCATTTCCCCCACCCAGTCCTGTGAGAACGTCTCAAAGACAGGCGTGTCGTGAGCCTCCAGAGCCTTCTGGATCTGCGCCTGTTTTGTAAACTGCTGCGCCAATGGGCTATTGGGGAAATACTTGTGATACTCAAACGATCCCAGAGTGATTTCTGCTTCAAGCCTTTTGAGTATTGCTTCCAACTTTTTCCGGTTGGCAGACGTGTTGTCTAGAGTGGTTTGTTCCCGACAACGATTTCCGGTATACCGGAAATCAAAGAATAGCTTGCCCGTTTCCGGGCGCTCCACGATCCTACCCACGGCAAACACCTCCCCCAGCCATTGGTACGGTAAACGCGTGATTGGCTGAATGCCCAAGCATGTCTTGCTCAATCACATCCCAGATGTAGAGAATTTTTCGGCCGCCAAATGGACGGATGTAGTGAATACCTTCGAGTAAAACCGAGTCCTTAAGACGTTCACGAATGGTTCGGGCGTCATATTTGATGCGCTCGGCGAGTTCTTGAGTGGTTAGATATATCTGTGACATAGGACTGCTCCTTTGTTATCGTCAGGTGCTGGAGGGCAAATCGTATCCGATAAGGCCATAATGTCCTCCTGAAGACCATTATGCACCCTTAAAGACCTTTAGCAAGTCTTTTTGATCTCCTGTAGATTAAATAGCTCTTTGGTGGGCCAAATGATTAAGTGCCATCTGTCCAAATTGATGGGCGAAAAGAAAGTGAAGATTGTTGATGTGGCGAGGGAAACTGGCGTGAACCGCGGGACGATTACTCGGCTGTATCACGAAACGGCCAGTAGGGTAGAGCTCGAAGTCATTGAGGCTCTGTGCCGTTATCTCGAATGTGATGTCGGTGATCTTTTCGAGTTGATCGATTAACCGGTCGAATCTATTGCCAAACAACGAGTCTGATAAGCCGTATGGCGATTTTTGACCTTCAGTCCGTAATGCGTCTTGTTCTAAAATCAAGCAAGTGATGGTGAACCTAGGTCATTAATAGATTCGTGATACGTAAAATGCCGTTGGCCTTACGGAATCGGAGTGCAAAGAGGAACTTTCCTCAAGGCATCCGCCGGGTATGTGGGCAAGGGTCATTTATCAGAGTTTCCACTGATCCTCCTTTTGCATGAAAATCTTCAGAGAATCGTACTCAACTCAACTGGGTGCGAATCTTCCCAATCTTTTAGTGACTTGCGCTACCTCTAGCGTATCTTTAGCATCCTAGCTTCCCTTTAAAATCCTCGCTGTGTTAGCCTCAAACGACCTTTGGTTCATTTTTCCCGCGCAATGCAAACCTTGCCTGGGTAGTCCGTTGATTAAGGATAATAAACGTGCGATTCAAACGGTTACTCGATACCCTCGCGAAGTCTTCAGCCCAGGCAGTAGCAACGCTGGGGCATGGACAAAAAGAAGAAGATGAGTTGAAAGAATATCTCTATGTCGAGAATGATATAGAAAAGGACTTCAAAGGCTTGTTGGACTCTAGCCCAACCCCGGATTCGATTATTTTTCTGTGTGGCTCTTCTGGCGATGGCAAATCTGAAATTCTAAAGCGGCACTATCAACGCTACTCGGATGAATTTCATTTCCATCTGGATGCGACCCACGCTTTCAGGCCAGATCAAAACGCCATAGACGCGCTTGATCAACTTTTTGATGTGCACCGACGGTCTGAAAAGCCTTTAGTCGTTGGCATTAACGTCGGAATGCTTTTCAATTACTCCGCCCAAGGAGATGACCGGCACGAAGAAATCAAAAACACGATCGACGCATACCTTCAATCAGGTGAGGAGAGCTTGCCATCTTACAAGTTTCTGAATTTTGAAAAATACCCAAAATTCAGCATAGAGGATGGAAAGACCGGTTCAGCGTTTATAAGTGAGTTGATTGAAAGAGTGGTCGCTCCGTCTGAAATCAATCCGCTCTACCTAGCTTATCGGGATGCCGTTGAGACCTCTCGCGACCAGCGGACAGTCAACTATCAGTTGCTCCAGCATGAGTCAGTTCGTGAGCGAATCGTTCAACTTCTTCTCTTTACTAGATTAAGATTCGATCAATTTCTGTCTTCACGAGCACTGCTTGACTTTATCCACCATTTAATCAGTGGCCCTGGCCTGCTTTTCGATAACCTTTTTGTGCTCGGCAATAATGACTTGAGTGACGTCATTAGCCATTTTGATCCTTGTACAATTAGGTCAAGACGAATCGACCAGCTTTTGATTCAGTACCCCTTGGGTGTCAATGAACAAGCCTTCGATAATTTCCAAGAAGATGTTTTGAGTAACTTGGATATCCAAGGCATAGATGCTGCTAGTTGGCTGCGCTTTTTTTATCTCTTTCAACAGGTGGAAATTGGCAACAACTTCCATCAAACCTTTGCTGAAGATTTTCAGCAACCTTTGTATGACCGCTACATCGAAATATGGCAATTACACGCGGCATATGAAGGTGACGTCGAACACCGAAAGCAGCTCCGGAAGTTTTATCAAGATGAGCTGGTTGCGGCATTAATGCGATTTGGAAACCGCCTTGAACCCTCGTTGACTGAGCGTAAGCATATGTTCCTTTGCAATAGGAACGGAGTTTTTGTTTCAGCTAAGGCGGATGTGCGACCTGATTTTAAAAAAATCGAAAACGAACTTTTTGAAAATATTCATGAGTTTCCGATTTGTCTCAAAGTTGGTGGTAAAGCTGTACGACTTTTCCACGTAAACGTTAGGTTTCTTGAATTAATTTTCAAGATTAATAATGGTTACCGGCCGAATAAGCATGACAAAAATACCATTGTCATTTTAGAAGAAATTATAGATGACGTGACGAAGGCTATAGTGAAATCTGATCGACTGCTGTTTTCTCATGGGTCTAGTGAGGTTGTTCTAACCAATGAAATTGAGGACCAGGAGTTTGTGGTTGGGGGTGGAGAATGACTGTATTAGAAAACCTTTCGAAGCTTGACGATCAGAAGATTCAAGAACGAAATCTAGTGAATAGCTTCCTACCTTTTCGGCAGCAGAGATCAAATTTTGCGGGGTATGACTTTGAGGCGATAGCCGGGAGTGTTCTGTCGGCTGCATTTCAAAAACGACTAAAAAAAGGCAAAACTATAGAGTCTTTCAGAGTAGCTGTTTTTGATCGCTTGGAGCATAAGTTAACTGATAGAGCTATGAACGGGCTTATCGACAAGATGTACTTTGAAAATAATGCATCTGGGTTGCTCAAAGTTTCACCTGAATTCTTGGTTTTCAAAACGGATCAGGCAGACGTTTCAGCAAACAAACATGTTTCGCAAGTGCTTATTAATTTCGTCCTGCATGAAAAATCTAAATTTCCAAAGCTGAGTAGTGACGTCAATTTTCTCGAACAGGAACTTGTTGATGAGTTCCAAGAGCTTTTAGCTGATTCGAGTAAAGAATTGTCAGAGTATCCGTACTTACCATTCCTATCTAAACTTTTCACAGAAGATCTTCGTTTTTTACTTAGTCATCCTAATTATTTTCTTCAAAATATTAGGTCATTTTTTAATCTGTATGCTTTTTTGTATAGTTCTCAGCTCGCTTTGAATATAAATGAGTGGCTGGAACAGCCGACCAGCAAGCCTCTTTTCTTTATTTTGGACACTGAAAAAGCGAGCCTCGAAAGAAAGCAGGTTAGAGAAGCATTTCGTCATCTCAAAGTAAAAGTAGCTGATTTGTTTCCTGTTCTGTCAATGATCGAATATTTAAACCAACCTCAAGACAAGAAAGCAAAAAAGTTTCCGCTTTGGCGAATTTTCGAGATTGTTGAAGGTATGTCTGAATCTCAAAAGCATCAGACACAATGCTCATTGATTGAATTTTGTAAAAAATACCGAGAAAAGCGAGGTCTTAATATCGTCGAGACATATCCTCGAACGATAAAAGGTATGTTTGAGATACTGAGCGGAACTGCAAAGGAGATATTCAGCAAGCGAGGGACGAGCCAGTTTACGGTCAATAGCAAGTTCGTCAATGCCTTTGAGAACGAAATCGCCTCTCACTTTATTCAGGTAAGAGGGCGCGCTGGGCGGGTACTTACCATCTCCCAAGATTACCTCCTGTTACTGACAAACTTATCTGTAGGCGACAATGAACAAATCCCGTTCCAAGAGCTATTGTCGAAATTTAAAGAGCGAGGCGTGTGGTTCGACCGACAATCCGAGCAAGCAATAATCGGTTTTCTTGAGCGGATTGGAAATGTTGAACGAATGAGCGACAGTGGAGATGCAGTCTATGTCCGGAAAACACTTTGAAGCCTTTCTAGTAAAGAACCTTAGGGATTGGCTGCAAGAGCGAATTGAAGCAGGCGCCCGCTATCAATTCAAATCCCCAGATCCCGAAAATACAGCAAAGCTCGTTGCAGAACTATCGGAAAGCCGGGATGGGAGTTTTGACGTTGACGGCCAAGAGCTGTCATTCCTTGCCATCAATAGCTGTCGACTCATAATTGCAGGGCACCTGGAACAACCTGATGTTCAGAACGGTTGTTACACAGAAAATTATATTTCTAGACTGCGGGACGCGGTAGCGGCCCAAGATCGTCCTTTTGAAAATTGCGCGCTTTTGATTATTCACAACAGCTTGCTAGACACGCTTATCAACAGCGCATTTAGCCTTGCACAGGGCGATGCGGTTTGGTCTCCGAGTCAAACAAAAGAGAAGTTAGAAACGCTAATTTCAGACGGGATGCAGAATCAGATTGCCTCCCGCTGTCTTCTTGATCACCAAACTCGGATTATTACAGAGGAAGGTTCAAGTGTTTTTGGATTCAAGCACCTCCATGATGCGTTACTCGATGGTGATCTTGGTTTTCAAGAGCTCGGTCTTTTTAACGACTCTCAGGTTTTAGATAACTCTAACGAAAAGCAAGTTGCACGCCGTCTAGAGTCAAATCGACAGCTTAGAGAAGAGATAGAGTTTGCTGTTGAGCACTTCCCAAACGATTTGGAAGACAGGCTCACTAAATATGGGTCGAAGTTCATACAGAAGCATTTCGGCGACACCCCCGATGTGCCCTGGACTGATCTCGACTACGGCGAATTTAGAGCGGAAGAGGAACGTCAGAAAAAGCTCACTCTTGATTATGACGGAGTGGAGGTTAACGGCTGTGAAGTAGAGGTTCGAGATAAGAAAGAGACGGCAGCAGGTCGTCGAGACAAGCATCTGATTATCGAGGTACCGGCAGATCAGGAGCGGTTTGATTTTAAGCTTAAGTTTGTAGGGCAGCATCTTGAAAGACGCGAACTCACGCTGCAGCCAAAGGCTATATCGAAGTATATCGATGTGAACTTTTTCACTCGCGGAGATAAATCGACCGTCTCTATCTCTGGTGATAGTGGAGTGAGTCCGAGCTTCTTTAGTCTGAAGCTGAACCGCGACGCGTCAAACGAGAAGTATAGTTTTCATTGCATGGTTATCCGAGAGGGGACGTTTCATCTATCCGCATTTGAGAACCGATTTCTTGTCGATCACCGCAGAAAAGCGCTCGTACTCCAGGCAGACCAGCACGTTCTGGAGCTGAACCCAGATCTCACTTCCCATACTGAGTTAAATGATAGTGGGCAGATAATTGATACGAATAAATTTGGCAAAGTGGTTTTTGATCAGCTTTACGATGAATCTGATGAGGTTAGTTTCACACTGACCAATGGTGAAGTGGAACTGCTCGTTTTGGTCGAAGGTGAGCCGAGCAAAGAAACGCTTCGTTTACCGGTTTTGTTCGACAGTAATCGGTTTGCCCGGCTATTTAAAGACGACGATTTTAACGGTGTTTATCGACCCAGTAAAGAGACTGTTATCTTCGACAATCAGGAATCAGAGCCTTTATTCCTGAGAAAGTCATTCCTGAAAATCGAATCCTCATTTGTGGAAGGAGCGTGTGTTGATTGGGACGACGACCTGAAAGAAGGTCTTCCTGCAGCAGGATTGCGTCTCGCTGACAACACCTTGTACAAGGCATATTGCGCGTTAATAGTTTATTTCCAAGAACACAAAACTTTGCCTTCTCTTGCTAGCTGGGGGCCAAGCTTAGTGGCTCTGGGCAAGGAATATGTCATTGCCTGCATCGACTATCTAGAAAAAATTCCAATTGGTAAACCATTGAGTACTAGCAATCGGTTGGTAGTTCGTTTGGGGCTTGCGAAGCTCGATGGAAAGCAGTTCCTCACGCCGTTTCACCCCCTAGTTATGTCTTACTACCTCAATCTTGTGGAAGAAATAGTCAAAGACGGAGACGCGCGAAGTTTCCGCCAACTACCGGAAGTGACGAAGAGCCGGTTGAATGCGAGGGGGCTGTTACCTCACTTGTACGATAAAGAGAATCAATATAGCTATACCCAAGCAGTGCCTGAAAACCCCTTTTGGCTAGAGATTGTACCTCATCAGGATACAAGCTTTGATTTTGTTACAAACCTCGTAAAGCACAAGATTGAAGAGTTCAGCTCTACCTTTAAGCAGCTATTTCTTCAGGTTGACGATGCGCCACTTCTCATTAATTCAGTCAACAATGCAGACAATACTGAGCTCTTCCGGGGTTTAGTCTCATATTACCAATCCCACCTATTTCAAGGCCTCCATATACATGTGAATCTCTACGATCAAAACCTTGTCGAAACTGAGTTCGATGCGTTTGCTGAGATGGGAATGTACGATGAGATCAGGGAAAAATATAGATTGGATAAGGGAGCAGCACGCCGAAATGCGGACGCAGTTATCGACTTGCTCCGAACCCGTCTAACATTTAGCAAGTTTCAACACCAGAATGTCGTTAAGCAACTCTACGCCCACCTAACATTCTTTAAGAACGACCAGAAGGTAGAAGCCGTCGATAGCAATATTGACGATCACCTATCCGGTATTGCGTGCGGAGGTCTGCTGTGCGGCGAATCCTCACGCAGTGAAGACGATCGTTACTTTACTGCATTTGGACTGAATGGTGTTGATTATAGTAAGGCACCTCATCTCAAACTGGCAAAGTTGATAGGTACCTTGTGGCATCCATCACAGTCAAGAAATGATTTGTACCACGATCACTCGGCAATCAGTCTTGCCGTGAGCCAAGAGTTTATGACTTTGCTAGAGCGTTCCTACGATAGCTCCGTATGGACGACGATCATTGACCCCAAGGTTACGCTCAAATTCTTCGAGGCAACTAAGGGCGTAATCCTTATCCACTACTCAGACCAGTACACTAGCTCTTCCGGCTACGACGCTATTACCGTTACCAAGCAAATTGATTTGTACAAGAACGTCCTTGGAAGTGCGGGTAACGAGCTAATTAGGGAGTTCAATGCCTTCAACGGGGAGTGGCTGCTCAAACTGATTACAGATCCGTTGAAGGAAAAGATCGCGAAAGAGGGAATTATTGGAGCCTACAAGGTTGTCAGCACTTTGCTCGCTCAGTCGGATATCACCTGGGTTCCCATGTCTGTTGCCGAGATGATTCGCGTCGCGGGGAATATTGGTCTCGCGATGTCGGATAGTGACTTTTCACGGTACAACAGGGGCATCCGCAAAGGTGCGATATCTGACGATATACTGTTTGTGGGCTTCAAAGGCGACCATCTTTACCTTATGCCTGTAGAGGTGAAAGCAGGAGGGCGGCCAGATTTCTTGAAAGCCAGAGAGCAGGCAGTCGAACTCAAGAGATATATGGAAGAGGACTTACTCGGGCCCGATACGTTGGAAGCGAAGATCTATCGCGGTTTGTTCGTTCGCCAGGTGCTCCTCCAGATCGAGAAGTATGAGCTGTACCAGGTGTTCGAAGATGGGCACTTTGCTGGTTTACTCAACAATCGTGAGGAGTGGCTTGAGGGGCGTTACAGTATCGGTGAGCTCCCAAATTATCCGCACGCAATGGTTGTTGCGCACATCAACAGCGAGTCCTGTTTTGAAGAAAAGTATGAGGCCGAAGATGGTGTCTTACAGGCCGAAATACCAATGGGCCTCCTAGAAGAGCTGGTAAGAACACCTTATCAAGAGTTGAAAGATAAAATCGACAACTCCTCACTTCTGCATATTCCAAAACAATATTTTTTGCAGCCGTTTACTCTGCAAAAACCTAAGGTTCTAGGAGACATAAAAAGCGAGGCGTCAAGCAGCAGTCAAAATGATAACGTTGTTTACCCTTTTTCAAAATCGGAACCCGGAAGTTTTGCTGCCGCAGCCGAGGATCCTTCAGAGGACGTTTTCAGCGAAGGAGTTCACGAGCCTTCCATGAGCCCCTTGAAAATCCAGTTTGGTACGGATGTGCAGACCGGTGACGCGGTTTACTGGGAGCCGACAAATACTGAGAAAGTTTTCAATACCAATACCGGAATTATTGGGACGATGGGGACGGGGAAAACGCAGTTCACCAAGTCAGTCATTACGCAGCTTTATCGCAACCAGCATTATAATGTTGAAGGCTTACCGGTGGGCATCTTGATCTTTGACTACAAGGCTGACTACATTAAGAAAGACTTTGTGGCGGCGACGAATGCCAAGGTTCTCGATTTATATCACCTTCCTTTCAACCCATTTGCAATTTTCGGCGACCGCCCTATGCAACCGGTCCATACTGCGAATCTTTTTAGAAGTACCCTTGCAAAGGCTTTTGGCTTGGGAAACAAACAGCAAAATAGAATTCGAACTCTAGTAATGGAAGCATACGAGCGCGCTGGAATTCTGTCTCGGGAAAGATCAACTTGGGCCAAGCCTGCACCAACTCTTAGAGATGTCTGGGAGCTTTACCAGGAGCAAGATAAAATCGAGCAAGACTCCCTGCATGCAGCGCTCGACGATCTAATGAGCTTTGAGATCTATGAGCCCGATACGTCTAAAACTCGATCACTTTATGACATGTTGGATGGCGTAACCGTAATCAATCTTTCTGGTTATGATCCGCAGATTCAAAACCTCGTTGTTGCATTGACACTGGATCTTTTCTATACGCAAATGCATCAGCATGGGAGTTCTAAGCTGAGCGGGGAGTATCGTCAAATATCAAAGATGATTTTGGTGGACGAGGCAGATAACTTTATGTCTCAAGACTTTGAAAGCCTGAAAAAGATTTTAAAGGAAGGTAGAGAGTTTGGTGTCGGGTCTATTTTGTCCACGCAAGAGCTAACCCACTTTAGAACAAGCGATAATGATTATTCTAGCTTGATTTTTTCGTGGATTATTCATCAGGTTACAAATATGAGAACCCAGGAAATTAAAACAATTTTTAATACTCAGAGTAAGAGTGACGAAGACGCTATTATTGGCAGTATTAGAAAATTAGAGAAGCACTATAGCCTATGTATAGATGGAAAAAAGAAGATCTCTAAAATTAAAGATCTGGCATTTTGGGAATTAATAGATGGTTACTAAATTTGAGAAAGCGCGTGATAAAGTTTGGAAATCTATGATTGGGTGGCGTAGAATTTTCAGTTTTTTGATATCTAACACCGTTAAAATACTTATAAATCCAAGCTATTTAATGTTTTCTCTAGTTGCGATATCTATGGCCACTCTAGGCGTTTGGATGGAATTCCTCCCTGGTGGTTTTTCCCCTAGCGATAAATGGTATAAGCAATTAAATAACATGTCCGTTTTTACTTTTTGCATCGCTTTGTTAGGAAGTATGGCAGTGGAGTACGTGTTTGATAGTAAAGGCGATGAAAGTAAGTTCGACGCTGACAAAGAGCTTCAGAAACATTTAGCATTCTTTTTTTGGTTTTTAGCATTAATATTGTCTTTTGCTGCACTGGAAAGTGATTGGGGAAAGCTGTTTGGTTTGTCTTCAACTATATTGCTTTGGTTTTATGTTAATTCTCATCGAGATAGATTCAATCGGTTGAATTCAGATGCTCTTAATGCTCTCAATCCAAATTTGCGCGCAGCAGATAACGAAGAGCTTGGTGGAGAAGGGTTGAAATGAGCGAGATAAAGGTACCCTGTTTTGTGCTGGAGCAGCCAATTGGTGAGTTTTATATTGCGTCAATTAGTTCTGAGATGCTTAAGAAGTTCTGTTTTACGAGAGTAGCGGATTTTGAAAATGAGTATATTTCAGGAAACCAGAGAAGATTGAATGAAGATAGGGCTAAGGAGATAGCGAGTTATTTGAAAACTGAGAACGCTTCTATTCCTAACTCAATAATATTAAGTGCAAATTATGACGAGAACGATAACTTACAAGTTGACCCTGATAAAGCTTGGAGGTTTGAAGAAGAAGAGGACAAGGGAGCAGGTGTCCGTTTTGGAAATATTATTATACCCGATTTATCTTTAAGACTTTGTTCAGTTATCGATGGGCAACATCGACTGCAAGCATTCAGTTATAGCGATGAAGAGATGAATCTTCCATGCTCAATTTTTTTGAATCTTCCTCCATCACTACAAGCCTATATATTTTCGACTATTAATTTTAACCAACAGAAAGTTGATAAGAGCCTCGCTTATCAATTGTTCGGTTATCAGCTCGACGATTCTTCTTCCTCAAGTTGGTCGCCTGATATGCTGGCTGTAAATATATCGAGACGATTCAATCAAGGTGGTCCCTTCAAAGATCGTATAGTTTTGATTAAGGGAGGTAGGGAAAAAACTACTGATTGGACAATTTCATCTGCATCTTTTATTGAAGGTGTTGTTTCTCTTATTTCGGGTAATCCTAAAAAAGATAAGTATAAAATTTCGAGGAAAAAATTTGTTGGTCATGGTAGCCGGCAAGACCTTGAAGGAGGTTTAAACTATCCACTGCGGGACTATTATATTCAGGGAAACGATAAAGCGATATCAAATATATTGACTCGATATTTTGAAGTCATCAAATCCTTATTGTGGGAGGGGTTGCCTCCAGAAAATATTGTCTTTCGAGCTGTAGGTATATCGGCACAATTTTCTTTTCTTAAGTTTTTGCTTTCCGAAGGAAAAATTTCAATAAATAAAGATCTTGACTTTAGTTCGGTTCTCGGAAAGCTGGAAGGGTTGGCGTTAACTGGTGAGTATTTTAGCCCAAAATCTGCGACAAAAAAACGGGTTTTAGATGCGTTGAAACTTCGTTGTGAATTTTTGAAGGAAGATGAAGTTGATGCTGAATTAATAAAAGCACTGACGATCTGATTTATATAACTAGAGAGCTTCTCATTTTTTAGCAATGACACACTGAGGCTGCCTCGGCTATTTTTTCGTTTTTTTAACTTTGTAGAAGGTAATCCCCCCGGAGCCTGTCAACATAGCTGGCGCGTGTAAGGCCAGAAGTTTTCGATAATTAAACCTGTTATCCCCCGTTGAAAATGCGGGATAACTCGGTCAATGTATTATTTTCTAAAAAATAGAAGCTAGGAAGCTTCCATGAATATGCTTTTTAGATCCGAAATAGTTTTGATATGCCCAACTTTATGCAACCCGGTGTCAATTAGTGAGCGAACGATATCCTGAATATCGGCATCGATTGCTTGCTCCGCACAGAATTGGTGAATAAGAGCTTCATACGTCTTTTCCTGATCGCCAAACAACACATCCCTGTTAATGACGTGAGTCTCTTCAGGTTTGTTGTCATTAATTGAAGCAGTGCGTGTATCTCTGAGGGAAAGAGATATCGCAATGCGCGCTATTACGTTGGGAGTAAGGCGAGTTTTTGTTTGCATATACTGCAAGCGATCCCAGGTTTTTTTGCTGAGGTAGATGCGAGATGGAAACATATTAACTAGCCTCCCGCATTTGCCAGAAATAACCTTCACAAACGCTCGTTGCGCCAATTTGTGGGTCATATTCGAGCCTATAGGCACGAGCAATGTCTGGGGCAAGGCCTGTGTAGAATGATTCGTCTACCTCTGTATCAGTAGAAAGAATGATCATTTGGTGACTTGCAGTTGGAAAATAGCCTTTGATGAGTTTGCTCCGATGCTGAGAGTCCAAGCGGCCTAAAGGCGTATCTACGATCATGGGCAGTTGTCGTCCGGATGTTTTTGCTAGGGCTTCCAGTATCGCGATTGCAAAGATCTGTTTCTCACCCGCGGATAGTTCGTCTTTTGTAATTGGTCGATCGTTTCCGGCGAACAAGCCGACATGAAAGGTTTTGGGATTAATACGAATTTTTAGATTTAGGTCTTCTTTGCGTGCGATTTTTGCGAAGCATTTTGTAAACTGTGATTCTAAATCGCGAATTTTTGCCGCCGCCGTTTGATCGACAAAGTCGGTTAGCAGCCCATTCGCATTGTCGATGTAATCTAGAACTCGTTGTTGGTCGCTGTGCTTTGCTGCCTCGTCATAGAGACGGTCCAGTCGCCGAGCATTACTCAGTGCCTCATTGGCAATGTCCTTACCTGCCTTGTAGAGCGTTTCTATCGCCGCATCGAATTTCCCAAGCTGATGCTGGAGTTGCTGGAGGTTTTCGAAATCGTTGGCAATTAGTGAGTCGTCTGGTGCGCGGGCTAAAGACGCTCCGATCTCATCCAGGGCCAATTCAATCTTTTCCAGCCCATTGAATAGCTCTGATACCTCCGCCCTCTGCTTCCGCGCTTCAGAAAATGCTGAGAAGAGGTGGCCGGCCTGTGATGCCGTAAGATCATGAATGATCCTTTCCTCTGCGGAGCCACTCCCAGAGTCACTTAATGCTTCCAATTCCTTTAGGACGATAGTCAGAGCTTCATGTGATAGTTGGCTGTTCAGATTTGTACTCAGCCGCTGATGGTATTCGTCAAATAATCTATGTTCCTGAAGCACGCTTTGGAGTTTAAGGTCTTGGTCTATTTGCGATACCGTTCGATCGCAGAATGCATCCGCTAGCGCTATTGGTGCAGCGTCAGAAATCAAGCTATTGATTTGAGCGGTGAACTGGCCACGCTCATGTTGAAGATCGACCAGTTTTATCTCAAGTTCTTTTCGGGATGCTGAGAAATATCCACCGCGATCAGCAATGTTTTTGTATAGTTTGTTTGCATGTTCTTGAACTTCTGCGCGTTGCGCAGAGACCGTGGTAATGTTCTGACGAACTGATTCGACTTTTACTCGGCACTCATCTAGATTGGATTTTTCACCCTCTATCTCATCTTGGATCGATCGCACCGTGGAGCGCTTAGTAATATTGCGATTCAAAACGGTCAGGTCACCTGAGAGCCGTTCAACAATATCAAGCCCCAAAAGTTTCTTGATGGATTGCTCCAGCGCGGCACCTCCCGTGTCGTCGGCAAGTTCCGCTATTTTCTCACCATCAAAAAAGAACAGGTCTGAAACACCAGCGGGTATTAGCTCGTTGAGAAAGTTCTGGGCTTGGTCATAGTTTAGTCCCTTAATGATGTTCTCATCTTCATGGATTTGGAGGGTTTCTTTTACCCCTTTGCCCCTCCGCTCCCATTCGCGCTTCACATGGTATTGGCTTTCCATTCCGAGTTTGGCATAGGTAAAAGTGAGCTCGACGGATGCTGTGTTGGCGGCTCGTCCGGTTTCTCTGGAATGATGCATGGCATCTAACAGAAACTCGTCGTAGCGCTTCTGTGATACTGAAGATCCCAGAGAAAGACGTCCATAAAGTGCGAGGCGGACGCCGGAGAGAATGCTTGTTTTTCCCGCACCGTTCAGACCACCAAAAAGAATGATTGGCCGCGTTTTGCCGAAGTGCTTTTCTGGCGTCAGATTAAAATGATTAACGCCTTTATAGACACGGAAATCGGTCAGAGTGAGCTCTTTAATAAGCATTAATGCAAAAACTCCGAAAATTCATCCTTCACTTCCTCTATGTGAGATTTGCCACGTTTATGGAAGGATTCATTGCGTTCGTTGATCTCTTCCAGTTCTTCCCAGTCTCGCTGCAAAATAGACTCAAGCTTATTGAGAATGCCCCGGCGATTGCCAAGGCCTGAAACTTGAAGCTCTGCTTCTAGCATCTTGCGGATTAGAGGGGCTGGCACACCGTACCTGTCAGAAAGTTTTTGCAGTATTGCCGAGTCCGCGCGAGTGAATGCGCCGGCGTCATCTTCGACCCAGTCGAGATCTTCCCCATAGACCTCCCGGTAAATCCGGGGCAGAGAGTCCTCCCAGTCAGGTTCATTTGGATCCCTAAGCCACTCCCTTCGAATGATATGAAGTTCAGGTCGTGTGATTAGCTCGATCGTTTCGCCGCTCTCATTGATTTCTTTTTCGATCGTGAGCAGCTCGCGAAGAAAATCCTGCCGTTTAGACAGCCAGTAAGGGCCGGGTATATGGCGGACTTCCTGCACACTGTCATCATCGATGTCACCGGAGTTGTAGGAAACACGTCCGGTACGCCGACGAAAATTTCGGTATTCTTCAGCGTTTTCAGGTTGCCTGGATGAATAAAGCTTGTTCCTGAAAGCCAAGAGTGGCTTCATCCAATCTGCGCCAGACTCAATGAGGCCATGCAGGGCTTTGTCTTCAGTGACAACTGTGCAGGTCCAACAGCCGAAACGGCTATTGCCGCAAGAAGGCGTGCTCGTGTCGATTACCAACGGGCACTCGCCCTGGTTGGACCCTTTGTACAGTTCCAGTAACTCTCTGTTGGATCCTCCCCAAGGGCAGGGGGCGCTCATTAAATACATCCAGACTTCATCAGCTGACCAGTTCTCAATCGGCATATAGGTGTATGCATTAGGAAGTGAGCTGTGCCGACTCAGTGCAGATCCATCTATTTTGTGTTTAGCGATAACCTGAGCCCGTGAAGCGCTTTCTTGACTCCGGGATCCCAATACAACGACAGTTTCGCCGAACTGAGCCACTTTATTAAGAATAAACTCACTTACAGGATTAATCTTTAACCGCTCTGTGCACCAGCGAAACGACTGGTTCGGAGCAGGGTAGCCGCGACCTATCAGGTTAGCCCAGAAGGTTTGATCAGTCTTCGGCACTACGCTGTGCGCACTGATAGGTAAGTTTTCGCGGACTGCCGATTCGTTAATTGTTTTCTTTACCCGATTAATCATATCGACTACTACTGGCGTCTCGACCAGGGTGTCCGATGAAACGACATAAATATGTTTGCTACGTTTTTCTGCCGGAAGTTGAAGCAGAGCCATATAAATAAGCGATAACACACAGGTGGAGTCTTTTCCGCCACTAAAGCCGATGATCCACGGCCGATCGTCAGAGGAGTAAATGTTTTGAATTTCGCGTAACAAGTCTGCAAGGGGGCGGTTCCCAAGCGAAAAATCTCGGATCATAGATAAATGGTCTGGGAATACGAACTGTTCTTGTTCCGTCATTTGCTTAATGACTCCTCATATTCCCGCTCTGTGGGTGTGAGCGGAATACCAAGTTGCTGTTTGATGTAATTGCCGGTGAGGACCACGCTGGTTCGGGCTTTGCTGATGCGACCATGATGCATTGCACGGCCTTCCCACGCGTTGTTTGCACGCGCCCAGTCAACCTCTTGAAGTCCCCTTAGAAGCGGACTCCATTGAGATTTAGGTTTGAACAGTAGGTCGGCACCAATCTGACCTAAAGCTTGCAGTATAACTCCGTGTGCGTGAACGTATTGTTCTCGAAGCTCGAACGTTGCCACTTTCTTTTCGAGAGCTAATTGCCAATCTTTCATGTTCAGTGCGACCTCGTTCCAAAAAACGACCGCTAGATTTTGCTCATCTTCCGTAATGGGATCATTCTTCCCTTTAGCTAGTAGGGCTTTGGAAGCATTCTTGATCGCAGAGAGTGTAAAAAGCTTAGTGCTGCGATTGGAAATGCTGGAGCGCTCCATTTCGGTTAATCGCGAAAACACTTTTACTTCTCGTGCAATGTTGCGAGCAAGTTCAGATAATGCATCGCGATGATCATAAAGGGTGCTTATTGAATCGCTTGGCCGGACGGCGTGTTTGTTCAGGTCAGCAAACATTTGCTGGCTCCGCTTAAGTCCGTCATCGATAAAAAATAGAACCGGAATGTTGTCATAACCGAGCTCTGGGTTTTGCTCGATTGCTTGAACTATAGCTTCTCTGCGATGTTGGCCGTCATTGATCAGAATTTTGGCGTCCATAGGAATGGAGAGCAGCCCTAGGTTTTGACCCAGACCAGTATCGGTGCTTGGTTCAAATGAGACATTGCCATCTACTGATGCGGTAATACCAGAGAGCGTATAGTCTGACGGATTCTCCACCAGATAGCTGACAATGTCAGGAATTCTGGTTCGGTTGAGCACTCTCTGAGCCCTTAGTTCAGGAGGAACCTCTTGGCCATCGAAAATGAAGATTTTCGGTACGAGCCGAAGTGGGCACATAGCCACGTAGCAGGGTCGTCCGGACTGAACGCCCCGTGCTGCTGGGAAAGTGTGGGAGAACTCGGCCATGAGGGTATCCAAGGTTGGAAGTTAAAATTCTCAAGGAAGTTAAAATACCGAAAGTTAACTTCCGGGTCAATATGCGGTTTTTTTTGATGGTTAGACAGGTGTAGCTGCTAACTCTAAGAACTTTTCTGGAGAGTAGGATCTGGGGATGAGTTTCTGGCTCTTTTCACTAGGCCTCATGACGGTAATTTGTTTGGTTGGTGACCCGCTGAAACTCAGATGAATCGGACGACTTGAGCCATAAAAGTAAAGTCTATCGAACTCAAGATTTTCCGCTATCCATTGGCTGACCTCAAACATATCTTCGTACTCGACGATAAAATCTACTGCCGCGCCACCTCGTTCGCAGATACGGTTCCCCAGTCGGTTTAGTTCGTGCGAGGCGTGCTGATCAAGCTTGGGGGCTATCTTACCTCGGATTTTTTTACTTAGATCGCCAGAGCAGAAGCCGTAACTTAGCTTTATCATGCCGAAATAGTCGATGATTGGATCCAGCAGATTGTTCGCAAGATCTAGTAGTGCTGTGTATGTTTCTGGCTGCGTGGGCCGATTTTGAATCTGGAGTGCTTGTTGTGTCTCTCCACATTCGATCAAGTCTTTGTATTTAAGGTAACGACCACAAGAACTATCCAAGAGTGGGATATCTTGGCTTCGTTTTAGTAAAGTTCCATCGATCAGTAGACGATTGTTCCGAAGCATGTTTTCAAACTCGGCGGGTGACGGGCCGAACCCTTCAAAGTCCGTCAGCTGCCTTTCCTCTAACAATTCATCAAATTGTAGTTGCTCGGAGTAACTATCCTGATCTTCATTGAGATAACGGCTTTTTAGGTAGAGGTTGGGAGGTTCGAATGCATCTCCGTACTGGAATACGTCAATCCGTCGGTTCATCAAGTTGATTTTAGTCCGCTCCAACATGCGAGGAACCGCCTTGCCCCAGAAGTTGTCGAAATTCATTAACGTCAATTTGCCCGAGCGAATGTGAATTTTGACGAGGTCTGCCGAGCTTGGATCTCCATATAGGCTGGATGCGCATATGATATAGAGCCTTAGAACTGGAGGAAGTCTGGGGATCAAGTCTGTGTGCAGCTGAAGAGAGTGGCTACTATCGAGCCATCCGATGCCTTTTTGAGAGGATTCAACACATGCTGAGTGAACTCGTGGCTTGTCTAAAACGTCGATGAGATGCTTTTCTCCAATCGACAGGGCATTAGCTTGGTTTCCAAAAAAATGTCGGATGTCTTCTTTCAAACGTTCTGTCATCGGACGAGGTAGAGGCTTCCTGTAAAGCCTATTTTCTGCCATTTGAACGATTAGGTCATTGTTGCGCTCTTGATGAGCTGTTTCCAACATCATCTCACCCTCTTTCCCCTTGTACTTTAACAGCGTTTTTAAAGCGGCAGGATAAGATCCTAGGCAGTCTCGAATTGTCTCAAGTTCGACGACTTCGTTTGGCTTGGGTTCTCTCCCCAGTTCAAGCCAGAAAGACCATAGCCTCTCTAAGAGCTCAGCATTATTCTCGTATTTGCTTTTGAAAGAAGAAGATTCCGGTATGCATGTGCCGGGGTAATTAGTCTTCCGTCGCGGAAAAATTTTAGGTGAGCTTCGGCGCTGAGAGTTTTTACGATTGAAGAAGTCGGCTTCGGCGCCTGATGTTTTGAAAGCATAAAAGATCCCCGGTGCTATCGGAGTTGGCGCTGTTTCAAGGATATTTTCTATGTATGCAGCAAGCTCTGCTTGGGAGAAGTACTTTTGGAAGGTGTTCCTAGATGTTCGAACACCGTCTCTAAATGGAATGCCACCACGTGCGTTGGCATTCGCTAGCATTGCCGAGACAACCAGGCATTCGGATGCGAGCTCAAAAGCTGCTGCCAACGCCTGGCCGCGCTCCTCAGGGCTTTCAATGACGTTTATAACGAATCCAAGATTAACAATTTGCGCAGGCTTCTTTTCAGCATTAGGGGCGTAATAAGGGTCCCAGCCCTCGGCTGACACACCGTTTTCGCGAAGAAGTTCTACATCACGGCCTTTTCCACATCCGTAATCGAAAACGGATTTTGAGCCATTCAGATAGTCATACCGTGCCAAGCTTTGCATCGGAGCAGACATCTGCGTCCTGGTGAGCGCTGTGAGGTGCCGATGAATTTCTTGCGTGTTCTCTTCTGTTGCCACCAACTGCGCATTCGGCACTTCATTAGCTATTGGTACAAGGGAGTGGTCGACTAATTCATAGCCTTTTAGCTGAAGCAAGCGCTCCCACCCTTGGAAGAACCCTATTCGACTGGTTTCATCAAATAATCCAATATTTTCAGCTTCTTTCGTCAAAGTTGAAAAGCGTTGGACGTCCGGATGATCAGTTGCCAGTAATAGTTCTTTACGGTGAAGGATGGGGGGATTGGCTGAGGCCAAATACACTCGATATCGGCATTTAGTAACATCGGAGTCAAAAGTCCATGACTCCTGAAGAGAGGGAAACGCCTCCTCAAAAAAGGTAGCGTAATTGAGGAGTGTGATCTCTCGGGCGTGCGCTCTTAATTTAACAACGTTAAAAGAACGCCCCAAATCGAGACCGGCTACACGGGCAGCCTTCAAAACAAGCTCTTGCGCGTCAGCATCAAGTTCATGGAGGGCTGATGTGTGTAGGTATCTAGATTCTCCAATCCTTTTGCCCGTAACATGCCTGGAGTTGTTCATTGTCAGCTCTATATGAGTGTATGCGCCTGATAATCCCACCTTGAGCCTAGTGCGGCAGTCGCCAAGGGGCGTGTCCACCCTGACCGTGAAGGTGTTCGGTAAACGGCGGCAAGTCCGTGAGCCTATTTAAGTAATGGCTGAGGTATCAAGCTGAACGACGACATCGCTCATGTAGGCTTCGCTGTGGCGGGTAAAGGGCGCAGCGAAGTACGCGTGCGATAAGCTGAAATTTTTAGGCATTATGCCTAGTCTGAGCACGGGAAACTTTCAACTAATCCATCATATAAAATAAGTGCTATATCGGTATTAGCCAGTTCGGAATCATGCGAATTGGCGATTTGCTCGTCAATAATTTGAATATAATTTTCTGCATTAAGAGCAAGCCTCATAGGCGGACAGTAGAGTCCGGCGTCGCCCCTACCCCTGACAATTATGCTGCTCCATAAGTAGCCATCCCCTAAGCCTCGCACGTAAGTTTTTATAAGCACTTTAGAGCTTTCTTTTAATTTTTCATATTCTTGCACGCCGATGGCATTCACAGGGTTGGCGAAAAATATTAATAAGATAAAGACAAAATAATTTTTCTTCCGCAATACAAACACGGTTTTTCCTCCCTAAAACTGCACTGCCAGACTTTCAGCGTATTCGCGGACCCGGAGTGATTGAAGGGCTTCTAGCGCCCGAGGCAGCCAACGGCCGACTGTTAGTAAATTATTTATCCTTTTTTGAGATCGCCTCCGCATCAAAGAAAGCTCCGATTTGGATTTTCTCTGTGAACTTTATAAAAATATTTCCCAAAAAGCTCACGATATAATCAGTGCTAGTGCAGCTTGGTGAAAGCTCGACGTGAGTTATCTTATTTTGGGCCGCAATTATTTTAGCACCGCGTTGCGGGGGTAGTGGGCTTACAGTAATTCCTCCGGCTGCTCCTATATCAGAGATTTGAAAGGCGATTGAAGCCATATCTTTTTGTTTGATTCTTGAGCTTGGATAGCGGCGACACTCAATTAGCACTATCCCATCGCCATCAATGCAGACTCCTTTGGCATCTAACTCCCAGCTAGTGCCTGTCGATCCAGGAACAACTTGCTTGCCTTCAACTCGACCCAAACCAAATTCTGAGGCGAGGTCGCTCAGTATGAATCTAGCGACCTCTTCAAAGGTGCTCCAGTTATTCGTTTGCACCAATCACCTCTAAAATCTGCCCCACAGGAGTTGAGCTGAGTTCCGCGAAATTTAACAAAAGCATTATCGTTATCGCTGCTTTCTTACTGCGCCTCAGGTTATTAGGCCGATAATCTCACGAGAGCTTAGCTTAGTTTTTCTAGGGCCACCATCTAGAGTCGCGTCATTCTTGTTTGCCCGAATGCAGACCTGGGCTGGAAGCTCTGAGCCCGGCGCACCGAAACGACCTGATGGAGATCATGAATGATCGGCACGGCACTCACTCGACGATGATCATTAGCCAACTGCCCATCGGTCAGTGGTATGCCGCCATCGGTGATAACACTTTAGCCGACGCCATTCTGGATCGGCTGGTTCACAACGCCTACAAGATCAATCTTAGGGGTGAATTCATGCGAAAACGACAAGCAAAGTTGACGGGCACCGCAGCTTCGGAGTAACAATGAAATCCTCGCGTCGCTACGCTCCGGTGGGTGGCAGTCTTGCGCCGGTCCGGGTGGAAGGCTTCAGGTGGAATGGGTGGCAACCTTCAGCGGTTTACGCAATTACCAATTCAGTTTGGAATGAATAGCGTTTTATTTGAGACACCGTATTAGTAAAAGGGAGCATTGTGTCAACAAGCGGTAGACTCGTTTCTCCCTCTAAGAGTGAGTTTCATCGGCTTAGACAGCCGCTTACCCTCGGAGAACGAAAGATTTTTGAGTTCTTTGATCAGTATCTCGACGCTGAATGGGAGATCTATATTCAGCCGCACCTGAACGGTCTTCGGCCTGACTTTGTTCTTCTTAATCCGAATGTGGGGATTGCAGTTTTTGAGGTCA
>Ga0307486_1000747_pt1 | contig 27606 bp, 24 predicted proteins | sample CBIW02metaG_FD_203663 | JGI IMG/M metagenome (GOLD analysis project Ga0307486, IMG submission 203663) | Sea-ice brine microbial communities from Beaufort Sea near Barrow, Alaska, United States - CBIW 0.2 | ecosystem: Environmental > Aquatic > Marine > Coastal | place: USA: Alaska | collected... | reverse complement strand
TGATGTAGCATGATTTGTACTTTTTGTCTAGTAACCTAAAGATACAATAAAACCAGGGTTTTACCTTGGTTTTCATGCTATTTTTTATTGATAAAACCCTCTAAATTAGAGGTGCGAAACTTGAGTTTAATAAATAATTTTTATTATTATAATGTAAGGTGTCACCAATTCCGTATGCTATTCCATTATTATTAGTTTTTACAGTACTTAAAGTGTCTCCTCCGAAAGTTTTTAAATCTGCGTCAATTCCTTTAATTGAATCTGAATTATGGAATTCTCCTGATTCATTAAAATGTTCGCCTTGTTCATAAGTATATTCTTTATCTGAATCTACAAATTTTAAAGTACTATTGTTTGATTTAATAAATAAGATATCACCACTTGTATGATCTAATTTATTAAGTTCTATTTGAGAAAACGAGATTAAACTTATTAAGCTTAATGTTAAAGTTGCAATTAATTTTTTCATAATATTTGGTTTTAATATAAATGTTTTAAGATTATTTATTGACTAATTTAACTCTTTGTGAATTTATTACTGCTTCTTTATCTATGTGGTCTTTAGAGTCGGACCCGTCAAATTGCATTAAAATTATATTTTCTGATTCAGAGTACTCTTTCATCTTACTTAAAAGATACTGTGTTTTATAATCGAATAAATCAATATTAAAAAAAACCAAAATTCGATCTTTTAGATCTGTCAAGTCTTTATAATTGTAATGTTCGATTTCATTTGGACTACCGAAATCTTTACAGGGTAATTTTAGATTTAGTAGTGGTGTTTTCATATTATCAAAGAAAGTATAAAAAGCTTCTATATTTATTTTTTCAACAAGAGAAGGCTTGGGAAAAAAAGGGTGAGTAATCAAAACGACTCTTTTTTGGGCTTTTTTTATCAGGTTAGAAATAAACTCTGCGAATTCTACCTCAGTGCTTTCAATAAAAATCGAGGAATATATTTTATCATTTAGTTCACTAACTAAAGTTTTCGAAAAAACTTCACTTGTTGTGTTATACCAGTTTTCTGAATTCATGTGCTTTGAGATTTACCTATTTATTTCTAATTCGGACTAAAAATAACTTCAAAATCTCCAAAAATCATCAATCAAACCAATCAAGAATTTAAAAACGGCTATAATGAATAAAAGAAGTCATTACATTTGTGGTAATGGTAAAGAGCTTGAAAAGTGAGAAATTGAAACTATTGCTTGAAAAAGTAGTAGATGTTTATTCCTATAAAATTGTTCATTCTAAAGACTGTGATAATTTAGCAGATGCCATTACCGCTGAGTGCGGGGAGTCGATAAGTGGTTCCACGATGAAAAGGCTTTTCGGATTTATTAATTCTAAAAGCGTTCCTAATAATTTCAATTTAAACCTTTTGGCAAGATATGCTGGATATTCAGATTTTAAAGCATTTGAAGCTGCGTTTTTTCCTGCTCAAACCAATTTTGATAATGAAACCATAAAAAGTTTTATTGCTTTAAATCACAATTCTAAGAATGGAATATGTGATTATGAAGTGGGTTGGAATAGAATGGATGATTTTTTAGCATCCGACAAACAAGCTACAGCAATAATTGGAGAGGAAGGCTCTGGAAAATCGAGTTTTATCGCTTCCTATTTAGAGAGAAATTCAAAATACAACAGCGAGATCTTATTTAAGACATCAATAAAAGCTATTCTTGAAAATTTAAAAAATTATAAAGCAAATCACCAACTTTTAATTATAGACGATTTAGAGGAATCTGTTTATAATTTCAAGGAAATCAGACAATGTATAATTGCAGTGAATAAACTCATTTCGTTGCATAAGGATTTAAAAGTGATCCTGAGCATTAGTCCATATTCTTGGGTTAAAATTGCTGAAATAATTTCGAATTCAAATCAAGAATATCAATGGTATAAAGTAAATTTCAATGCAACAAACTCACTGACTTCAAGCAATATTTCATCTTTCTTAAAACTGAAAAGCACGATCGAACTTCCTTTAAGTTTAAGAACTCCTTTAATGGTTGAGATGTCAAGAAGCCTTTCTGCGAAAGGAATTGTGAATGAATGGACGATAGTAAATGCGTTTTTAGATCAAAAAGTATGGAAAACGGCTCATGCATTTGAAAAGCAACAGTTCTTTAATGTAATTTTGAACCAAACTCAATATGGGAAAACAGACATAAGAATTGAAAGGTCTCAAATGGAGCATTTGATTGTGAAATACAAAAAAGCTCATCTTGATTTAGTGACTGTCAATATTTTATCAGAACATAAAGAATTGAATAAATATGGAGTCTTCAAATCCTATTATCAATTTGGTAAATCAATTTTCCTGACCTATTTTTTGCTCTCTTTTTTGCTGGAAAAACACAAGGGTTTCAATGAGCAATTACTACAAGAAATAGTGGATACTTATGAGGGAGAAATGAAGCTAGATTTATTAAAATTAGCTTCCTCTTTTGCGCTGACTACTTTCGATTCAAATGTTTCAAAGATTTTTGATTTTAATTTTATTGAATATGAAAGGCAATCTTTGATGATTCATTTGGCCTATCAAATTAGAGGGAATAAAGAGCTGCAAGAAAAAGTTTTGCCTTCTTTTATTGATTCAAATAATGGAAGAAAGTACTTTATAGAAAGATGGATAGACGAGGAGAATCTTAATGGATTTTATGGAGAAGTAATCAAAAAATATTTAACTAAAGTAGATTCTCACCAAGATCTCATTTTTGGAAATGCGCTATTGTATTACAATGCCTTTTTAAATAAAAATGAAAGCGATTGTAAACGCTATTCTCAAGCTATTTATTCCTTAAAAAATAAGGGTCAAAAAATTCATCCCTACGTTTTAGGACGAAAATACATGACTTTGCTCCTTGAAGAAAATCGAATTAATGGCAATTATTCTGAAAATACACGCGCTGAAGTAAACGATTATTTATTAAGTAATCTTAAAGAAGGCGATGATGATTTACCTGTTCATTTTTCAGGATTTGAATTCAATATTTTACACGCTGAATTTTTAACTGGAAATTACCTTTTCACAGAGAACATCTTGAAAAATTTTAAAAGCATTGAGCCATTTCAGTTGCATGAAAAAGATTGTGATCTCTTATTGATAGAAATATTTGAAGAAGCTTTCAAAAGGAGTCAAGGTGAAATCCATAAGGAGTTGAATTATAATATTGAGGACATTCACTCTTGGCATAAAACTACAGTTAAAAATTACATTGATAAGTTAAATCAGAAGAAGTAAAACTGCAATAAATGTAGCTGACATTCCAAGGTATTGAATCGTTTTAAATCGTTCTTTTAAAATAAAGTGGGACAGCACAATTGAAATAATCGGTGTGAATGCACCCATGATTGAGAGTACAGAAACATCAATCAAAATTACGGCAATGTTGTAGGAAACAACACCTATAAAACCAAGAATTCCAATTAATCCAATAATTAAGTATGTTTTCATCGTTGGATTTTCTTTCGGTTTTGCTCCTTTAAAAAAGCGCCCAAATATAAATGCAGAAAGCAATACTGTTAATTCTAAAACAAAAGAAAAATTTATTTCTCCAATCGATTGAACAGGTATTTTGAATAATGCAAATGTCGTTCCCCAGAAAAATGCCGCCAATAATGCAAAGAAAGTTCCTTTGGACCATTTAAACATTGGCTTTTTATCTTCCAATAGAAATAAACTCAAGACAATGAGAATCATAGATAAAATTAAGTTCCATGATATACTTTCATCATAAAGAAGTACAGAGGTTAAAACGCCAAACAAGGCGCTAATGCTAGTTGTTGTAATGGATTGGCTTACGGTGGAATACTTAATTGATAAGTTGTAAAATGCCAATCCGAGAAAACTAAAAACACTAATTATAACTGCCCAGAACCAATCGCTTAAACTCCCTTGAAATTGATTCAAATAAAGCATAATTCCTCCAATCAAAGTCAATGAAACAAGTGTTCTCAGTGAAATGATATTGAAGACTCTTAAACTGCGTTGAGGTAGTTTCCAAAGTACATTTCCAGTACCAAATGAAAACATGGATACAAGCTGATATATAATTCCTGGTAGCATTAGATATTAAGTCTCAATTTTGTAAATAAAAAACCACAACCTTTGTGTTGTGGTTTTGTAAAATTATTAAAATTTCAATACCGTCTTTTTAACCCACAACCTCAATAGTCAAAACATCATCAGCCTTAGTAACTTTCGTTAAACCGTGTTTTGCCAACCCTTTAACTGCTTTGTCCCATTGTTTGTTGCTCAATCCTGTTTTGTCTTTCAATGAATTCAATTCCATAGATTGTTCTTTTGCTAGTAAGTCAAAAATGATTTGTTCGTTTTCGTTAAGCTCCGGACCTTTCTTCGCTCCAAAGTTCTCTGGTTTCATTTGCGGGAAGAACAGCACTTCTTGAATTGCTTCGTTGTCTGTTAAGTACATGATTAAACGGTCCATTCCAATCCCTAATCCTGAAGTTGGAGGCATTCCGTATTCCAATGCACGCAAGAAATCTTGGTCAATCATGTCCGTTGCTTCGTCATCTCCTTTTTGCGCCAAACGTGCTTGATCTTCGAAGCGTTCTCTTTGATCAATTGGGTCATTTAACTCAGAATATGCGTTGGCAATTTCTTTTCCACATACCATCAATTCAAAACGCTCTGTTAATTCTGGATCTTCACGGTGAGATTTACACAACGGAGACATTTCTTTAGGATAATCAATGATAAATGTGGGTTGAATGTAGTTTCCTTCGCATTTCTCACCAAAAATTTCATCGATCAATTTTCCTTTCCCCATCGTATCATCAACCTCGATTCCCATGCCTTTAGCAGCAGTTCGTAGTTCATCTTCCGATTTTCCTTTGATATCGAAATCTGTGAATTCAATAATAGAATCACGCATCGTAACGCGTTTGTATGGGGCTTTAAAGTTAATCTCATTTCCTGCAAAAGTTGATGTCGTAGAACCGTTTACTTTCAGTGCACAGTGTTCCAACAAGTTTTCGGTGAATTCCATCATCCAGTTGTAATCTTTATATGCAACGTAAATTTCCATTGCAGTGAATTCAGGATTATGGGTTCTGTCCATTCCTTCATTTCTGAAGTTTTTTGAGAATTCATAAACACCATCAAATCCACCTACGATTAATCTTTTAAGGTATAATTCGTTAGCAATTCGCATATATAAAGGAATATCCAAAGCATTGTGGTGTGTTACGAAAGGTCGTGCCGCTGCTCCACCAGGAATAGGTTGTAAAACTGGTGTTTCAACTTCCATATATCCAGCTTCGTTAAAGTAATTTCGCATTGCAGAATACAATTTACTGCGCTTAACGAATACTTCTTTCACTTGTGGATTCACTACCAAATCAACATAACGCTGACGGTAACGCATTTCAGGATCTGTAAATGCATCGTGCACCCTTCCTTCTGTATCTGTTTTTGGCAAAGGCAATGGTCTAAGTGCTTTAGAAAGCATTGTGAATTCTATAACCTTTACAGAGATTTCTCCTACTTGCGTTTTAAAAAGTTTTCCTTTAATTCCGATGAAGTCACCTAAATCAAGTAACTTCTTAAAAACCTCATTGTACATTGTTTTATCTTCACCCGTGCATATTTCGTCACGGTTAAAGTACACTTGAATTCTTCCGGTATCATCTTGAATGTCGCCGAAAGAGGCTTTCCCTTGAATTTTACGGCGCATTAAACGTCCAGCAATAACAACTTCCTTATCTTCTTCGAAATTATCCTTAATCTGTTTGGCCTTATCCGTAACTGGAAATAATGCTGCAGGATATGGATCGATTCCATGTTCGCGTAATTTCGTCAACGTTTCTCTACGTTGTAATTCTTGATCAGACAATTCTAAATTGCTCATAACTGTTTATTTAACCGTTTTAAAATTCTTCCGTATTCTGAATTATCGGAATCGGAATTAATGTGCAAAGATAAGTTTTATACCAATTATTCTCTATTGAAGTTAGGAAATTGTTCAAGAATCTGAACACTAAAAAAAGCGGACAGTGAACTGTCCGCTTTAATTTAACTTTTCATACTGTTATTTAGTTATCGATAACAGGCAAAATATTTTCAAATCTTTGACTTTTACGTGCAAAGATTATTTTATAATCAATCTTTTCACTTGTTGAGCTCCACCGATGTTCACTTTCACAAGATAAATTCCTGCTTGAATTTTTTCAGTATCCAACATAACCAAGTTACTTCCTGTTTGTGCTTGGATAGTATTTGATTGAATTGTTTGTCCCATCATGTTTACCAAACTCACATTTACATTTTGGTTGTTTTCAATAGAAAAAGTAACATTTGCCATATGATCAGCAGGATTTGGATATACGCTGAAAGACTTAATTAAATCTTCATTACTAACACTCAAAGGATCTTCGGAAGATGAACCTTCATAAATATTAACATCATCTAAATAAAGATTATTCCCTCCATCTGACTCAAATTCGAATTTGAATCTGAAGTCTGTAGTCCAGTAAGATGCTGTAATATTTGTCATGTGAACAGTTGTCCAATCACTCTGAGAAGTCGGTTTCCAGCTACTACCTGATGTTATAGATCCTAGCGCATTACCTCTAATTGTTTTACGTTGCGTCCAGTTCTCACCACAATTGTTAGTTATGAATATACGTAACCACTCATCATTTGAAGCTGATCTTTTTCTGTAAGCGTAACGGAAGCTTAAAGTTGTTTCTGTTGTTACAGTAGATAAATCAATTGGGCTTGATGCCATATCATCAATATTCCCAGCAGATTGACCGAAGTTTTTCAGTACTACTGATTTTGAACCTGTATATGCAGCTGTTGTCGTAATATCAAATTTTGCGTTGTTATTGTGATTTCCAACTGTCCAAAAAGAACCGTTAAAATTAGAAAGACCTTCAAAGCTCTCAACTATTGGTAGAGAAGTATTAAGAGGTAAAACTTTTATGAAAGAATTTTCAGTTACTGATTTCGATGTTGAACCATCTGTAGCAGTTAAAGTAACGGCATAAGTCCCAGGCGTATTGTAAGTTACTGTTGGATTTTGACTTGTTGAAGAAGAAGGACTTCCACCAGGGAAATTCCATGTCCATCCTGTTGGTCCGCTGAAAGATAAATCTTCAAATGAAACAGATTGTCCAGGACAAATCTCTTGTTTATCCGCCTTGAAAGAAGCCTCACACATTATGTCTGGTAAATTAACACCAGTCGCTACTAAATTAGCTGCTTTAGTAATATTATCTCTTCCACCAACATTGCTACTTAAAGCTCCATGCATACGCACTTTTTGTCCGTTTGTAAACATTTTTGAACAGTAAGAGTACTCCATAAAGTTTTCTACGTTATCCAAAGAACCACAAGAAGTACCATTTACATTACAATTAGACCAACCAATTGTGTTTGGTGTATCAGAAATACCATCGTCATCGCCACAGTTAGAAGCTAATCCAGGAGTATTTGTTGTTCCCCAAAGGTGTGGTAAATCTAACCAGTGTCCAACTTCGTGCGATAAAGTATGTGCTCCTGAAGAACCAGCAGTTCCAATACTTCCAACATAGTTATGTAATACATGAATTCCATTTTCCATACTCGCTCCAATCCAAGTATTAGGACGGTAAGTATATCCAGCTGCACCATCTATGTCTTTGGCAATATAAAAATTAATGTATTTATCTCCAGGCCAGTTTCCGTGTTGTGCTTGAACAACAGCAATACGATCACTACCAGAAGCACCATTAGTTACGCTAGAATAAGTTCTTGTAATTCCATTTGTACAATTTCCAGAACCATCTAGTTTAGCTAACTTGAATTCGATTTCTACGTCTGCAACGATAGGAAGAAAATTAGCATTTACATTAGACCATTGTGTATTTGATTTTTGATAATCATCATTCAAATGCTGAAGTGCATTCATAATTTGATCCTCAGAAATATTTTCTGATCCACCTTCATGAATAATATGAAAAACAACAGGAACTGTATAAGTAATAGCCCTTTGATTACCATTAGACTGCACTAATAACTCTGGGTTATTTGCAATGAAATTCTGGATTTCAGAATCATATGATTGTTGGTCATTTTCATATTGAATTCTTTGTTGTGGTGTTAAAGATTCAATTAATTCAGTTGTTTTTTCATCTGTGTGACAAGGATACGCTTCTTGCGCAAAAGTTGAAGTAAAAGCTCCAAAGGCGATGGCAACAGACAGTATTATTTTTCTCATAATTATTTTTAAATATGTTTTAGCGTTAGTAATATACCAACTTTGAGAGGAAGAATCACAAAACATTCTTTGAACGGTCTTAATCGTTGATTAAATGGGTGACTTCCTCTTTTTTTGATGCGTAATCCATAAAATTAATACTTTTCAATGGATTATTATGCTTACCGATTACATCTATTAAACACTAAAACAAGGCTATTGTTTGAATCCTAAGAATTTAAAATAATTATTACAACCACGAAATTGAAATCTTGCTGTAGCGTCGTTTAGGTAAAACTGAACCACCATGGCCTAAAAGTGTCACAGGTTCATTTGAGAATAAAATTCTATAGCTAGAAAAATATTTAGATGTTAGAGATTAGAGATTTTGCTTTCTAACATCTAAAATCCAATGCTTGATACAAAGGTTTTTAGAAGCTAAAGCTAGATACACTAAAATGCATATTTTCAACTATTTATGAGACCAATAAATACCGCTTTAACCAAAAAAGACTGCTACCAAGAGGTTGAAATCTCGCGGTAACAGTCTTTACTTTATGTATCATCTTAAATTTCTGAACTACTAATTTTGTTAGTTAGGCGCACTATTTTCAAAAAATAGTGAAACGCAGCTAACGGAATTAATAGTCAGAAATTACTATTCGCCGGTCATTTTCTTTGGGTCAACCCACTCATCATACTCCTCAGACGTTAAATGTCCGAGTGATAAAGCAGACTCCTTCAAAGTTATTCCTTTGTCATGTGCATTTCCAGCAATCTCAGCAGCTTTATAGTAACCGATTTTTGGATTCAAAGCGGTAACTAACATTAATGAGTTGTTTACCAATTCATCAATACGTTTAAGGTTTGGCTCGATTCCTACTGCACAGTTGTCAGCGAAAGAAACACAAGACTCTCCAATTAAACGAGCAGATTGTAAAACGTTTGCTGCCATCATTGGTTTATAAACGTTTAATTCGTAATGACCTTGCATTCCACCAATTGTTACCGCAACATCGTTCCCCATAACTTGCGCTGCAACCATAGTGATTGCTTCTGCTTGCGTTGGGTTTACTTTTCCGGGCATAATTGAAGATCCTGGTTCGTTTGCTGGAATGATAATTTCGCCAATTCCTGAACGTGGTCCAGAAGCCATCATGCGAATGTCGTTTGCTATTTTATTAATAGAAACAGCCAATTGTTTCAACGCTCCGTGTGTTTCCACCAATGCATCGTGCGCTGCTAATGCTTCAAATTTATTTGCCGCTGTAATAAAAGGCAATCCAGTGAATTCAGAAATTTTCTTCGCTACCAATTCAGAATATCCTTTTGGTGTGTTGATTCCTGTTCCAACTGCTGTTCCTCCTAAAGCGATTTCAGAAAGATGTGGCATTGTATTGTTTAAAGCTTTTAAACCGTGGTCTAATTGCGCAACATAACCTGAAAACTCTTGACCTAATGTCAAAGGAGTTGCGTCCATTAAATGCGTACGACCAATTTTCACGATGTCTTTAAATGCTTTTGCTTTGTCATCTAGAATATCACGTAAATGTTTTACTCCAGGAACTGTCGTCTCCACAATTAGCTTGTAAATTGCAATGTGCATTCCTGTTGGGAAAGTATCATTTGAAGATTGAGATTTGTTTACATCGTCATTCGGTTGTAAAGTTTTTTCTCCTTCTCCCATTTTCTTTCCAGCAATCACATGTGCACGGTTCGCAATCACCTCGTTTGTGTTCATGTTGGATTGCGTTCCAGATCCAGTTTGCCAAATCACCAAAGGGAATTGATCATCATGTTGACCAGCGATGATTTCATCACATACTTTAGCTATCAAATCTCTCTTTGACTCTTCTAAAACACCCAATTCACAGTTGGTATATGCTGCTGCTTTCTTTAAATAAGCAAAACCATGAATAATTTCTAATGGCATTGACGCCGATGGACCGATCTTGAAATTGTTTCTAGAACGTTCAGTTTGAGCTCCCCAATACTTGTCGGCAGGTACTTTAACCTCACCCATTGTGTCTTTTTCTACTCTATATTCCATATTATATCGTTTTGTATTAAATAATTTTTTATTTTTACCGCGTGATTACATCACAATAATAGTTTACAAAAATAATATATCATGAGTATTTTCGGTATTGTTATGTTTCTTTTAATTGCAGGAATGGCTTTTTGGCTATTACTATTCTTAATGGCATTCGTTGTTCCATATTGGATCACACTAGGTGCAATAGAACAAATGCGTCCAAAGAAAGTTTTCGACGACGAGGAAGAAGCGGCTTAATTTCTGCTTTTTAATGTAATAGTATTGGGAATTCGAAAGAGTTCCCTTTTTTGCGTTTGGGGTTTTTTAAAACGTTTTTTCGGGTTTTATTAAACTGTGGATGTGTAATGTGGTTTTTAGTGGATGTGTAATGTGGTTTTCATCCGTGGATTTGCCATGTGTTTTCACCGTGGATTTGCCATGTGTTTTTTAATGGTGGATGTGTAATGTGGTTTTTAACTGTGGCTGTGCAATGTGTTTTTTCATCCGTGGAGGCGCAATGCATTGCGCCTCTACCGGTGAAAAATCACCTGGCAATCCATAAATTTGGGTTCAACTGACTCACCGAATTCCCACTTACATGATGGACTTCAAAATGGGCAACTGAAATGTCTCCTGCTGAATTGGGTAACAATGATCCTATTGGCGTTTTTGTATTCACAATGCTTCCTTTTGTTACATAAACATCTTGAAGATTGGAATAAACCGTTCTGTAATCACCATGTTTAATGATGACTACTTTTCCTGCTCCTGGAATATTTATTACACTTGTAACTTCTCCTTTAAAAATGGCTAAAACATTCGCGTTTTTTGGGGTGCTGATGTCAACTCCATTATTTTGAGTATATACTCCGGGTAAAGTAGGATGACTATTCTTACCATAATTTTGTGTAATTGTTCCTTTTTCAACTGGCCAAGGTAATTTACCTTTGTTGGAAGCGAAATTCTCTCCAATTATTGCGCTTTCGGCAGTTAATGAAAATTCTTTTTCTACTTTCTTGGGAACTTCTTTTTCTACAGTTGGCGTTTTTACATCTTTTGGAGCTGCCGCTGCTTTACGTTTTGCTTCTGCTATTCGGCGAGCTTCTTCTTCTCTTTTCGCTTTAGCTATTCTCGCTTGTTCTTCAGCAATTTCTTTTTGAATCGCAGCTGCAATTTCTTGTTTCAGACGTTCTTTGTCTTCTTCTTGTTTCCTTAATTCTTTTAGTAATTCGTCCTCTTGTTCCTTAAAACGTTTGTAGATTTCTTCTTTTGCTTTTTTCGTTTTAATGATTTCAGCTCTTTCGATTCTTTTTTGACCAGACAATTCAACTTGTTGCTTTTTCTCGTCGTCCAGATCTTTAATTTCGTCTTTCAATAAAACAGCATTTTGTTGAATCAAACGCATTTGTTTTTGTTGAATTTCTGCTAACTTCTCAAGGTATAGTTTTCTTTTTAATGCTTCTTCAACAGTTTTTGCACTGAAAATAAACATTAAATCTCCGTATTTATTTCGCTTTTTGTAAGCATACAATAGCAGTTCAGCATATTGTTTTTTTAATCTTTCGATTTCAGCATTTAGCTCTTGAATTCGCCCTTCTTTCTGTTCGATTTTTAATTCTGACGAACGAATTTGATTGTCTATGTTACGCAATAATTTCTCGCGGTATTCAACTTGGCGCTCAATAAGATTAACTTCCTCAAGAGAAAGTAGAGTGTTTTTTTGTGACTTTTCGAGTAAAGTTTTGGTCGTCGAGATTTGTTGTTCCAGTGCTTTTTGTTCGTTTTTTAAACGTTGCGAACCTGGCTGAGACCACAAAGGAGCAGAAGCAGAAAATAATATCACAAAAGTAAATACAAGGAACTTACTCACACTTTTCATATTTATTCGGAATTGATAAATATAATACTCTTGGATCATTCACACTTATTTTATTGTATTCAAAGTTAATGTAAAGTTTATCTTTTGGCGTTTCAACAGTGATATCACCTTCAAGGGGAATACTATAACCTTCTACCATTTCTCTTCCAAAATAATTAACGGTAATGGATGTGGAATCTTTTGGACTGTCGATAATCAACTTTTTAAGTGACCTTGTATCTTCACTCAGGAAATAGCGAATGATCACTTCATCATCACTGTCTTGTCTTCTTATTTTTCGTTTCGAAATTGAGGAAACAACATAATTATAAGGATCTTTTATTTGTTGATATTCAATGTTTTTATCCCATGCGATTGGCATTCCTAAAATTAATTCTTCAATATTTTTGTGCTTAAAATCAACTCCAAATGTTTTTTTAAGGTAATTCATATTCTCCTTCATATAACAGTTATTTCGCTTGTCAACCATTGTTAACGTATCTGGCGTAACCATTACATTATAAATCGGAATACGTGCAAAAGTTATCAAAGCATGAAAAGCGCTATCGGCACGCATGCGAATTGAAGTTTTAAATGAAACGTTTATTTTACTGTCCGTATATTTTGAACTCAATTTCGTATAAAAATGTTCTGGACGTTGTTTTGAAAGACTATCCAAACGATCGATGAGTACTTCATCTTTCACTCTAGGAAGTTTTTCAACGTTTTCCAAATCAGCATTTCTTTTACTTCCACAACCAACAAGTGTTGTTAATAGTAGAATTGAGAAAATATATTTAGTAATATTTTGGAGCATATAATTTTTCTTCGTTAATCTTTTTAGTCAAATTTTTATTTCGTGATTCAGATGTTAAAGCTTTTTGCCAAGCTTCTTTTGCTTTGGTTAAAGATTGATTTTTAAAGTGAAGATCACCTAATAAATCCATTAATTCTGCATTGTAAAATTCTTTTTCAATTCCATTCTCTAAAATTTTAATTCCTTCTGCGAAGTTATTAGCATTCGAAGCAATATTGGCTTTCGCTAAATAATAATCGCGGCTGAAGTTGATTTCTGATATTTTACCTAATAATTCTTGAGCAATATCTGTGGCAATATTGGCTTTGCTTAATGCCAAAGCATAAGTCACTTGAATACTTTGATCGTCTGGATTATTAATCATTGCTTTTTCAAAAGCGACAATTCCTTTCTTGTATTCTTTATTGTAAAAATAAATTTGACCTTTTCGCATAGAGAATAAGGACTCTTTCTTTTTATCGTCTAAAAGGTATATTTCACCAGCTGCCAAAAGTTGAATTGCTTCATCTGGTTTGTTCGTGTACAAAGCTCCTTCTGCTGCAGCAAAATAAATAACGGGTAAGGTTGGAAAGAGCTCCAAGGCTTTGTTTCCATCTGCGTAAAGCTCAGAATAATCCATGTAATTAGATTCAACTGCAAACGCCAATCGCCAAGCTTCAAAATTATTTGGGTTATCAACTGTTGATTTTCTAGCTACGGAAAGCGCCTTTTTACTTTGAAAAGCAAACATTAATTCCTTAACGTATTTTGAAGCAATTTGTAAATCCTCAGGATAAGCTTTGTAAAGAATTTCTGCTGATTCAAAAACCAAAGGACCTTTATTTCCCTCTATTTCTTGAATTTTATTAAATATAAACAATTTATCTTCAACCGCTACTTCACTATTTTTTAAAATTCCAGGAGCAATTTCAATGAATTTATCAAACTCTTTTTGTTCTAGAAAATTGTTCGCCAAAACAAATTGAGCCATTCCATTGTCAGGATCACTTTTCGCTAATTCCTCAATTAATTTTACTGCCTTTTCTTTTTCTCCTTGTTGCTCATAGAAAGCAATGATATTTACCAGAACTTCTTTATCATTCGGATATTCCTTCTTTAAAAGCAGTAATGTTTCTTCCGTTTTATCAAATTTCTTCAATTCAGTATATAAATCAGCTTTCATGATCATTATTTCAGGAACAACTCCTGTTTGACCTTGAAGGATATTCAATTCGTCAATTGCCAATTGATAAGCCTTATTATAAATCAAAACTTTGCTGTATCCGTAACGGAAATCTACATTTCTTGGCTCGCGTTCACACATTTCTTTAAACAAGATTTCTGCTTGTTCGAAATTTGCTCTTTCAAAATGCATATAAGCCAATTCTTGTAAATAGGCATTGTTTTCTTTGTCGATATTGTAAGCTTTTTGAAAGTTTTCTAAAGCTACAGAAATATTGTTTTCAGCTTTGGCAATTTCAGCTAAACCAAAATAAACGGCATCATCATCTTGCTTTATTGCTAAACAAGCTTGAAAAAGTTTTTTGGCTTCGCTATAATTTCCAGACATTTTCTCACGAACAGCCTGGTGAAATTGCTCCATGTAAGGATAGTCCAAAGATGAAAGCGCTTCAACATCATCTAACGCTTGTTCCTGCATAGACTTTTCCTTTCCTTTTTGACCAAAAAGAGGTGCCAAAGGAAGAAGCATTAAAGATGATATGAAGATTATTTTTCTCATTAAATATCCATCGTGGTATAATCTCCAACACTTAAATTGTGAGGAGTTTTTCTAACATTCGCATGATTACCAATCATTGAATCCTTTAAAGTAACATTTTCTACGGTAGTATTCGCTTGAATAATTGTGTTTTTAATTACACTTCCATTCACTTTCGAACCTGCTCCAATTGAAACATGCGGACCAACAACGCTGTCATTCAAAACAACATCCTTGCCAATAAAACAAGGTGGAATAACTACACTGTTATTGATTTTTGCCGAAGCGTCAACCAACTCAATGTGTTTTTCTCTGTCAAATTCCAATACACGTTGATTTGCATTTACAGTTACAATTTTGTTTCCGCAATCCAACCATTCTGTAACTTTTCCAGGCTTAAATATTTTCCCTTTCTCAGTTAATCTTCTCAATGCATCTGGCAATTGGTATTCACCTCCTTTGATTACATCATTATCGATTAAATAATTTAATTCTTTTCTTAAATCGGCACCTTCTTTGAAATAATAAATCCCAATCATTGCAAGGTCTGAAACGAAAGTTTGCGGTTTTTCCACAAAATCAATAATTTCATCTCTTTCATTCATTTTTATTACTCCAAAAGCACTTGGATCATCGATTTGCTTAACCCATAAAATTCCGTCGTCTTTTGGATCTATTTTAAAGTCAGCTTTAAATAAAGTATCAGCAAAAGCCACTACCACAGGACCATCTAACAATTCTTGAGCACATAAAACGGCATGCGCTGTTCCTAAAGGTTCTGTTTGATAATGAATACTTCCTTTAGCGCCAAGACTCTCTGCAACTGCGATTAATTCTTTTTCTGCTTCGGCTCCAAAATCACCAATTACAAACGCGATTTCTTCGATTGGATCACTACAAACACCTGCTATATCTTCAACAAGTCGGTGAACAATTGGTTTTCCACCTACAGGCACAAGTGGTTTAGGAACTGTTAATGTGTGGGGTCTTAAGCGAGAGCCTCTTCCCGCCATTGGTACGATTATTTTCATGATTTAGTTTTTTCCGGTGCTTCCAAATCCGCCTTCGCCGCGGTCGGTTTCTGTTAATTCTTCAGTTATTATCCATTCTGCTTGTTTCACTTTCGAGAACACAAGTTGTGCAATTCTGTCTCCGTCTTCAATAACAAAAGGTTCGTTTGAAAGGTTTACCAAAACAACACCAACTTCTCCACGGTAATCCGCATCGATAGTACCTGGACTATTCAACACAGTAATTCCGTGTTTAATTGCCAAACCACTTCTTGGGCGAACTTGTCCCTCATATTTCTCAGGAATTTCTAAAAATAATCCTGTTTTTATAAGTGTACGCTCCAAAGATTGAAGTGTAAAAGGCTCCTCTATATTTGCACGTAAATCCACGCCAGCAGAAGCTTTCGTTTCATATTTTGGCAAATCGTGTTTCGAACGATTAATGATTTTTACTTTCATTTTCCCTTTTCAGTTATTTATTAAAGACTTGCTGTAATCAAATGAAATTGCACCCATTTTTTTACAGTGTTCAAAAATAACTTTTTTTCCTGAAATACCTTTAAAATTCGCTGTTTTATTGATTTAAGGAGCTATTTTAATGTTAATTATCATTGGTTAAATGTTAACGTGTTTTGCGGTCGGTTGTTTTGGTAAAAGCGTTATCGATTACGATATAACAAATGCTTCCGTGTGAATTACATCGTTACCAATTTTCAATTGAACACTATATTTTCCGCTTTCCCAGCCGCTGACTTTCAAACTGAAATTGAAATTATAATTTCCTAAGTGAGAAATTGGCATTTCACCATCATAATCTCTAATGACTTCACCATTTTCTTTTAGAACCTGCATTCTCATGTTCCCGGTTTTTGTAACGGTATAAGCCAAAAGACCTTCAACTTTTGTAGTTTCTTGAATTATATTTCGGTTTTCATCAATAGAATATGTTGGATCTGAATTGTACCAAACATTCTCCTTTCCGGTCAACGAACAAATAAATTCTCTCAATTTCCTTACTTCGTTATTTCCATCTTCATAGATGCCTGAAACATCATCATCTTCAACAACACACCAAAGCGCAGTCTGTTTTAAGTCATCATTAAATCCTTTATTATCTAAATATTTAGCAATTTTAATAAGGTTTTGATTTGTCTCCTTAGCAATTGTAAATTGACTTTCATTTGTTGGAGAACTGTTGTGTGGTTGAACACAAAAACCATTCACTTTATGTTGAATTGAACTGGAATTTAATGCAATCATTTCGTCATCAACGGTAATTAAATCTTGATCACCTTCAAATTCACTCTTAAATCGTGTTCCAGATGGAATTAGAATGCTTTTTAGGTTTTTAATATTCTCAATTTCAACAACAATAGACTTTCCGGTATGGGCACCATTAGAAGTGGCTGTTAAATGAATTTGATTGTTTTTAATAGCATCAAAAACATTCACATTTTGCATGCTATTTTTGCTGAAAGAAAACAGAAATAATACGGAGGAAAATAAAATTAATGTCTTCATAATGTAGCTGATTTTTATTTATAACGTTATATTTTCGAATAGGTTACAGGGTTAATGGTTAATTATCAATAGTTAATTGTTAACGTGGTTTGCGCTGTATTGTGGTGCGAACCATTGTAAGTTGTTAGTCGTGAGGTTTTGAATGTTTAGGCGGAAAAACAATTGAGAAGTGATTCTTAAATAAATTTTCTATTATTATTTTTTGAAATGGTTAAAAACATCTAGTTTTCTTGCGGGCACTATATAAGACATTCGAAATTGATTTCTTATAAAATCGGGTTGATCAACAATAACTAACCACAAATAATTAAAAGACATGAAGCTTAACATTCTAAAAGACAAAAGTTTTTCATTTGTAATTCGTATTGTGAAACTTTATAAATATTTAGCCAAGTAAGAAAGAGAATTTATTCTCAGTAAGCAACATTCCGTAGTACATTTCAATTGTGAATTATCAATTCAACCAAGCGTTAACCATTAACAATTATTTCCCTTTTTTCCAAAAAAACAACTTGTTATAATACTTCTGAAAAACTTCAATATACTTCACGAAATACGTGAAAACCATAATAAATCCTATTGCTCCAACAATGGCGAACCACGGTGAAAGATTTTTATCTAAATAGCTACTTAGTCCAAATCCGAACAAGCCGCTATACAAAATAATTACGTGTACAATGTATATGGACAGCGTGTTTTGACCGATTTTTATGAATAACTCATAATTCCAATTGATGAGTTTGGCAGTGATTATTATTACAGAAATAAACAACAATAAATGACCTAAAGCATACAAAGAAAATGTTGGGAAAATTGTGAATTCATTTCCAGAAAGTAAAGTATAAATGATAATTGATAAACCTGAAACACCAAAAGCTATTGGAATAATCCAACTTTTTAAAAAGCCCAGTTTTCTGCGGTAAACAACTCTTAGATAACGTTTGTGTTTTCCAATGAAAATAATGATGGCCAAAACCCAAATTACTTGTCCAAATCTTGCGAATAAATACCCTAATCCGTAGAAAGGTTTTATTCCCGAAATGCTAAGAAACGCGGGTTGAATAATTTTTAGAATATTGTCTGTAAATAAGTTTAGAATTAGTCCTGAGATAAATAATATCAATGGAAATTTATTCGTGTAAACTTTAGCTGGATTTTTACTGACATAAGCGCCAATCATTGCACCGAAAATCACAAATCCAACCCATGGGAATAATGGGAAAATTGACTTAAATGCACTATCACCTGGAGAAGTAATAAAGATATTTTCAATGAGCGGATGAAAAGATGAAAAATCTAAGGCATAAATAGTGGGACGCATTATAAAAGCAAGGGTTCCAAAAAATCCAAACCACCAAGTTAACGGAACGACTTTAATTAATCGATTTAATCCGTAAAGTAAAATAACGATGATTAATGATGCTCCGATGCACTGTAAAACGTGGAAAATATACATATATCCACTAAAAGTGTAGGAACCATTTTCTATTAATCCTTTAAAAATAAAGTACAGATTGAGTTGCAAAGCATAACCCCAAAGGATTAATCTAAAACCTCTACTCAATCCTTTTTTAACACGTTTATTTTTGAGGAAAGGCTCTTTGTTTCGCACCAAAAGATAGGTGAAAACCAAGCCAGAAACGGTAAAGAATAATGGAGCGGTTAGTCCACGTGTAAAACGCCAGATATCGTAAAGAAATAGGTCATTTCCTCGGTGGTTTTCAGTCAAAGCCATCACAATAAAATGCCCCTCCAGCATCATCAATATGGCAATAGATCTTGCGATATCAATAAATACTAACCGATTTGTAAGAGTGCTCTTTGCTAATAACATTTCCTAATAAATATTTCGCGAAGATAAACTGAATTAACTGGATTTTGCAACTGCTTTTGGTTTTTCCATCCAAAACACTAATCCTACGTATAAAAGTATGAATATATTATGGATTATAAATTGTAAAATTCCAGCTTCTAAATCGATCCAAGTGAATACAACATAGATAGCAATGGCGATAAAACTGTACAATCCGAATTTTCGTAAATTATAAGGAATAGGATAATGCTTTTGTCCGAGCCAATAAGAAACAACCATTTGTGCACCGTAAACAATAAAAGTTGCCCAAGCACATGCCATATAGCCGTAAATTGGAATAAAGATAAAGTTTAAAGTCAGCGTTAAAGCCGCACCTCCCATGGCAATGTATGCTCCGAATTTTGTTTGACCACTCAACTTATACCAAATACTTTGATTGATGTAAATCCCTGAAAATACGTTCGCTAACAAAAGTATAGGAACAATTCTTAATCCTTCCCAATACGCTGGATTTGGAATGAAATATTTGAAAACATCAAGATTCAATGAAACACCTAAAAAGCTTAAGAAAACTGCGCCAACGAAGTAGTTCATCACTTTTACGTAGGTTTTATTTCTGTCTTTACTTTTGGACTGAGCAAAGAAAAATGGCTCCGCAGCATAACGGTAAGCTTGTAAGAATATCGTGACTAACATGGCTAGTTTATAACTTGCGCTGTAAATCCCCACTTGAGATTCGGCAAAAGTTAAGGCAGCTTCTGTGGTTAATTCCCCAATTGAATTTTGATAAGTAAGGTGCTTTAATAAAATTCTGTCTACTGTTTCATTGATTATAAAAGCGAAACCTGCCAAAGCCAGCGGAAAGCTATATTTGAACATAGAACGCAATAATTGTGTGTCCCAAATCCATTTCAACGATATAAAATCTTTATAAAGAATAACTGGTTTAACCAAAGAAGCAATTAAGTTGGCAATTAGAATAAAACGAATCCCTACCGCGGCATTTTCTGTTTCAGGTTGAAAAATAAACAACATCAAAATCAAGTTTAGTCCAATGTTTATGGCTATACCAGTAAGCTGAACAACTACGAATTTCTTAGCTCTGTCTTCTGCTCGTAATTTAGCCAAAGGAAGTGCTGAAGTGGCATCAATCACTACAACTACACTCAGTAAAATTATGTATTCTGGATTATCGGGGAACAATAGTGCGTCTGCGATAGTGCCGTTGAAAATTAAAATCAGTAGTAGAAAAATTGCATTGATGATAACAATGCTCAACATAGAATTTCGGAAGATTTTGTCTTTATTCTCAGGATCATCAGATAGAAACTTAAAAAATGCAGTTTCCATTCCAAAAGTCAACAAAACCATCAAAAAAGCAATCCAGGCATAGAGTTCAGAAATTACTCCATAATCTGAAGTCTTTATAAAAACACTGACATACAAAGGAACAAGCAGGTAATTCAACAAACGTCCTACGATGCTAGATAAGCCGTAAACCGCCGTTTGTCCTGCTAATTTCTTTAATGGATTGCTCATTTTCTCTTAATCAGAGCGCTAAGTTAAATGGATTCTTCGAAAATGAGATTATGTGAGGCTTGATTTGTATTTTTTGTGAAGGAAATCAATCATTAGAATTTATAAATAGGGTAAATGCTTTATTAAGAAAGCATATTATTGATTAAGTTGCTTTATTAATACAGCAATAATATGTATATTTGCTTTATTAATACAGCAATATGGAAGAATTACTCTTAGAATTTCAGTCGAGAATGACATTTTTTCAAGTGAATTACAAACGTTATTTATTTGAAAAAGTTGATTTGTCTAATAGACTTATTGCTATCAAAGGCGTTCGGGGTGTTGGTAAAACAACGCTATTATTACAATTCGCAAAATATAATTTTCCAAAATCGAGCACGCTTTACGTGAGTATGGATCATGTTTACTTTTATGAAAACAATCTTTTCGAAATGGCCAAAGAGTTTGATAATTATGGAGGAACCCATTTATTGTTAGATGAGGTTCATAAATATCCAAATTGGTCAAGAGAAATAAAATTAATTTATGACAATTTACCACGTTTAAATATAATTATAACTTCCTCTTCTGTTTTGGAATTGTACAAATCAGAGTCCGATTTAAGTCGTCGATTGGTGAGTTATGATCTGCATGAATTATCATTTAGAGAGTTTTTATATCTCGAAACTGGAATTGAGATACCTGTTCAAACTTTAGCAGAGTTAATAGCAAATCATACTGAAATTTCTGGAGAAATTCTTCAGCAGTTTCAACCTTTGCCTTTATTCGAAAAATATTTGAAGGTTGGAGCTTATCCTTATTACAAAGAAAATGAGCCAAGTTATTACCACAAAGTCATGAAGACAATCAATTTAATGATTGAAGTGGATATCATGGCCGTAGAAAATTTGCGCTACGAAACGATTGTGAAATTTAAGAAATTGCTTAAAGCCATAGCTACGAGTGTACCTTTTACACCAAATATCACCAAGTTAAGTGAGCATATTGGTTTGTCAAGAAATTCGCTTGTAGAATCTATAAAAACATTGAGTAAAGTTGGAGTTATTCAAGAGCTCTATAAAGATGCAACAGGAATTGGAGCATTAACAAAACCCGAAAAGCTTTTGTTGAATAATACAAATCTAATTTATGTTTTGGGAAGTGAAAATGCGAACATAGGAAATATCAGAGAAACATTTTTCGTTAATCAATTGTCTTGCAATCATAAAGTAAATTTAGCTTTAAAAGGGGATTTTTTAATAGATCAAAAATTTACTTTCGAGGTGGGAGGCAAGAATAAAACCAAGAAACAAATCTCCGGTGTAAAAAACGCTTTCATTGCAAAAGACAATATAGAAGTAGGCTTCGGAAATATAATTCCGCTGTGGATGTTTGGATTGCTTTACTAAGAAAGCAGTATTCTAATAGCTGTTATCAGTTGTCGGTCGAATATTATGACTTTCGGTTTTTTTTCATCACGAAATAGCCAATCGCCACAATTAACCATGTTAACGAGTAATCAATGATTAAATTCATTGCATTTCCTCCATGAAAATTGTTTCCATCGCGAGAAAATGAATAATACCAAAAGGGAAAACCGACTTTAATATGATCGTGAGAATCAACGCTAGTCAATAAATAAAGTTGAATTTGACCAATCGCTAACATGATGAGTAAACTCAAGAGTGAAATAATAAGCACTACCCAAATCCATTTAATAATTCGATTGAACTCCATTTTCAATTGATTTAATAGAGTATTAGTTCTTGAATTATTTAGCCAATAACAAGGCACGCTTAATTTTGAAGTCCAAGGAGTTAACAATTGTCAATGACTGCTTTCAAAATTGAGTGTAACGCCGTTATTGGCTAAATAAACAAAAACTACTTAAAATTCGGTTTTCTTTTTTCCACAAAAGCCGTAGTCCCTTCCACAAATTCCTCCGTTCCGAAGCAATTTCCAAACTCAGCAATTTCCACTGCAAATCCATCAACACCATCCGTATAATTTGCATTCACAGCTTTTATTGCAGATTTAATCGCGTTTCCAGAGTTGTTACAAATTTTACTTGCAATTTTCTCGGCTAAAGCCATCAATTCATCTTGCGCTACAACATGATTCACTAATCCAGATTCGTATGCATCGTCCGCAGAAATCATTCCCGCCGTTGTAATCATTTCCATTGCTTTTCCACGACCAACCAATTGTGACAAACGCTGCGTTCCACCATATCCTGGAATTACACCCAAAGAAACTTCTGGCAAGCCTAATTTTGCATTATGAGAAGCGATGCGAATATGAGAAGCCATTGCTAATTCTAACCCACCACCTAGCGCGAAACCGTTTATAGCTGCAATAACTGGCTTAGAAAGATTCTCAATAAAATCAAATAATTTCTTTTGACCTTGTGCAGCTAATGCTTTACCATCAGAAGTTCCAAAATCAGCAAATTCTTTAATGTCAGCACCTGCAACGAAAGCTTTTTCACCACTTCCAGTCAAGATAATTGCACGCGTTCCTTCATCTTCATTTGCTGCTTTAAAAGCTTCGTGCAATTCCTGAATTGTGGCTTTGTTCAATGCATTCATTTGCTTCGGGCGATTCACCGTAATGTAGTGAACACGCTCTTTTTGTTCTGTCGTTATATTTTCGTAACTCATATTTTTGTTTTTGTGCTAAAATAAGGAATCAAAATCAATTACGAATTACGAATGTTTGAATAGCCAAGTTTTACATATCAATCTTATTAGCTCTTTCTGAAAATGCCAAAAGCAAAAAGCTCTTCTACCTATATTGACTGTCATTTATCCACCCAAAAAAAATCTGCGAAATCCGCGAATATCTGCGCGAAATTCACCCTAAGTGAATTCAATCCAAAATATCTACTTTTACATCTCCAAACATCCAACAATGAAAAACAACATCCTCATTCGTAATATCCAACCCACAGACAATCCTCTAATTGCAAAAGTTATTCGCACCGCTTTGGAAGAATACGATGAAGCAAAACCAGGAACTGTTTACACGGACCCAACAACAGACGAACTTTTCGAAACCTTTTTTTCAGCACCAAAAAGTGGATATTTCATTGCTGAAATCAATGGAGAAGTCATTGGAGGATGTGGAATTTATCCAACCAAAAATTTACCAGAAGGTTATGCAGAATTGGTGAAGATTTATCTCAAAAGTGAATACCGTGGAAAAGGGATTGGCAAACAACTCATGGATAAAAGCATCTCTTATGCAAAAGAACAAGGTAACACACATTTGTATCTTGAGTCTTTCCCAAGTCTAAAAGAGGCGATAATTTTATATGAGAAAATTGGATTTGAAAGAGTAGAAAAACCTTTGGGAGATTCTGGACATTTTGCTTGTGATGTGTGGATGGTTCTGGAAATTTAGAGATTGGAATTGAGCAATTAATCGCTATCAAGGTAGTGAATTTGGCTTTATATTGATTAAATTGCTATTATAGTAGCGGTGTTTTATATTATTTCCTTATCTTTATTATCAAAATATAAGATTCGAAATGGGAGAATATGGTGATGAAAATACTCCAAAAGAGATAATGATTCTATTATCTAACAAAATTGTAGTGTTAAGAAAACAATTAAAAATGACTCAAAAAGAAGTCTCGGAAAGATCTGGAGTAGCTTATGCAAGTGTTCGGAAATTTGAGACTACTGGAGTTATTTCACTTGAATCACTTTTAAGGATTTGTGAAGTCTTGGGCAGACTCAAAGAATTTGAATCAATATTGATTCCAGATGAGATGGAAAAAATAAAGGAATTATTTGACTATTAATTATGACAAGAAAACTCGACGTATTTATACAATTTTATCAGCAAGAAGAACTTGTTGGTCAGCTTGTTTTGGTTGATCGAAAAATACTATTCAAATACAGTGATGCCTATTTAAAAACAGGAAATAATCTTTCACCAAATCAATTAAAGTTTAACAATACCCTTCAATCGACCCATGAAAAACCTTTTAATGGACTCTTTGGTGTATTCGCTGATTCTTTGCCTGATGCTTGGGGAAATTTGCTCATCAAAAAACGGCTTAGTGCTGATCGAATTGCCATTGAATCACTCAATGCTTTGGATTATTTGACATTTGCAGGAAAGAATAGTTTGGGAGCACTTCAATACAGACCCAGTTTAGAAGAAGAGAATGAGGCGCTAGAAATTAATCTTGATTTATTGAATGAAAATATTTCCGAAGTGCTAAGAGGTGAAAGTAGCGTAGTTATCGATGAATTGTTCGGAAGAGGAGGTAGTCCCGGTGGAGCAAGACCAAAAATTTATGCTGGATATAATCCGAAAACAGACTCAATCATCAGTGGTATCGCGAATCTTCCAGAAGAATATGAACACTGGATTATCAAATTTGCAGCAAATGAAGATTCAAAAGATATTGCCAATATAGAGTTATCCTATTATAAAATGGCCTTGGCTTCAGGAATTGAAATGGCTGAGAGTAGAGTTTTTAATAGTGTCGAAGGCAATAGTTATTTTGGAACCAAAAGGTTTGACCGAATTGGTAATGATAAGCTTCACATGCTCTCGGCTGCCGGACTTTTTCATGATGATTATGAATACAGTATTATCGATTATGGAAATCTAATTTTTCAAACAAAGAAACTGACCAATAGCACACAAGCAGCTCAACAAATGTTCCGTAGGGCCGTTTTCAATGTTCTAGCACATAACCGCGATGATCATTCTAAAAACTTTGCGTTCCTAATGGATGTTGATGGAGTTTGGTCACTTGCACCAGCTTATGACTTGACATTCTCTTCCTCTTCTCAAGGATATCACAGCACGGCATGCGCTAAAAACTATGTAGATCCAGGAAGAAAAGAATTACTTGAATTGGCAGATATTTTTTCGATTAACAAAGCAGATGAAATTATAGATGAGATAAAAGACGTAGTTGAAGGTTGGAGAAAGTATACTGGACTATCTGGAGTTTCTGATGATTCGATAAAGACTGTTGAGAGGAGTTTGAAGATTATTTCAGATAGGTTTTAGAATGCTTATAAATCAATTTGCCCATAAACAAAATATAAAATGAACAACTTCAAATTCAACAAACAAGAATATTTAAAACGAATAAATTTCGATGGAGAGCTTTCTGTAAACTTCGAGAGCTTAAATTCAATTCACCGTGCGCAGCATTTAGCCATTCCATTCGAAAACTTTGATATCTGTTTGGGGAGAAGGATAAAGGTTGATTCAGAATCTATATTTCAAAAACTGGTTAAGCAAAACCTAGGAGGATATTGTTTTGAATTGAACGGACTACTTTTACAGGCTCTTAAAGCATTTGGATTTGAAGCGCGCCCTTTATTAGGAAGAGTTCATCTTTCTAGAGAGGTAACCGGAAGAACACATCAAACTACTTTAGTAACAATTGGAGACAAAAGTTGGCTTGTAGATTTAGGATTCGGAGCTGAAGCGCCACTTATTCCAATTCCGCTTGTTTACAACGAACCCATTTCATTCAAAAAGCAAACCTATAGATTAATTGAAGATGAAGTTTTTGGATACATACTTCAGAACAATCCGCAAGGACACTGGAAAAGCTTGTATAGTTTTGACTTAAGCCCTGTCTTCGATATCGACATCAAATTAGGAAATCATTTTACCTCAACACATCCAGATTCTTTTTTCACCAACGCAAGAATAGCTGCTCTTCCAATAGAAAATGGAATGATTAGCTTATATCATAACAGGTTGAAAAAGGTAATTAATGGAAAAGTACAGCTCACTACATTGAAAGATGATTCCTCTTATTTGGCTGTGTTGGAGAAGGAGTTTGGGATTGAACTTGATGCGGAGTATGGGGAGTTGAAGGTATTGAGGTGATTGGATTGTGATATGAAGCTTTTGGATGAGAATCCTTATTACTTGCGAGTTGTGTTAAGCTCTATTTATCAAAGCAGTGTGTGATTAAAAAGAATTGTTAAATTTGAGAGGTTGATATTATTTTCACAAATGATATTATTAATATTTAGAATATGGATTTCGAGACAATAATAATTCAGTTTGGACTTGGAGTCCTTTTATTTTTTATAATCAACTGGATCGGGAAACATTCCTATTCAATTGGATATATGTCGATTTCGGTATTTGCAAAGGTTGAAGAGGCTCCAGCTTTTAATTTTTTAATTAGAGTATTAACGCCAGTAGTTTACCTCTTTATTTCTGCCTCTATATTATACTCACTGAAACTTGACAAATATGTAAATCAATTTTATTTAGTTAGTGTATATTATATAGTCTTTAGATTGATATTTAATCTGTTGACAGGTAGGGGGCTGCTTCTTAATTGGTATAGTCAATTGTTTTATTGGATATCAATTATTTTGGTTTCTTACTTTGCATATAAAAAACTAATTATTCATAGAGAAAATCTCCTGCCTGACTTTACTACAGTAGCAAATGAATTATGGATTGTAATTTTAATTTTTCTATTTCATATAACTAATAATGTTCAGATATCTTCGAAAGGAACCATAAGACGTAAGGAAAAATATTTGACAACAATGGTAATCAGTTTTAAACGTAAATACGCTAATCTTATAGATGAAAAGGTCTCGAATGAGCAAATTAAAGGGCTGATTTATTCAATATTAGTTGTTGAGAATTTTAACCGACCTAAAGTGGCAAGATGGGTTGAGTATCTGAGGTTTTTTATAACAAAAAGACCACACACTTTAGGAGTAATGCAATTTTATTCGTCGACATACATTAATGATTTTGAAAGCATAAATCTCGGGATTGATAAAATTAATTTGGCTTATCGGAAAATAAATCTCGAATTAAATAATGGTCAGAAAGGTAAATATTACAGTGATTGGAACTTCAGGGATGAATTAGCGGGGACATATAATAGCGGAGCAATGTATAGTGAAGAGATTCAAGAAATGTGGCGAGAGATAATGGATTTATTCTATCCCAATACTGAAGATGTTTTAATAAAGAAATAATCACTAGCATCCGAAAGTCGAGATTTTAAAATGTCGTCAGAATCCCATATTTTTGAGTTCGACTAAAAACTTTAAAAAAAATGGGACTCTTCAGACGAAACAAAAATAACAATAAACCACTTCTTAG
>Ga0307486_1000746_pt1 | contig 27615 bp, 31 predicted proteins | sample CBIW02metaG_FD_203663 | JGI IMG/M metagenome (GOLD analysis project Ga0307486, IMG submission 203663) | Sea-ice brine microbial communities from Beaufort Sea near Barrow, Alaska, United States - CBIW 0.2 | ecosystem: Environmental > Aquatic > Marine > Coastal | place: USA: Alaska | collected... | reverse complement strand
CTCGTCGCCGGCGACGACACCCTCGTCATCGACCACACCACCGGAGAAATCATCGCCGAACACACCCTCAACCCCGACCGCGACTACCAACCCAAGAAACCACAAAAGCCCCTCCCGAAGGAGGAGCTAATGTGAACGATGTCCCGAGACACCTGTGAACGATGTCTTGACACATCACACTAGTCGGGGTGACAGGATTTGAACCTGCGACCCTCTGTTCCCAAAACAGATGCGCTACCAAGCTGCGCTACACCCCGTCCGGCCCACAATATTTGAGCCAGTTACCTAGTTTCGACCAGGCTCCGCTACTCTAGTACGCGTTGGCCCTGAAGAAAACACAAAATCAGAAACCAACGCTGCGGGTGTAGCTCAATGGTAGAGCCTCAGTTTTCCAAACTGATCACGCGGGTTCGATTCCCGTCACCTGCTCCACGAGCAGCGCGTCCGGACTTCTCATCCGGCACGACGCACGTGAATGAGACAGCAGGAGCCGGGCCCTACGGGACCCGGCTCTTCTCGTTTCCCCGCTAGCGCCACACCTGGAATCGCCTAGATGAAGGCGCCGATGATCGCGCCCACCACGGCGAGCGAGACCATGTCGTGCACGCCGTCGACCATCGTCCGGCGATGTCCGCGTAGCGCAAATCCGTGATGGATGAGGTGCGCCCCCAACCGGAAAACCGCCCCCATCACCAGCCCAAAGCAGGCGCCCCCTATCGCAGTCCCGATGTCGAGCCCCACCATCAGTGCGTTCATCAGCGCCGCAGTGACCACGATGACTACTCCAGCGGCAAGGTGACGCCGAAACGAGCCGCCTAAACCGTTATCAGCGTTAGCGCTCAGACGGATCTGCTCGCCCCTCTCTCTACCGAATAGGCGAGGGCGATACCAGACATAACCCACAACAAACGAGGCGATAGTCGCCGCGACGATGGCCTGCCAGTTCAGCCCGCTCAACGAGAACCAATCCATGTCACGTCCCCCTGTTGATACGCGGCGGCCACGCCGTCAGTTTGGACGAACACTACGCCCGATGCTGAGCGCGGCACCTGGCTGCGCCTAAGGCACTGCGGCCAGCCCATCACCGATCGTTTGCCCGCACCGCCCCCTCAGCGCTACTCTGACTTCAAACGCCCACGAAAGGTCAGTCAGATGAGCAACCGGAGCCCCGTCGCGATGACGCTCGCTCCTGCCATCCTGATCTGCGCGTTTTCCTCCTGCATGTGCGCCTGCACGTGCAGCGAGCGCTGCTGCTGTCAGTAGAGCGCTGGCACCACTCGCCCTGCGGCCATGAGGCCACTTGGGGCACGCCAACGCTCGCCCCGGTATCGAATTGCTATGCATCTGCGTTAACTAACGAGGTTCGCGTACTCACAAGTTCGCACGTCTCTCCCCTTTCCCCAGCATCACCGAACTAGAAGAGGAATCCACTCTCATGGCAAAGATCTACGAAAACGTCACCGACCTGATCGGTAACACCCCCCTGGTAAAGATCAATGCGCTCGCCGAAGGCGTCGACGCGACCATCCTGGGCAAGCTCGAGTTCTACAACCCCGCCAGCTCCGTCAAGGACCGCCTGGGCGTGGCGATCGTCGATGCTGCAGAAGCCTCCGGAGAACTCAAGCCCGGCGGCACCATCGTCGAGGCGACCTCCGGTAACACCGGAATCGCACTTGCCATGGTGGGCGCCGCCCGCGGCTACAACGTGGTGCTCGCGATGCCAGAGACGATGTCCAAGGAGCGTCGCGGCCTACTGCGTGCCTTCGGTGCCGAGCTCGTCCTGACCCCCGGACCTGATGGCATGAGCGGCGCGGTCGCAGCCTCAGAAAGGATCGCCGCGGAACGCCCCGGATCGGTTCTCGCACGGCAGTTCGCCAACGAGGCCAACCCCGAGATCCACCGCAAGACCACGGCAGAAGAGATCTGGGCCGACACCGACGGCTTGGTGGACATCTTCATTGCAGGCATAGGAACCGGCGGAACCATCACCGGAGTGGGCGAAGTCCTCAAGGCTAAGAACCCCAACATTCAGATCATCGCCGTGGAGCCCAAAGAATCCCCCATTCTCAACGGCGGAGCACCCGGCCCCCACAAGATTCAGGGCCTCGGCGCCAACTTTGTGCCCGAGATCCTGAACACGGAGATCTACGACGAGGTGTTCGACGTCGACTCCGAGACCGCCATCGCCACCGCCCGTGCCGCTGCCCGCAAGGAAGGCCTGCTCGTAGGTATCTCTTCCGGTGCCGCAATCCACGCCGCCATCGAGGTGGGCAAGCGCCCCGAGAACAAGGGCAAGACGATCGTCGCGATCATCCCGTCCTTCGGCGAGCGTTACCTGAGCTCGGTCCTGTACGCGGACTTGATGGACTAAGCACCCTCTAGAAACGCCAGCCCGTCACCACAACGCATACCCAAGGTCACCATTTATGAGTCAAGGCCCCGGCTTCCTGAAGCTCGCGCTCGAAGACATCCGCACCGTGCACGACCGCGACCCCGCGGCGCGCTCGACGATTGTCATCGTCACGTCTTATCAGGGCGTCCACGCAGTGTGGGACCACCGTGTCGCGCACTGGCTGTGGACGCATGGACTCAAAATGTATGGACGCCTGTGGTCACAGGCCTCCCGCCGTCGCACCGGGATTGAGATCCACCCCGGTGCGACGCTGGGACGCCGCGTTTTCATTGACCACGGCATGGGCGTCGTCATCGGCGAGACCGCTGTGGTGGGCGATGACGTGTTGCTGTTTCACGGCGTCACCCTCGGCGGCACCACTATGAGCCCCGGCAAGCGCCACCCCACCGTGGGCGACCGCGTGGTCATCGGCGCCGGTGCGAAGGTACTCGGCCCGGTCCACATCGGCTGCGACGCGCGCATCGGCTCGAACGCCGTAGTCGTCAAGGACGTGCCCGACGGCGCGACGGCCGTGGGCATCCCGGCCAAGGTTCGCAACCACCCGGACATGAAGGAGGCCTACACGGCCGCCTCCGCAGTCGATTCCGGCGACTCGCACCGCCACCCGCACCACGACCGAGTCGATGAGATGCGCGAACCCGCGATGTACTACATCTAGCAGGTCTTTTACCTCAGCATCGAGATGCGAAGGAGCCCCCCGGCCAGTGTGGCGGGGGGCTTCTTCGCATCTATGGCGTCAAGGCCAGCAATGGACTAGGCGGCGGTAGCGCGCAACATCCAAGCGGTCTTCTCGTGCGCGCGGATTCGCTCAGTGACAAGGTCAGCAGAGGCGACGTCTCCGGCCTTCTCGGCGATCTCCGCTAGTGGGCGCACGGTGCGAATGATCGTCTCGTGGCCGTCAATCAGGTCCTTGACCATCTGAGTGGCGTCCGTAGCGCCCTTGTTGTCCTTCACACTCGCGCGCTCAAGGAACTCGGCAAAGCTTCCTGGCGACTTCTCTCCCACCGCGCGTACGCGCTCAGCTACGGTATCGACGGCGCCCTGCAACTCGAGGTACTGGTCCTCCAGCATCTGGTGCAGCGCGGGGAACGTAGGCCCGGTCACGTTCCAGTGGTACCCCTGCGTTTGCACGTACAACGTGTACGTGTCCGCCAAGAGGTTTGACAGTCCGTCAGCGATCTCCGCGCGGTCTGCTGCTTCGATTCCAATATGAGGCTTGTTCTCAGTCACTTTGGATCATTCCCTTCGGTTCGGAACTACTCGGCTTACATAGTCGTCAACGGTCCGTCCCGCCCTCAATATTCCGGCGCGCATCAATTCCGCTGGTCGGGGAATGGCCAGGGACTGTGTAGGGTTCCATGAACTATGAGCGATATGAAAATACCTACCGCCAACGCGCTGCCGGACCTCACTTCCGCACCCGCCCAGAGCGAGACCGAAGCGTGCCCGATGCCGTCGCAGGCACAGTCCCCCGACGACGACCTCCTTGCGGAGTCGCTCGCTTCCGCCGCGACAATTGCGATCGTGGGCGCCTCCCCCAATGACGCCCGTACCAGCCATCAGATCGCGGTGTGGCTCATGGAGAACACCCACCTCGAGGTGTTCCTGATCAACCCCGCGGCCGGCGCCGCCGACATCCTCGGCCGCGGCTTCTACGAATCGATCGCGGAACTCCCCACGCCGCCGGACATCGTCAACGTGTTCCGCCGCTCCGAGTTCGTCGATTCCATTGCAGACGAGGCCATTGCCGCCGACGCGCGCATGCTCTGGCTCCAGTTGGGGATCGTGAACGATGCAGCCATTGACCGCGCCCGAGACGCCGGCCTAGTGGGGGTCCAGAACCGTTGCGTCAAGATTGAATGGGCGCGCCTGCGAGACCAAATTGATGCCGCGCGCGACGCGCGCACTCAGTAGTCGCAGTGCCACAATTGCCGTATGGACCACTCTGACGGCGCGATTCCCGCGACCACGCCTCCCGACGGCTACGCTCGCCTCACGCTGACCCCCGACCGCTGGGATGACGTGGTCGACATCGACGAGTGGGCGTTCCTCAATCCGTGGCTCCCCGAGGAGCGCGTGGCCTTCAAGGAGGCCTTCGTCTGGGATCGCGGAAGCGCGGTCGTGATTGCCGATGAGCGCCACGGAACCCGCGGCGACCTCGTCGCGGTGCGGTGTAGCCATCCCTTCATGATGGCCGTCCCGGGAGGGCACCGGGTGCCCACCGCAGGGCTGAGTTGGGTGGCGGTTCACCCCGGCCACCGCCGTCGCGGGCTCCTCACCTCGATGATGCGCGAGCACTTTGAGCACTCCCTGGCGCGTGGTGAGGTGGTCAGCGTGCTCACCGCCTCGGAACCTCAGATCTACCAACGCTTTGGCTACGGACTCGGCTCGCGACAGTTGCGGGCACAGTTTGAGCGCGGCGCTGAGCTCCGCGAAGTGGAAGGCGCCGAAGAACTCACCGTGCGACTAGAGCGGCTAGACCGAGACAACCACGCCGCGCTCATGGCTGACCTGCAGCGTCAGGTCGACCGCCCGGGGTCCATTGTCCGCGAGGGTGAGGAGATCACGGTCGAGCTCTTCTCCAACGACGTCAACCAACGCCCGGAGAACGAGCCGCTGCGGGTCGTCATCGTCTCAAGTCCGGACGGCCTCCCGCAGGCCTTCGCCGTGTTCCGCCGCAAACCATCCTTACAGCCCGGCAGTTCGTCCGGCGAGGTCCTCGTCTTCAACTTTGTCACCACCACGGCCGCATCCGCGCGCAGACTCTGGGCCGTGCTGTTCGACCTGGATCTGACGAGCAGAGTCACCGTGACTTCACTCCCACTCGACGACCGACTCTCGTGGCTGGCGATTGACCCGCGCGCACCCCAGTCGATCCTCAGGGATGACTTGTGGCTGCGCATACTGGACGTTCCCCTTGCGCTCGCCGCCCGCACCTACCAAGCACCTGTGGACCTGGTCATTGGGGTACGTGACGCGCTCCTCTCGCACAACGACGGGCTGTGGCACCTAACCACCGAAGACAGTGCCGAACCCGGTCAGCATGTGGCAAGCGTGACGCGCGCGACGGGTGCCGCAGTGGCCGACTTAAGCATGGACATCCAAGAACTGAGCGCCGCCTATCTGGGTGGAGTAAGCGCGGAATCTCTCGCCGACGCGGGCCTCGTTCACGAGCACACGGCTGGCTCATTGCGCCTCCTGTCCGCCGCAATGCGCGCGACCCACGCGCCCGCTTCGCTGTTCGAGTTCTGACAGTTTTAGCCTTGCGTTTCCCAAAGGCGGGTAAACCTGAAACGATGGACCAGTGAAAAAATCCGAAGGTTATCAGTCAGTCAGCATCGATGAATCACGTATCGACGAGCTGTTTCAGGTAGTGCAGTGGGCCTTCGTCGGTGAGTGGCTCAAGGAAGACCGGCAGGACTACATTGACGCGATCCCCGTGGACCGTTCTCGGGGAGTCGAGGTCACCGATGAGCGTCGCGGCACGGTTGGCGAGCTAGGCGGAGTCCACGCCAGCTTTGGCACCGAGATGATCACGCCAGGCGGCCGCAAGGTTTCCACCGCGGGACTTTCGTGGCTTGGTGTGCACCCCGCGCATCGGCGTCGCGGGCTCATGACCACCATGATTCACGACCACTTCTCGCGCTCAATCGCACGCGGCGAGCACGTCAGCGTGCTCTACGCCATGGAGTCCGAGATCTACGCCCGGTTCGGCTACGGCATGGGCTCGCAGACCGTCAAGGCGTCGATTCCGCGTGGCGCACGCATGTGGCACGTAGACGGCACCGAGCACCTCACTGTGCGCCTCGAGCGCGCAGACTTTGACCAGCACGATCAGCTGGTCTCCGACCTGCAGGCAAAGCTCACCCGCCCCGGAACGGTTCTCAACCCCAAGGGTTCGGGCCGTAACGCACGGTTCACCGACCCGGTCGGTAACCGTCACGGCATGGAGAAGTGGCGCATCTGCATTATTGAGGACGCCGGAGTGCCCGTCGCGTACGCCTTCTTCCGCCGTAAGCCTGATTCCGACGCCGGCATCCACGATGGGCTAGCCCAGGTGCGCGAGCACGGGTCGTTGACCGCCGCTGCGTCACACAAGCTGTGGTCGATCCTGACCGACTTTGACTTGGTGGGCACCACGAATACGGAGAACCTCGCGACCGACGACCCGCTGCTGTTCCAGCTCAAGGATGCCCGTGCGGCGCGCACCAAGGTGCTGGATAACATCTGGGTCCGGCTCCTCAACGTGCCGGAGGCGCTGAGTGCTCGCGAGTACTTCCACGACTGTGACGTGACGTTCAAACTCACGGACAAGCACGTGGTGGAGAACGCGGGCGTCTGGCGCGTCGTCGTGAGTGACGGCAACGCCACCATTACCCGCGTGGCCGGCGCCGATGACGCGTACGGTTCCGTTGCGGACCTCGAGATGGATATTCGTCACCTGAGCACGGTCTACCTGGGCGGCACCTCGCTTGAGGCACTGAGCGCCGCTGGACTCATCAAAGAGAACACTCCAGGCCAGGCGCGCGAACTCGCCATTTCCATGTTGTCCCCGGTCGCGCCGCTGACCAATTGGGACTTCTAGCCTGCAGCCAGAACAGCCCCCAAGCTCAACGCAAAAAACGCCCTCTCCCCGATCTATTCGGGGGCGGGGCGTTTTTTACCTTGTGGAGCGTGGAGCGTGGAGCGTATGGCGCCTGGCGCGAGGAAGCGAGCCAGCCGCAGCCGTTAGGCCTTAGGCCGGTAAGCCATCATTTGGTCGATGCGGCGCTGGTGACGCGGGTCCCCGCTAAACGGAGTCGCGACAAAGGTGTCGACAATCGCGGTCGCCTCTTCTTGCGTGTGCATCCGTGCGCCGACGCCCACGACGTTGGCGTCGTTGTGCTGGCGAGCGAGCTCAGCGATTTCCGTGTTCCACGCGAGCGCGGCGCGCACGCCGGGAACGCGGTTCGCTGACAGCTGCTCGCCGTTGCCAGAACCTCCGATGACCACGCCCAGTGAACCGGGTTCTGCGACCACACCCTCGGCTGCAGAAATGCAGAACGACGGGTAGTCGTCTAGCGCGTCGTACTCCAGCGCGCCGTGATCGGAAACATCGTGACCGGCTTCGGTCAGGTGTGCAATGAGGTGCTGCTTCAACTCGAAGCCAGCGTGGTCTGCTGCAATGTGAATACGCATGTTTCCCATCATGCCACCTAGCCAGGGGTGAAACCTCGTCCCAGCATGGGCCTGACGCACGTAAGGTAAAACCATGGCACTCAACTCTGGCATCGAGGCTTCAGCCCTCTCTCCCACTATCCGTCCTGGTGATGACTTCTTCCGCTACGTGACCGGGCCCTGGGAGGACTCCCACGAGATCCCCTCTGACCAAAGTGCGGACGGGTCGTTCTATAAGCTTCGCGACGAGGCGGAGGCGCACGTGCGCAGCCTGATCGATGTCGCGCCCACGGGCAGCCGCATCGGCGCCTTGTACGCGTCATTTATGGACGAGCACCGACTCGGCGAACTCGGGGTCGCGCCGATTGCGCCAGATCTGGCGATCGTCGATGCCGCGACCACGCACGGTGAACTTGCCGGCGCGATGGGTGAACTGCAACGCCTGGGGGTTGGCGGCGCCGTGGGCTATTTTGTGCACGCGGACGCGAACTCTCCGGACGAGAACGTGGTGTACACGATGCAGGGCGGCCTGGGGCTTCCCGACGAGGCGTACTACCGCGAGGACGCGCACGCCGAGACGCGTGACAAGTACGTCGCTCACATTGACCGCATGGCGGGACTGACCGGTGTAGAACTCACCGGAGCCGGGGTGTTCGAGCTGGAGAAGGCTCTCGCAAGCCATCACTGGGACAACGTCAAAACTCGTGAGGCCGACCTCACGCACAACCCCACGTCGCTCGCGATCCTGACCACCACTGCTGGCGGATTCCCGTGGCGTGAGTGGGCCGACGCGATCCGCCTGCCCTCCGCCGCGGAGGACCTCCTCATCGCGTCGGAGCCCAGCTACCTCGAGGCCCTCGGGGAAGTGTGGCGCGAGTACCCGCTCAACGCGTGGAAGGCATGGCTGCGCTGGCGCGTAGTGCTGGGACGCGCCGCGTACCTCACCGACGAGATCTCCAAGGCAAACTTTGAGTTCTATGGCACGGTGCTCTCCGGCGCACCGGAGCAGCGCGAACGCTGGAAGCGTGGCGTGAGCCTGGTCGAGGGAGTCGTGGGCGAAGAGGTGGGCAAACTCTACGTAGAGAAGCACTTCCCACCCAGCCACAAGCAGCGCATGGACCTGCTGGTGAAGAACCTGGTGGAGGCGTACCGCATCTCTATCGAGGGGCTCGAGTGGATGACAGACGAGACTAAGGCGAAGGCGCTGGTCAAGCTGCAGCAGTTCACGCCCAAGATCGGCTACCCCGAGAAGTGGCGCGACTACTCCGCGCTCGTGCTCGATGCGACCGACCTGCTGGGCAACATCCGGGCGAGCGCGGCGTTCGACGAGGACTGGGACTGGTCCAAGATCGGCCAGCCGGTGGACCGCACCGAGTGGCTCATGACCCCCCAGACCGTCAATGCCTACTACCTGCCCACCGCCAACGAGATCGTGTTCCCTGCCGCCATCCTGCAGCCGCCGTTCTTCGACGCAGACGCTGACGATGCCGTGAACTACGGCGCGATTGGTTCCGTGATCGGTCACGAGATTGGCCACGGCTTTGACGACCAGGGCTCCAAGTTCGACGGCACCGGCAAACTCACCGATTGGTGGACAGAAGCGGACCGCGAGGCCTTCATGCAGCGTGCCGGCGTACTGATCGAGCAGTTCAATGGCTACACGCCCAAGCAGTTGCAGGGTGAGGATGGCGAGAACGCCGTCAACGGCGCGCTCACCATCGGCGAGAACATCGGCGACCTGGCCGGTGTCATGATTTCGCTGCGCGCCTACCAAATCGCATGCGGCGGCGAGATCGCCGATGCGCCAGTGATCGACGACTTCACCGGGCTCCAGCGTTACTTTGTGGGCTACGCACTGTGCGAGCAGATCAAGGTTCGTGACGAGGCACTCAAAACTCGTCTCGCCACCGACCCGCACTCGCCCAGCGAGTTCCGCGTCAACGGCATCGTGCGCAACATGCAGGCCTGGTACGACGCCTTCGAGGTCACCGAGGACGACGACCTGTTCCTTGCCCCTGAAGAGCGCGTCACGATCTGGTAATTCAAGAAGTGGGACCTAAGCGGTAACAAATCCCCAAGGTGCGGCGTTAGAGTTGGTGAAGGCTCCTCGATGAGCCTCACCTCGAGCGAAGGAGATCCATATGGCTGACATCAAGAACATCGACCTGATCGACATCAAGGCTGAGAAGCCTGCCGCCGAGGACAACACCGGCGGATGCTGCGGCGATTCTTGCGGCTGTAGCTAGTCGACACGCAACTTTAGAAGCGGCGGAACGGGGCGGAAGCCCAGTTCCGCCGCTTTTTTGTGCCCTGCCCCTGGGTCTCCCCGCCTCTCAGTTCAGTCGCGCTGCTGCTCGGCGAGCCGCGCGTAGAGGCCGCCCAGAGCGATGAGCTCCGAGTGACTGCCCGTTTCGACGATGCGGCCCGCCTCGACCACGTGGATCACGTCAGCGTCCACGACGGTAGAGAGCCGATGCGCCACGGTGAGAGTGGTCCGCCCCTGGGCCGCGCGATCCAGGGCTAACTGCACCACGCGCTCCGAGACCGTGTCCAAGGCTGACGTGGCCTCATCAAGAAGCAGGACCGGTGGGTCCTTGAGCAGCACGCGCGCAATCGCGACCCGCTGCTTCTCACCACCGGACAGCCGGTAGCCACGCTCCCCCACCAGAGTGTCGTATCCGTGCTCAAAGCCGGAAATCGCGTCGTGGATGTTAGCCGCGCGGCACGCGACTTCGAGTTCTTCGTCCGTGGCCTCCGGCTTGGCGTAACGCAGGTTCTCCGCAATGGTCGCGTGGAACAGGTAGGTCTCCTGACTCACCACACCCACCCGGTCAACCACAGACTCGTGGGTCAGCTCGCGTACATCTGCGCCGGCAAACATGACCGCCCCGCCGGAGGCCTCGTGAAGGCGCGCGGCGAGGTAGATGATGGTCGTCTTGCCCGCGCCGCTGGGGCCCACAAACGCGTGAGTACTACCAGGCTCCACGGTGAATGACACCCCGTCGAGCGTGGGGCGCGAGTCTTCTCTAGCGTCCGGGTAGCGGAACACTACGTCGCGGAACTCCACCTGGCCCACAGGGCCCGGCGCCTCGGACACTGGCTTCGCATCAGGGCTGTCCTCAATGGCTGGCACCAGGTCCAGGTATTCGAAGATGCGCGCGAAGAGCGCCCGGGAGGTCTGCACCTCGAGGGCGACGCGCATGAGTGCCATCAGCGGGAACAACAGCCGCGACTGGATCGCGGTGAAGGCCACGACGGTACCGGCGGTGATCGCCGGTGCGGCCCCCGCGTCGCTCTCGCGGGCAATCAGCACTCCGGCGAACAGGTAGATCACTGCGGGGACGGACGACATCACCACGGTGACGAGGCCAAAGAACCACTGCCCGCTCATCGCCTGCTTGACCTGCAGTCGGATCTGGTTGCGGTTCTCTTTTGAGTACCTTTCCGTCTCTGCGGACTGTCGGTTGTAGACCTTGCTGAGCAAGATGCCAGAGACGCTCAGCGTCTCCTGAGTGATCGCCGTCATCTCGGACAGCGATTCCTGTGTCTGCGCCGCGATGCGGGCACGGATCTGCCCCACTCGGCGCTGCACCAACACCAGCGCGGGCATCAGCACGATGGCGATGAGAGTAAGGCGCCAGTCGAGCAGGATCATGGCGACGAGCGACGCGATCACTGTCACCACGTTGCCCACTATCGAACTCACGAAGGTGGTCAGCACTCCCGCGACGCCGCCCACATCGTTCTGCAGGCGCGATTGGATCACTCCGGTCTTGGTGCGCGTGAAGAACGCGAGTTCCATCGACTGAAGTCGCTTGAAGAGTTGAACCCGTAGGTCGCCGGTGACGCGGTTGCCCACCGAAGAGGTGAGGAAGGTCTGCCACACGCTGAGACCTGCGACGGCGATGTAGATCACCACCATCGTCACCACCAGCTCGCTCAACAGCGGCAGATTGACTCCGGAGCCGTCTGCGGGGAACAGGGCGTTGTCGAAGACGCGTTCCACGATCAACGGCGGAATCACCGAAGCCGCGGCCGTGAACATCACCAGAATGGCCGTGACGGTCAGCGGGCGTTTGTATGGCGAGAAGAGGCGGCCGACGCGGTTCCACAAGTGTGGAATCTGCGGCGCCTCGGCGTTCAACCGGCGCTGAGAGGCCTCGTCCATCCGGCGGCCGCCGTGCCCGCCACCTGGACCGCCACCGGCGCCTCCTCCGCCTCCGCCACCCATGGCCGCGCGCCGCGAACCGGCCGGTGCGGGAGAACTCACTCGGCCACCGGGCCACGACCGTGTCGGGCCTCATGCCGACCGCGCCCGCCGCCGGGCCCACGCCCGCGGCCACGCCCATCACCTGGGCCGCCACCTTGACCGCGGCCGCGACCGCCGCGGCGTCCGGGCCCCCCAGGGCCCTCGCCCTCGGGATTGAGCTCGTCGAGGTTGGAGCGGATCACGCCAAAGACGCGCCACATCGCTTCGATGTCTGCGGGTTCTGCGCCCGCGACCAGGCTCTCGATCTCTGTTCTGGACCGCTCACGCTGCTCATCGCGCAGAATCCTCCCGCGTTCGCTCAGCGTGACGATGATGCGGCGCCCGTCATCGGGGTCATCGGTGCGCTCGATGAGCCCGTCGTTTTCCATCTGCTCCAGCCTGCGCGTCAAGGTGGAGCCCGCGACGCCGACCGCCCTCGCCAGGTCCGCCTGTGTGGTGGAGCCGCAGTGCGACAGATGGCGCATCACTGCCCAGGCGCTCGTGCGGCCGGGGACCTCGTGCATGTGGTGGTCGAGGTGGCGTCGCATGGCGTGCGCCGTTCCACCCATGGCGCGCACAATGTTGTCGCGTCCACCCGGTGGTGGTTCAAATTCTTGTTTCTGTGCTGCGGCGTCACTCACGATTGTGCTCCTTCTATGGGACTGCCTGCCAACGTCGTTAGTTCGTTAGCCAACTAACATGTTCACACTCGGGCGTCGAACTGTCAAGCCGCCGCCACGTGCCCGCTAGAGCCCGAGCGTCAGCATATCTGGGCCGGCGGGCTCGCCCGCCGCCTCGGCGAACAGGGTCATCCCGCGCCGCACGGTGTCGCGGTCTTCTACGGACAGGTCGCTCAGCACCGCGGCGATCGCTAGGCGACGGGTCCGTGTCACGTCGGCGACCATCGCATCGCCCTTGTCAGTCGCGGCCACCATCACCTCGCGGCGGCTCTCGACGCTCGCCTCGCGGGCAATCCACTTCCCCGCCTCTAGCCTGTCAACGGTCCGACTCAACGTTGACGGATGCACGCCCACGCGCTGCGCAAGGTCACCCATGCGCATCGGCCCCGACGTGTGGAGCACCACCAGCAGGCGGAACTGGACGAGCGAGAGCTCGTCCAGTGCGCCAGAAATTGACGTCGCAACAATTCCAAGTAGAGCGCGCGAAGAGGTCACCGTCGCAGCAATTGCGGCCGATGCGGTATCACGAGAAGCAGTCATGAAGACATTCTAGGGCGACTTCACCTGCTAATATACAAAAGTTGCACAAATACAAATGTCGGGAGTTTGAGTGTTCGCCTCCATGCGATCCTGGGCCCGCCGCGCCTCCGCGTGGCGCCCCTCAGTAAACGGACAGCGTTCCGAGTACGCCACCATCGTCGCGTTGTCGCTCATCGTCGGAGTCGGTTCCGGTTTTGGTGCGATTGCCTTCCGCTGGCTGATCAGCAAGGCCACCCTCATCTTCTCCGGCACGGAGGACTACTCTGCGACCACCGGCAACCCCCCGAACCACTGGGTTCCCTGGCTGGGAGCATTCTTTATAGTGCTCGCCCCCGCCGTCGGTGGCCTGATCTATGGCCCGCTCGTGCACCGCTTCGCCCGTGAGGCTAGAGGCCACGGTGTACCCGAGGTCATGTATGCCATTCACAAGCGCGGCGGCCGCATCCCCGCTAAGGTCGCACTCGTCAAGGGCCTCGCCTCGGCCATCACCATCGGCTCCGGTGGTTCAGTGGGCCGCGAGGGGCCGATCGTGCAAATCGGTGCTGCGATGGGATCCTCCCTTGCCCGCCTCGCACGCCTGCCAGAATCCCGCGTCCGCATGCTCGTGGCCTGCGGCGCCGCCGGCGGTATTGCCGCAACCTTCAACGCCCCCATCGCGGGCGTCTTCTTTGCGCTCGAACTACTGCTCGGGTCGTTCGCCGTCAGCTCGTTCGGTGCGGTGGTGCTGTCGTCCGTCGTCGCCTCGGTGATCGGACGCGCCTTCTTGGGCGATGACCCATTCCTGGTGCTCCCCGAGTTCAGCGTCAACGGCCACGTGGAGTACTTGCTGTACATCGTGCTCGGGCTACTCGCCGCCGCTGTGGCGCTCGTCTTCGTCAAGGTGCTTTACGGCATCGAAGACCTCTCCGACAAGATCTGGAAGGGCCCCGAGTGGCTGCGTCCCGGCGTTGGCGGGCTACTCCTTGGCCTGCTGCTGCTCGTCCTCCCACAGATGTACGGCGTGGGTTACCCGGTGCTCGAGAACGCTGTGAGCGGCGAATACGTCATCTGGTTCCTCCTGGTACTGCTCGTAGGCAAGATGCTCGCGACGTCGCTGACCATCGGCATCGGCGGCTCGGGTGGAGTCTTCGCCCCTTCACTGTTCCTGGGCGCGGCGCTCGGCGCAGCCTTTGGGCAGACCATGAACATCCTCTTCCCCAGCCTCGACATTAACCCCGGCGCGTATGCGCTGGTCGGCATGGCGGCGGTGTTCTCTGGCGCGGCGCGCGCCCCCATCACCGCGGTGATCATCCTGTTCGAGCTCACCGGCGAGTACACGATCATCCTGCCGCTGATGCTCGCAGTTGTGGTCGCCACCGGCGCCTCTGCGGCACTGTCCAAGGACACCATTTACACCAAGAAGCTGCTGCGCCGCGGCATCGACATCAACGCCCACTCGCCAAACCCCGCGCTGCGCGAGACCACGGTGGGCCGCTCCATGGATGCGCCTCCCCAATCGCTGCGTACCAACATGAGCGTCGACGAGGCGTCCAAGCTCTTCCTTGCGGCGCGCCGCCGGAGCCTGCCCGTGCTCACCTCTAAGGGCGAGTTTGTGGGCGTGGTGCGGGCCGGAGCGGCGATGTCCGCGCTCGCGGACGACGACGATTCTCACCAGGTCACGGTGGGGCAAATCATCGAATGGCGCACGTACCTCAGCCCCGAAACCACGCTCGACGGCGCGCTCGACTCGATGCTTGAAGAGGACGCCAATGACGGACTGCCGGTACTCGACTCGAGAGGCACGCTCGTCGGATGGCTCCACCAAGACGCCGTACTGCGCGCGGTCACAGCCACGTCGCCCAAGCCAAAACCCAAGACCAAGCGCAAGCCCAAGACCAAGACCAAGCCAAAGCGCTAGCGCCGCTTGCCCCCTTCCCCAGCACGCAATACGCTCACAAGTACACCCGACCGGAGGTTACCCGTGAGTGATTTTGAAGTGACCAGCATCGGCGCCCTGGACCAGTGGCGCTCCCACGTGGGTGGATTCACGGAGGTCACCACGCGCGAAGGTAGGCGCGTGATCGACCACGAACTGGCCATGCAATACATCGGCGTGACCGCGAATGCCCTGGTACCAGGCGAGCAGGCCGGCTATTGGCACGCGCACTCCGAGGTTGAGGAGCTGTACATCTTCCTGGAAGGCGAAGGTGAGATGGCGCTGGACGACCAGCTTGTCCCGGTGAGCGCGGGCTCCACCATTCGCGTAGGCCAGAACGTGCGCCGCACGTGGCGCTGCACGCCGGATAGCCCCACCGAACTCAAGTGGCTGTGCATCCGCGCCGGTGGCGCCGGACTATCCCGCATCCCCTCCGACGCGCAGCGCGACACGGAATCACCTCAGCCTTGGTAGCCGCCCACTCCCCCGGAAAGCTGGCCGCGCCCCGGATCCGGCCGGTGAAGCTGAGCCACCTCGCCGATGCCGAGGCCGAGGTACTGGAAGACGAAGAGAACCACGAGGGTTTGCGTTGGGCGGGCACGTCCTTCGCTGACCGCTCGCTTCGCGGCCTCAGTTTTGTGGGGTGCGAGTTTGACGCCGTGGAGCTCGCGGACGCGGACCTGACCGCCGCGCGCTTCTCAGACTGCCGGCTCACTCGCCTCAACCTGCCCGTCCTCACGGCGCCCGATGCCTCGTGGGTAGGCTCAGAAATCGTCGCCTCTCGCATCGGCGCTTGGGAGGGCTACGGAGCAAATCTGCGGGCGGTTCGCGTGGACGAATGCAAGATCACCTACGCAAACCTGCGCGGCGCAGCCTTGACCGACGTGCTGTTCTCCCACTGCACTTTCGATGAGCTCGACCTGATGGATGTCAGTGGGCTGCGTGTGTCATTTGTGGACTGCAGCATCGGGGTCCTCACGGCGCACCGCACCAAAATCGGCGCGTTTGACCTGCGGGGCGCCAGCATCGGCGCGGTATCCGGCATGGAGGGCCTCACGGGCGCCACTATCAGCGCGGACCAGGTGTCGCTGTTGGCGCCTCAGTTCGCGGAGCACCTTGGCATCAACGTCGAGTAGGGCGCGGCCTTGTTGCCCGCAGGCCGGGTTGCCGTCACACTAGTCCCACTGCTCATCACTTTCGACGCGAGGCGACTTCAATGCAGACCCTGGTCATCATCTTCCTGCTTTCTGCGGGTGCGCTGTGCATTGCGGCCCAGACCGCCATCACGTTCTTGCATTCGCGCCCCGAGAAGGCGGCCGTCGCGCAGCCAGTACCCGCAACGGCCAATGCCGATGCCGATGCCGCCGCTCAGACGGACGGCGACGACGAGTCCACTAGGGATCGCCTGTTCCGCACAGTGACAAGCGTCTTCGGAGCTAAGAGTGCCGAGGGATCCAGGCTTGGCGTGTTGGGCCTTGTCCTGATGCTCATTGCGGTGGCGCTCGTCATCGACATTTCGCTCTCTTTCACCATCTCTACCTAGGCCGCCATGAATGCAGTCCCCTCAATCGCGTTCCACGAGCCGCGCATCCCCCAGAACACGGGCAACGCGATCAGGCTTTCTGCCGTCACCGGCGCTCACCTGGATCTAGTGGAGCCGCTGGGCTTCGAGATGGACGAGCCGCGCCTCAAGCGCGCCGGGCTGGATTATCACGACCTCGCGACGGTGACGGTGCACGCCAACTTCGATGCGCTCATGGCCGCGCGGCCAGAGGCGAGAGTGTTCGCCTTCACCACGCAAGCAACCACGGTCTACACGGACGTGACGTACCTGCCGAGTGACGTGCTGCTGTTCGGCCCCGAACCGACGGGGCTCGAGCCTGCGGTGCTGGCGCACCCGCGCATCACTGACCAAGTGCGGATCCCGATGCTCCCGGGGCGCCGCTCGCTCAACATCACCTCGAGCGCCTCGATCGCTATCTACGAGGCATGGCGCCAACTGGGGTTCGTCGCCGGCAACTAGCGAACACCTGCCGTCAGCCATCGGCAATGCTGTTCGCCGCGCCAAAATGAGGCATCGGCGCTACCCTTTTTCGGTAATGCACCGACGCGCCGTTAGCGTTCTAGGGAGACTCCCAAGACGAACCCCCGCACCTTCACTCTTGCCGTGGTAGCCCTGCTGGCTTTCCCCCTCGCAGCGTGCGCCAGTTCCGACGGCGACGAGGCTGCCCCCGAAGAATCCGTGGTGGACGCTTCCGTCGTAGAAACTGAGCCCGCGGACGGCGGCGAGCCCACCACTGAACCAGACACTGACGCGGCCCCAACCGGCTCAGAAAAAGAGGATCCGTGCGTTCTCAGTGGTGCTGACGTCACCAGCGTGATGGGTGGCACGTACGACGATGGCGAGATCAACACAGAGCTCTCGTCCTCCCCCGTCTTCTACTGCCAGTACACCAGCACCGAGACGGGGGAACCAGCCCTGGTGGTCACACTGATCGCCCCCAACGGCTTCTCCATCGCCGACCAACGGCCCACCCACGAGTCGGTGAGTTCGGACGTGGTCGACGCGACCGTCGCGGGCGCGGACTCGGCATACACGGTGGACCAAACGACGGTGCTGGCCCAGGTGGGCGACTACGGATTCGTGGTCCAGAACTTTGAGGTGAGCGGCGATGACCCCGCCGCTGACGTGCTCGCATTGGCCGCACTCGCGGTCGCTAATTTTGACTGAAACGGAGTTCACCCCCATGACACATGTCACCCGCACCGCAGTGACGGGAAGCAGCATCGCCATCGCGCTATTGCTCGCGGCCTGTAACGGCGACGTGAGCGTCTCGGAATCAGGGGGCTCTGAGACGGGCGCCACCGAGCCGGCGATTGCCCTCAGCGGTGAGCCTGCGGCGAGCGACACCACTGAACCCGCCGTCGACGAGACGGACGTGCCGGAGGAGCCTGCCGTGACAGCGATGCCGGACCCGTGTTCTCTCCTCACCCCGGCGCAGATCGAATCCGCGACCGGCATGTCAGTGGGCGACGGCCTCGCTGAGGCGGACCGTCAGACCAGTTTCTCTTCGCTTTGCGAGTGGACGCAGACGGGTGGAGACAAGTTTGTTGCCGTCGCTATCGCGCCGGACTATCCCATTCCCTACGAGGACGGCGTGGACGACGCCAAGGCGATCTCCGTCGCCGGCGCTTCCGAGGCGTACACGGTGCGCACCGGAGTCACCATGGGCATGCTGGTCGACGGCGACTACGTTTCAGTCACCTTCAACGGACCTTTTGACGGGGAGCAGGGCGGCGGCGCCATCGCCATCGCAGAGGTCGTGGCCGCGAATCTCGGGTAGCGACTGGACTAGGGTGACGGGGGCGATCGTCGCCGCATCGGTAGCAGGGAGTGTCACGTGAGCGCACGCATAGAAGAACTCGGCTGGGCGGACACCTCCATTGGCGAGGTCTCGCTGCGTAAGCGCTACGACCTGCTGACGCAGCAAGACGTCTATGAGGTCAAACTCAACGACGAATGGCTGATGTCCAGCCAGTTCACCGTCGCAGAGATTGAATTGGCGCGGCTCGGGCTCGCCCGGCTAGCGGCGAACACACAGCTCGGCGCCCAGGCAAGCGAGGGACGCCCCTTCGACGTCGCCGTGGGAGGACTAGGGCTTGGGTACACCGCGGTAGCAGCGCTCGAGGACGACCGGGTGGGCAGCCTCGTCGTGGTGGAACTCGTGTCCGCGCTGATCGGCTGGCACGAGCAGCACTTGGTTCCTGCCAGCGCGGCGCTGACCGAAGACGCCCGATGCCGGTTCCAACAGGGCGACTTCTTCGCCATGTCTTACGGCGAGGGCTACGACGCCACGCAGCCTGGCCGCCTGTTTGATGCGATATTGCTCGACATCGATCACTCCCCCACGCATCTGCTCGCGGACGGTAGCGAGGGTTTCTATGGCGTGGCGGGCATGAGCGCGATCGCCCAGCACCTGCGCCCCGGTGGCGTGTATGCGATGTGGTCCAACGACCCGCCAGACGCCGAGTACATCGCGATCCTGGAGCAGGTCTTCACCGATGTGGACGCTGACGTCATTACCTTCCCCAACCCGTTCCAGAACCGGGACGCAACGGCGACCATTTACGTCGCCTCACGACGCGACTAGCGACACGACCCACGAGGCGCTGGACTTGTGAGGAACTCAACAACCACACCGTAGGCGCGCCTGCTAGGTTCTACTCATGGACCAGCCCTTTCCCAGCGATCCGATGTGGGCGACATTCCGTCGCGAGCACCCCGAGGTCACGCTGGTGCTCCTGCCCGACGAGGCGCCCGCCGCGACTACCGACACCGCGTCCCTCGATGAGGCCTCCGATGCCGCAGAGTCGAGCAGTGAGGCCGAGCCGCCCGCGGAGGCGGAGGTCACGCTCGACGAGGCTCAGGCCTGCGCCGATGCGCTAACTCGACGGGTCGCGCTCATCGCCCAGATTCTTCAGGTGGACACCGCACCCGTACCCGGATGGCGCGGCATAGGCACCGCGGTCGTAGAACCGCAGGCGTCGCTGCGGGCACCCGCCACAGAGAGCACCCCGACCGATCGTGAGCTCATCTCGCTGCGGCTCCAACAGCTCGGGTGGAAGCCTGAGGTGCGGCCCGAGTCCGAGGTCGTCTGGGTGGACGCTACCGCAGCGGAAGGCTTTGTGCGCGTGACAATTTTTGATGGGTTCGTTTCCGTAAGAGCGACCGGAGATCAACTCAATGTTGGCGCCCTTGCCGCGCAAGAGCTTCGAGGCGGTCACGATGCCTGAACAGCATGTCGACATCCCCGTCATCGCTGACGCCGCTGTGCTCTGGCTTGATCAGTCGCAGGCCGTGACCTCCGCAGCGAGCGCGGTTGCTGGCGCGGATACCTCTGGGTTCGATCCCGCCGTCAGTAGCGACGTCGCCTCGTTTCTGTCCACCTGGTCCGTCGTGACGGAACGCATTGCCGGTCACGCCGAAGACACGTCGGATCAACTGAACGCGGCCTGGAAGGGCTACATCGAGATGGACTTCGACGCGCAAGAAGAATTCAACCGCCTGTTTGGGTACCTGCCATGACCTACGTGTCCGTCCCCGCGCTCGTCGACCCCGCTCCCGCGTTGCGCGGGAACGCCGCGACGGTCAACGACTGCGCGTCCGAACTCTTGCGAGCATCGTCCGCGTTGGACGACCTCGACACCGTGTGCGCCGACAAGGCCATCTTGGACGGATGGGACGGCGCGGGCGCCACGGCTTACGCCCAGAAGGTCGCGGCAAGCGCAAAGGACGCCGATGCCGCGTCCCTCGCGATAAGGCGCGCGGCAAAGGCCATGTGGGCGTATGGCGACGCGCTGGAGCAGCTCCAGTCCACTCACGAGACGCTTGTCGACTGGCACACCACGCTGAACTCCAATATCCGCTCGTTGATGACCGAGACCCGATCCGCGTCTGACGACGAAGCCACTGCGCTCGCAGACTGGGCGCACGACTTGCGACTGTCCCGTAGCAACTACGTCACCTCGTGCAACGAGTTCACCGCAGCCATCGACAAGAACAATGCGGACCTCAAAACCGCTCTCGGCAGCGTTGACACCCTGGGCGAGGCGCGCAAAGTCGCCGCCCGGGGCGACGGAGCCGACGCGGCGATGAAGCGGTCCGGGGCACCCGGCGGGGACGCCACGCCAGCGCAGGTAAACGACTGGTGGAACTCCCTCACGGAAGACCAGCAGTTTGGGGTCATTGCCGCCTACCCCGAGCTGATCGGAGCCGCCGACGGACTCCCCGCCTCGGTGCGCGACCAGGCCAACCGCCTGATGCTCGAGAATGACATCGCCCAACTCGACTTGGCCGAGTCCCGGGGAGAGCTCACCACGGAGCAATATCAGTACCGAGACAACATCCGCGCGGCGCAGCGCGCCCTGGAGGAGTCCGAGGTCAACTCGGCGGACGACCCGACCACCCTCGACCCGATCACGGGCGAACCCATCCCGGTATCTTTGCTCCTCTACCAGCCCGATGCGTTTGGCAACGACGGCGCTATCGCCATCGCGATCGGGAACCCAGACACGGCGAACAACGTGTCAGTTTCCATTCCTGGAATCAACACCGATGGCACCAGCATTCCGGACTACGCGAGCGACGCGCGCAACCTCTACGAGTCCGCCCGGCTCTCTGACCCGTACGCCACGAGCGCCACGATCGCCTGGATTGGCTATAACAACCCAAGTGACTTTGACTTTGGCAACACCGTGACGGAGTCCGCGGCGATCGACGGCGGCGAGCGGCTCTCTAAGTTTGTGAGTGGCGTCCAGGAAGCTCGCGCTCACGACCCCCGCGTCATGACTGTCATCGGCCACTCGTACGGCTCCACGACGGCTTCGCACGCGGCGTCTGACTTTGGTTTGGACGCCGACAACCTGGTGCTGGTGGGGAGCCCAGGAGCCGGCGGCGGAGTAGACAACGCCTCGGACTTGAATGTGCCCCAAGTGTGGGCGGGGAACTCGAGTCGCGACCCGGTGGCGGCGCTCGCGGACAACGGCTGGTTTGGCAACCACACCCTCTTAGGCGCCGGCCTGGGCAACGACGTTGCCGAGGACACCTTTGGCGCCAATCGCTTCCAAGCGGAAGATGAGACACGAAACCCGGACTTCCGGCTAGTTGGTGACCACGTGAAGTACTACAACCGCGGCACCGAGTCGATCTTCAACATGGGCCAAATCGTGGTGGGCGGCTACAACGAGGTTATCTCTGCAGAGCACACCACCGATCCTTGGTATGCCGCTCCACAAGACCCCGAAATTGATCGCACGCCCACCCCGACCGTGCCTAACACGGAGATTCGGGGTCGACGCGAATGAGGCGGCTCTCACGGTGGCGTTTGGGGGCTGTTGCAACGGTGGTACTCGCAAGCGCCGGGTGCTCGGTCACGGCCCCGAACGACCTGACCGATGTGGACCGTGTCAGGGAGCAAATGCTTGACGTCGCCGAGCGCGACATTCCTGTCATCGCCGCAGACCTGGACGCGACCGTCGTGAGTGCGGGGCTCTGGGCGGAGTACCAAGGTGGCGCGGAAGGCACCTCCTACAACGTCGAGGTCAAGGTGCCCGGCTCCATGGATGGCACTAAGCCGTCCCAAGGTGACCTCGAGAAGGTACTCAAGGACGCCGGGTATACCGATGTTGGTGGACCCGGGTCGCTGTATGACAGCGAGTTCAACGATCCGTCAGCCACCGGCATCATCCCCGACGGGGTCGGGACGCTGGGCATCACTTACAACAGTGATCCGCGGGCTAAGTATCCCTACGACTTCATTTTTGTGAGCGACGAGCTTCTCACTATTACGCACTCGGATGGCGAGAAGTACCGCGAAGACGACGACCACCGCGGCTTTGACCAGTCGCTCGTCACCCCACTCGACGGCTAGCCGCAGCCCCCACTTGCTCCGCTACGGCGTGGGTTGACGCGCATCGTACTCGCGGAACGTCCGCCCGCTGCGTGAACGGTACAGGCGAGTCAGTACCGCGATCAGCACGATAATGCCCACGCCACCAAGCAGCGGAGGGCACCAGAGCGCGACGGCGGTAGCAAGAACACCCGCGTACATATCGCCGATGCGCGGGCCGCCCGTCACCACCACGATGAAGATTCCCTGAAGTCGCCCGCGCATCTGGTCCGGCGCAGCCTGAATCAGCATGGTCTGGCGGAAGATCGCGCTGACCTCGTCAGATGCCCCCATGCCTGCGAGCGTGACGGCTAGCGCACTGAGCGCAACCCAGTGGATCCCGCTCCATCCCGGCGCGGCGGTGAAGTCGCTCACCCCAACCACCGCAACCACCACGCCGAAGGCCAACACAAAGAAGCCAAAGACGGTGATGGCGCGCGCGAGATCATGTCGCTCGGAAGAATTCGCCCCACTACCGAGGCGCGGGTGGCGCTGGAGATGGTCGAGGCCACTGCAGTGACCGTCGTCACCACGAGGAACGGCCAAGCCTGAACGCGAACGCCGTCACTGATGAGGGCGGCATCCCAGAGCGACAGGCTCAGCAGCGCCAGCGTGGAGATCCACCCTACGAGCGAAGACACCACCAGGATGCGTCGCCTGTCGAACACATCGGCGAGCATGCCGCCCCACAACCCGGCAGCAATCATGGGCAGGAGCGCGACGCCACCCACAAGTCCCACCATAAAGGTGGACTCTGTGATGTCGTAGATCTGCAGCCCCACGGCGACAATCGATACCTGCGCGCCGATGCCCGAGACCGCGCCGCCGAACCACAGTCTGGCGAACGCCTGCGAGGGCACCTCAGAATCATAGATCTCAGGTACCGAGACATGTGACACGTGTCATTGCCGCAACCATGACAAGGGTGTCACTCCGTGTGGATAATCCCACACGTCCATACGAAACGTTTCGAACCCCCATTCCCCCGTGTGCAATGTGAAGCGCTCCACATGAGTTAGTTATGTCACACAACATATCGCCCCAAATGGTTTGACTTACCGCCAGGGAGATCGCAATCTGAACCTACCAAACTGGCTATTTAGCGACAGTGTCTGAGGGGACATCGCATGACTATTGCAACCGCAGTACGAGTATCCAGCACCGGCCCTCGCCCCGTCCGGGCACCCTCACGAGGCCGAAAGTTCGCCCGTCGCGACCGTGTTGAGGCCGGCATCATCATCGCCGCGTTCGCACTCGCCTTTGCCTTCTTTGGCAGCCAGACCAGCGCCGCTGCACCTGAGCTCACCTGGAATACTGAGCAGGCCACGTCTGTCAACCAGCAGTTGCAGATAGGCACCTGGGTGCCTCTTGGCACTCCTGCCGACCTGAGCGCAGACCAGATCTACCGCTTCTGTGTCACCACGATGGGTGCAGGCACCATGCTGATGGAACCCAGCCAGCTCATCAGCCCAGTCACCCTCGCTGGCGGCGCACCCGTCACCACCTGCGCCGACACTCACGACCTTGCCGGCGCAACGTCAGTGCTTCCGACTGTCACCATCGCCGATTCCACCAGCAACATCACTGTGGTGGAAAGCTCATGGCAGCGGCTTGAAATTGGCGGCGAGTAACACTCCCGTCTTAGGCCCCGCAAAGGGCCGCCTCCCGAGGCCCCAGTCACTGCCCCCCAGCTTTCAGTGATCGGGGCCTCGGCTTTTTTGGCGTAGGACCGCGCTAGCGGTTCGCAGTCTCCAAGTAGGGATCGTCTTCATCTGAGTCCACTGCCTGGATTGTGTCCAGGGGGTCCGGCACGTGAGGCACTTCGCCACGGGTGATGTTCCAGCCGATCACCGCGAACATCACACCAGGCAGGCAGAGCGCCAGGCCCACCCAGGTGGGTGCGAGGTAGCCCCATCCGGCGGCAATAACTATGCCCCCAAGGAACGCACCTAGGCTATTGCCGATGTTGAGCGCAGAGTGGTTGACGGCTGCCGCCATGGTCTGAGCATCGCCCGCCACGTCCATCAGACGGGTCTGAATCGCAGGCGAGATAGCTGCCGCAGAGAAGCCCACCATGAACAGCCCCACCAGCAGCCCGGGGATGGTGGGAGCGAGCAGCGCCAGCGCCAACAGGGACGTCGCGAGCGCGCCAAAGAGGATGAAGACCGCGCGCATGGCGCCGCGGTCCGCCATCCGGCCACCCACCACGTTTCCGATGGTGGTGCCCACGCCCAGAATGATCAGCGCTATGGGGACAAACTTCTCGGGAGCATCGGCGATCTTGGTGGCCAGCGGCGACACGTAGGTGTAGACGGCGAACAGGCCGCCAAACCCGAACGCGCCCGTGAGTAGCGCGAACCACACCGCCGGGCGCTTGAATGCGCCCAGTTCGCGACGGATGGTGGCGTGGGGATCGCCCTCTTGTTCGGGGACAAAGGCCAGGATCGCGAATGCCACGAGGGCGAAGAGACCCGCGACCGCCATGTAGGCCACGCGCCACGACGTGTGCTGACCCAGGAACGTGATGGCCGGGACACCGATCACGTTCGCGACGGTCAGGCCTCCCAGCACGTACGCGACCGCGCGGCCACGTTGTCCATTGCCCATCAACTTGGCGGCGGCGAGCGCCGCTACCCCAAAGTAGGCGCCGTGCGGCAAGGCGGCGAGGAACCGGAAGAGCACCACAGTCTCAAAGGTGGGGGCGAGAGCCGAGGCGACCGACCCCAGCAGAAACGCGACCGCGAGCCACATCAGCAGCTTCTTACGCGGAAAACGCGCTGCCATCGCCGCAATGGTGGGAGCACCCACCACCACACCCACGGCATAGGCCGTGATGATGATGCCCGCCTTGGCGAGCGCGTCCTCTTCACTCGAGGCCCACAGTTCCGGCAGCAGGTCGCGCGCCAAGTCCGGCAACAGGCCCATGGCGACAAACTCGGTGGTACCGATGCCGAATCCACCTAGCGCGAGGGCTAACAATGCGAGTCGAGTGCGTGCGGGAGTCAGTTGAGTCATGAGGTGGGGGCGTCCTTCGTAGAAGTGAGCGGTGATGCGCTCATCTTCGAGCCCGATCTGTCCACCATGATGCTACTGGGATGCGCTGACACCCGGGTCCGGTCGATAGCGCCTACCGCGCGCCGGGGCACTCTGGCTCCTCCGGCTCGAGCCCCACGTGGTCGGTAATATTGGCTCTAGTCCGATTAGCAAGTTGCATTTACAATCAGGGGGTGCGGGCTCGCGCTACACCAGGTGTGAGCATTGTTACTCCGTATGAAAGTTGATTCAAGTTCTAGCAAAATCGCTCACGTCTTGGCCACCTTTTCATCCTTGGAGTCCCCAAATGGTTGTTCAATCGCGCGCTTTTCAACTGACAAACCGACGCATCTCATCGTCTCGAAGTCTCGTGTTAGTCCTAGCCTCCACGGCAGTCGCCACGGCCACCCTCACACTCATCCCCTCCCCTGCTTATGCCGCGATCGGGACTCCGGTTCCCCTGGGCCAGGCTTCGACCTTTGTCGTACTAGCCGGCGCCGGCATTACGAACACTGGAGCCACTACGCTCACGGGGGACATGGGCAGTTTCCCCACGACCTCTATCAGCGGCGCGGGAATAATCACGCTGGCCGGCGGTGCAGACCGCAGTGGTTCCACCGTCACTACCGAGGCGAAGACCGACCTCGTGACGGCCTACAACTCTGCGTCCGCTCAGTCCCCGGATCCCCTTGGGGGCGTGGAACTCGCCGGACTCACTCTTGAACCAGGTGTTTACGACACAGGTGGCGTCATCGAACTCAACGGGAATCTCACGCTCGATGGGAACGGCGACCCGGATGCGGTTTTCGTCTTTCAGTCGCTGTCAACGCTTTTGGCGAGCAGTTCAAGCTCCATTACCTTTGCTGACGGCGCTACCGCATGCAACCTTTACTGGCGTGTCCCGAGTTCAGCGACCATTGAAAGCGGCAGTCAGTTCGCCGGCACCATCCTGGCAGAGACGTCGATCGCTTTTGGGGCTGGCGCCACACTTGAAGGACGGGCTCTCGCACAAAATGGCGAGGTGACCATGATTAACAACACGATCACTAGCCCCACCTGTGCAAGCGACGTCACAACTTCACCGACCCCCTCGGCTTCACCGTCAGCCGGTGGAGATGCCGACCTCGATGGCGGTGGAGATAGCCAGGTTCCGGTGGTGCCTGTTGGCGGCGTTGATACCGGAGACGGCAGCAGTCTCACAAGTATGTGGAATGCGAACCAGATGATTCCTATGGCCGCTCTAACTCTTGGTGTTGCGACATGGTGCGCTCTTGCCCTCCGTAAGCGGCTACGCCGCTCTTGATACTCACGAGGCGGGCAAGGAGGGCCAGTGTTGCAATCTTGGCGCTGGCCCTCCTTGCCGGATGCTCACCAGCGGGCCATCCTGACACCCCGGACCCGGTGCGCGACGCTCCATCGATAAACGCGTCATTACCCGCCATCTCCGCTCAGAGCACCACCCCATCTGAACATGGCACAGAGAACTTACCCTCCGTCTTGGCGCCGTCCGTCCCACTGCACCTCCACATTGACTCGATAGATGTTGACTCGGATTTAATGGAGCTGGGACTCACTACCGATGGGGCGCTTGAGGTTCCGCCTACCGCATTTCCCGCGGGTTGGTTCACCGGCGGTCCCACCCCCGGCGAATTGGGACCGGCCGTCATCGCCGGTCACATTGACTGGGTCACCGGGCCAGGGGTGTTCCTCAAATTGGGCGACATGAAGTCCGGTGACCTCATTGAAGTCACCCGGAGCGATCGCACCGAGGTAGTGTTCCGTGTCACCCAGGTCGGTCAGTACCCTAAGGACGAGTTCCCCACGGAATTGGTATACGGCAATATCAATCACGCGGGACTGCGCCTGATCTCCTGCGGAGGTTCCTACAACCGCACAGTCGGCCACTACGAGGACAACATCGTAGTGTTTGCAATCCTTGTCACGTAAAGGGGCCCGAGGCTTTTTTGGTGGCATGCAGGGAGGTCGATAGCTCGCACCTCGACACGACAGGTGCCGGGCCCACCCTCCTATCACGCCGCGCTGGGCACCTCAGCGTGCGGGCGGCTTGAGCGCCCTCAGCGCGTAGAGAATCGTGGCAAGGTCAACGACCTCCTGCGTGATCGCTCCCGCCACTGCGGGGATTACTCCCGTCGTAGCAACGAGCATGAGCCCCACGCTCA
>Ga0307486_1000745_pt1 | contig 27665 bp, 26 predicted proteins | sample CBIW02metaG_FD_203663 | JGI IMG/M metagenome (GOLD analysis project Ga0307486, IMG submission 203663) | Sea-ice brine microbial communities from Beaufort Sea near Barrow, Alaska, United States - CBIW 0.2 | ecosystem: Environmental > Aquatic > Marine > Coastal | place: USA: Alaska | collected... | reverse complement strand
CTGGGCTCTTGCTCAATCTCTGGACTCGTTGCGGCGCGCCGTCATTAGGGTTCTTTCCTTTGCAGATCCCTGATGCCGGGCCCTGACGGCGAGGTCGCACCGGCACAGCTCGCCTGAACATGTCGCGGGCAGCCTCAGGCATTGCTGTGGTGGAAACCAGGCCGGCACTGAACAAGTCCTGCAGGATGATCAGGGTAAGGGCCCGCCAGCGAACAGGCAACTGCTGCAGCGGGGAGGATGTACCCACGGCTGCGCGGGCCTCGAAGGAGCAATGCCATCCCGGTTGATCAAACCAGAGCGCAAGCACCGGGCGCGCCGCATCCACCCGGTGGAGCGGCGCCCACAAGGTGCGGATCGCCTGCGCCGGGGCTGCACGACGCTCAGCTTCCCCTCTGACAATCCTTCCGGCAGTCGTGACAAGGCTGCCGCTTTCCTCGACGTCCTCGAAAAGTCAGTGGGCGATGCAGACGGAGCCATTGTCCCAGACGATCTTGAAGACGCCTTGAACCATATCTCACGTCTTGCGCCGCCCCTTGAGCGTGACATGCGGTTCCAGAGGTTGCAGACCATGGTCAGGCGTTAAAGAGCGGGCCAGCGGCTACACTTGGTGATCAAGGCAAAGGGGCAGTGCCGCAAATAGCAGCTGTCGCTGTATCGCGCGATTCCCAGTCGCACCGCCGTATGGCCGCTTTCCGCCCTTAACGCCGATATTTCCACTGTATGAGAGTCAAGGTCAGCGTAGCCTTTTAAAGTCGGTATGGCGTCGAAGTGAAGGCAATGATCATTGGCAATTGTGCGCACTTCAGCTTACGCTTGAGCGCAAAGAGGGCTTGAAGACTTGTCGAACACAAAGCAAATTTTGTCTATGCTGCGCAGCCGCGCCGAAGGTGACGAGGACCAGTTTCTCGCCATCGCGCTTCAGGTTGCGGCATCCGAAGCGCGGCAGGGGCACCGGACAAATGCGGACCAGCTTCGTGCAGCCGTCGAAAAGTTGAGGCAGGCCGGTGGTGATAAGCCTTCGGTTCACGTCTCCTTGGCCCGACCACGTGGCGATCTCGAAGGCTTGCTCGACCTCCGGGAGCCGGGGCTGCGTCTGTCGCGAGTGGTATTGGCTGATGATCTGCGTGCGAAGCTCGACCGAGTTGTGCTCCAGCAGGAGCGCCGCACTTGGCTGCGGGAAGGCAACCGCCTTCCCTCGCGACGCTTGTTGTTCGCTGGTCCCCCTGGATCAGGCAAAACAATGACCGCGGAAGCGTTAGCAGGAGAGCTGCACTTACCCTTCCTTGTCGTGCGCCTCGAGGCCTTGATAACTCGGTATATGGGTGAAACCTCTGCCAAGCTCAGGCTTGTCTTTGACGAGACAATCAGACGACGCGGCGTTTATCTTTTCGATGAATTCGATGCTGTTGGTGGTAAGCGGACTGCAACTAACGATGTGGGTGAAATGCGGCGAGTCTTAAACAGCTTCCTGCAATTTATGGAGGAACCGGCCTCCACAGACAGCGTCATTCTGGCGGCCACCAACCACCCCGAGCTCCTAGATCCCGCATTACAGCGCAGATTTGACGAAGTGTTACGCTTTGACATGCCCTCTCCCGATGAAATTCGCGAGGTTATCCAAAGCCATCTGCGACCGATGAAGGCCCCTCGGATAGCTTGGGAACAGATTATTGAGGTCGGTAAAGGCCTTAGCCAGGCCGAGCTTGCCCGTGCTGCTGACGAGGCTGCGAAAGCAGCGCTCCTGTCGGAGCGAGACACCGTACGGACCGAAGACTTGATTTTGGAGCTCCACGCACGACACGACATGCGCGATGTTTTTAATGGCGATCATAAGGTGGTGCGTTAGTCCTTGGCTGATTATGACCGCCCGCATATCGACGTCACCGCTCTGCTGACGACCCAGTCCTATAAAGCCCATCAGCCGAAGGGGACGAGAACATTTGTCAGAAACCGAGAGGAGCATGGTGCGCGTCTGAGCGCTGGCTTGGCGGCATCTTTCGAAGCCGCTAGAGCAAGGCGCCCATCGCCTGAAATGCATCCGCCGGGATTCCAGCTCAGCGACGGGACCTTTGTCACGGTCACATTTGATCCCGCGGCAAAGGAGCTCGACATAGAAAAACCGGAGAAGGGAATCCGGCAGAGCGCAGCGGGTGAAGACGAAGGCAGGCGCACGATGGTTCTCCATCTCCGCGATCAGAATGCGCAGAATTACCTGACTGAACGTGTCGAACGGTACCAGTCTGGAGCGCTGACCGAGGCCGGCAACCCACCGCTTGCGAAAGACATGCAGCCGATCGAAGGTTTCTCACCGACGGAACTCGTCGATCTGTGGCGCGAGGATCCGGCCGCTTTGCCGGAGTCGGATGCTCCTGCATCGTGGTGGGGACTCTGGTGCTGGGAATCTTTCGTCGACGACGTCACCGGTCTTGCTCGTGCACTCGACATGCAGGTTGCGCCCCAAGATCGCTGGAGCACGTTTCCTGACGTGTGCGTTGTCCCGGTCCATGCCACCCGCAGCCAGGTTCAATCCATGCTCAATTTCGGCCAGCTGGGTTTGGCCGAAATAGGCTTTGCAACTGACGATCCCGCAATTCTCGTCGACCTCTCTGGCCACGAGCAGGATGGGCTTGTCGATGACCTCGCAGGGCGGATACTTTGGCCTGGTAACAACGTGCCGGTGGTCTGCTTGCTTGATACAGGAGTAAACCGGGCGCATCCGCTGATAGAGCCAGGTCTGGCGGCGGAGGACGCCCAGGCTGTCAACGCGGATTGGGGTGCAGACGATCATGATCGGCCTGGTCATGGGACCCCGATGGCCGGTCTGGCCTTGCACGGTGACCTGACAGGGCCGCTTGCAGACGCTTCCCGGCCAGAACTGCGTCATCGACTCGAAAGCGTGAAAATCCTTCCGCCAGTCCCGAGAGCGGATGACGATCCAGCCAATTACGGCGCCATTACGCAGGCCGCTGTAGCTCTTGCCGAAGAGCGTAATCCGAATCGTTTCCGCACAATCTGCTCGGCTGTAACCAACACCAAAAGTCGCGGCGACCGTCCGTCTCGGTGGAGCGCAGCAATCGACAGCATTGCTTCGGGTACCGATGCTGGTGAGGATGAGGAGCCCCCCCGCCGTCTTTTCATCCAAGCAATTGGCAATGTCAGCCACAACAACAACTGGTCGATGATCCAAGACCCTTGCCTTCATTCCGGGCAGGATCCATCCCAAGCTTGGAACTCACTCACTATCGGGGGCGTAACCTTTAAAGATAAAATAGAGCATCGCGATCAAGCTGAATGGTCGGCGTGCGCTAACGTTGGACAAGTCAGCCCTTACGGACGAACCTCCTCCAATTGGCCAGACGGCACGACGCCAATAAAACCAGAGATCGTCTTTGAGGCGGGCAACCGCGCGACTAACTCAAGTGGTGATCAAGTAACGGATGGCATGCCATCTCTGTCGCTGATTTCGACTGGAAAAGGCGGGGCCGGAGATGCGCTTGTGCCGTTCCACGCCACCAGTGCCGCGACCGCTTTAGCAGCGAGGATGGCCGCACAAATCATGGCAGAACATCCCAGCTACTGGCCGGAAACAGTCCGCGCAATGATGGTTCACAGCGCACACTGGACGAAGCCAATGCTTGAGGAAATTAGTACTGCTGGACAAAAGACAGCTCGCATTCCTCTACGGCGCAAGTTCGGCTATGGTATGCCAAACTTGTCTCGGGCGCTTGCGTCTGCTTCCAATGATCTCGCGCTCTTCGCCCAAGCCTATATTCAGCCTTTTGATCGGCCCGACGTCAGTCGCCGCAATCCCGATCTGAGGGTCGGCGGAGTCACATATGGCGATGCGCATTATTACGATTTACCGTGGCCAACCCGAGTACTTGAGCAATTAGAGAATTGCCCGGTTCGGCTGAAAGTAACGCTTTCCTATTTTGTGGAACCCTATCCCCTCAAAGGATCGATGCTCGACCCTGCGAGCTATCGCTCATTCGGTCTGCGATTTGATCTTAAGCGAAGGCGTGAGAGCGAAGCCGAGTTCAGACGCCGTAGAAACGCTGAGATAGGCGATAGGATGGCCGGGGGTGAAGCTGATCCAAATTGGGACTTTGGTGAGAAGGCGATCGCCGCGGGCTCTCTTCATTGCGACACTTGGTCGGGAACGGCAATCGAACTGGCTTCGAGGGATAAGCTCGTAATCTACCCCGTTATGGGCTGGTGGCGGGATAGGCCTAGCCAGAGACGCTATCTGGATAAGGCGAGGTACGCACTCGTCGTCACGTTGGAAGCGCCGGAGGCGAAAATCGACCTGCAGGCCGAAGTGGCGGTCACTGCAAGAGCGATGATATCAGCCAAAGCGGCTGCGGTGGTAGACGTGGAAGTTTACGGACAAATCGATATTGGACGCGCTTGCTGACGTCGCGCGACTTGTGGGTAACTGCAAGCTCCAGAAAACGCTTACATCTTAACTACCGAATAGGTCCGATCTTCGGCGGAAGCAGCCCTGACCCCGACACTTCGGGGATGTCATGCAGCGTATCAAATGCGTTGAGGTGTCGAGCTAAGGTCAGCGCAATATCAGCGCGCCCGTACGGCGGGTTTCTCAAAGTTGATCGTAATTCACGATCAAGGCGTTGAGCCCACTCCCTCGTCACGCTGTTCGGGGTCGCACAGGGTTTCCAAGAGAGGACCTTCGGTATCGGGTTAGCCAATGCCCTTATCCCGGTTGTGACAACCACCAGCTGCAACTGTCGCCATGCAGGGGTCCACGAAAGCTCGATGAAAGCACGAAGTTTCTTGATGTTATCCGAGTGCGTTTTGCGCCGGACTTCATGTGGGCCCAGGTCGTATTCTTTTATGTCAACACGGAGGAGTTCCTCCAAAGAAAGCTCCGGGCGCCCCATCGCGTCTGTCAGGACTCCAACCGAGAGGCGAAAGGTGCGGCGTGTGGAGAAGGCGGGGTTCATGAAATCCAACAGATCTTCCAGCTCAGCCCCCGATTTCCGGGTGAGGCCGCCGTGGGTGAACCGTTGATCCTCGGGAGGTGATAAGCTTCGAAGACCCTTTAGCGCAGGGTTTTCGGATAGTGCAGCGATGTCTCGGACGGCAGCCCTGAGCTTTGTGCGATCGGCCGTCTTGGTGATCTGGCGGTGAAGTCTGTCGACAAAAGGTTGGCTCAGTTCCCCTGGAGCAACACCGGCTGCGCTGGCGTTTCTGCGCAGATATGAAAGACCTCTGAACCGTTCTGATTTCCAGCCCTTTTTGCGAAGATATGCATAGAGATCATTCCAGGCCGTCTTTGTCGGATCCTGAGGTGCCACAGGTATAGGTTTCCGGGGCTGCGGGCTGCGTCGAACACCAGGGGGCTTAGGCTTGGCTTTTCGAGGTTTCGGACCATCAAGCGCACGCTGTACCCGGCTCTTGTATATGCGGAGCGTTAGAGCCTTGACCGACGGCAGACCTGCCTCCTCGGGATCAGGAAGGTCACAAATGGCTGCGCGCAGGTCGTCCAGTGTGTCGGTCTTTCCATTCAACCTCCCCCCCATGACGGCAAGCCTGTTCACATAGTTCAAGGCAACTACCGTGTGCCATCCTGAGAATGAGAAATAGTCTCGCCAGATTTTGATTGCGGGAGACATGTTCGCCGCCCCGTGGTCCCGGATTCCGAGTAACCGCTTGGGGCACGCGTCCGGGAGGAGACCCGAGCACAGGGCCAGATCGTTCTTGAAAAGCTGTCGAAACGCATTGACGCCGGCCCGGAACTGCTGCGGCACCCGTCTCGTCATCTCTTCGCGTATGTTCGCCAGAAGGGTATCTGTTACATCTTGCGGAAGTGTTTTCGGTGGCAGGAACTTACATAGATTGCCGAGGGTGCTATTCCCTTTTTTCCAAAGTCGTTCGGCCCGGCCGAGCGACCTCCACGGATCCGCGTCCACATCTCCCGGAGCAAAGCGCATCTGTGCGTTCAGAATCAGGTTTCTCCAGGCCAGATATTGTGAGCGCCCCGGCCAAAATCCGCGCAAGTCAGCCCGCTGAAAAGTATACTTGGCGCCGAACAGAGGCGCGGAGAAATCGAGCGCCGACACGGGAACCCCCTCGATTCGAGCGAGATGTTCGATTGCGACCAGGGTGGCGAAAGCCCGCCCCTCGGAGAGCCGCTGTTCCGCCGTGATCGCCGCGTGAATTTCCGAGAGCCTCATTCTTTGGTCTCCTCGTCGGTGCTGAGCTTTCGTAAAGCCTCCAGGAGGTCCGGCGGCATCAGCGCCGCGCGACGGGCGGCTGCGGTGTCCTGGACCCGGGTGATCGCCACCTGGCGAACCCGTTTTGCTTGATACTTTTTTGCTGTTTCAGGGGATGTCTGATGCGCCACCGCCATGGTGTCGCGGGTCCCAACCTCGCCACGACTGATTGCTTGATCTGTGTGCAGCATCGTCCGCGTCGTCGTGAACGAGGTGCCTGCAAAGGTTTTGAACAGGTGCGGAATATAGGTGGCGCTCGCGTGCTTCCCGCACTCGCGCACGAAGAGGGGATCGCGGGACTGCATGGCGCGCATCCTCAGTTCAGGCAGATGTCGGGCGTCATAATCACCCTGCAGCACGGTATCGACATATCGACCGAACTCTGGCTCCAGAGGCACAACGAGGTGTTCGGTATTGTACTGACGCGTCTTGTTGATCTCGGTGTCGATGACCCATTTTTCGTTTTCCCAGAGCAGGGTCTCCCCCAAGACCAGTGTCGCATCGGCGTTGCGCAGGGGCACGATGCTATACAGGCCGAGGATCGCGCCGGCGTTGCGGAGGCGATGGCGGCGGATTGTGTTCTTTTCCGAGACAGCCCGAAGCAGCAAGGCGTCTGCCTTGTCCTGAAGGCTGAGGGTCGTATTGCCCGTCTCAAGGAGAGCATGGAATTTGAGGGCATCCTGGCCTTTTTCATAGCAGGAATAGCGGCTCAGGCGTTTACTCAGGTATGTGACATCTGCATCAGGAACAGTGCCGATGTAGCGGGCAAAGCGGTGGAGCTCCTCAACGGTGGCGCGCATTGTCGCCCAGCGGATGCCATGCGTTCGCAGGCGGAGCCGGGCTTCGAGGTCGGTGAGATACCGATCGACAACCTCAGCTGAGAGATCCGAATCGAAACCGGCCTGCTGAGCCGACCAAGTAAGCTGACAGAGCTTGTCCCGCATGCGCAGCAGGATGTCAGGGGCAGGAGCCGCAGCCTTTTCTCCGGGGAGGCCCTGCACCCCCCGGCGCAGGACTCTCTGCCAGTTATCGGGCAGCTTCCACGGATGGACCGAGACCTTCCGCGCTCTTGCGTCTGCCCGGTACAGACAGGGATCCCAAGGTGCTGCCGGCTTGACGTCGCCGGGGACGGCACCCTGCGGGATCGAAGTCGGCAACAAGCGCATCGCATCGCAGATGTTGGGGAGTTCACATGGCAAGATGACAGAGAACGCCGTACGCAGATGTTCGAGCCAAGCGGTGGGATCATCGGGTTCGGAGCGTGACCACAACGCATAATCAGACGGGGTCGGCTGGACGGTGCCGGTCTTGCGAACAACGTCCCAGAGCTGGTCGGCTGCTACAAGAGCGGGCAAGGGGATGTCATGGAGCCCTTCGATGTTAAGGAAATGGGCCCACGCAGGTTTGTTCAGAAGTTGAAGCCGGTTCATATCACGACCCCCGAGCTTTCAGAATTTCTGCCCGGCGCCGCGCGACGTCTTGCTGCACGTTCAGGACGGACTGCTTGGCGTTGATCCACGCGTAGTTGCGCTGCACCACCGCAACCGTGTCACCAAGGATCTTTGCGAGATCCTCCATGGATCGCCGACCTTCGTTGATGTCGATTGAGCAGTATCCGTGTCGGAAATTGTGGGAATTCAGCGGCAGGCCGATCGCGGCGGACGCTTCAGAAAGCCAGATGTAAAACGTGCCTTTTACAAAACCGTCTTCGGAAGACCTTGCCCTTTCAAGCGGTGGAAACAGGCAGTGCGTTTTGTCTGCTTCGGGGAAAAGCGGCCGGATTTCCTTGAGGTAAAACCTGATGATCTCGACGGCATGATCCCCAGTTCCGCGGTTTTCAATCGTGATGGCCTCGAGTTCTTCGCCCCGTTGCGACAGGTATGTCCCATTTTTGAGTTCTTCGTTGGGGAACTTGATAACGACGTGCGGTGAGCGCCGTTCCAGATGCAGAAACATCGTCTTGTTGGGCCCGGTGTGCCGCATCGTGAGCATGTTCATCCGGCGATAGGGCGCCCCCTCGAGGGCGATGGCGGCATAAGCCGCCATCAGACCGAACATCCGCGCTTTGCGCAGGGCGGTTTTTACGGCCGCGCGGTCCTTGTCAGGCAATGCCGCTAGGACCTCCGGTTTCGAGAGGGGCAGAAGGTCGAAACCGTCCCGTTTTGCGGCGGCAAGGGTTTCGAGTGCGCGTCGATAATATTCGAGGTGCTGGAGTTGAAAAAGTGCCGTCTTCTTTGGGTCACGCAGAAGCGTTTCGCACCATTTTTTTACTTTCGGGGACATCTTCTTACCAGCCGAATGCCCTTCGATCAGGTGCGGTATGACGTTGGTCAGTCCCGTGACATAAGCGGCGGCATCGGGCTGGCCATTTCGCTCCAGCAGAGCCCCGAGATTATTGGCGTATTTTGTCAGCGTCCTTGCTGCATGGGTTCCGCTGTTGGTCCAGGCCGCCATCACCGCATCGACGTGTCCTTCCGTGAACAGACAGTCCAGCCGCGTTTCGCCAGCCAGGCCGGGGTCCAACTGCAAAAGCGTCTGCACGTAGAGCGTCGCTGCGGCACGGTAGGTGGCGTGGGTCGACTCCGAGAGTCGCTCTGCGAGATGCATGTAACGATCGTCCTCGACCTGCTCTCTTGCCGCCATGTCCACCCACGCATGGATGGCTGTTTGCAGGGGCAGGGGGAGGGTATCGATCCGGCTGGCAGGTCTTGTCTCCGGCGTGACGGGGTACAGGGGCAGCCGAGGGCGCAGGCGGTCAATGGAGCGCAGTGTGTCAAGGACTTTGAGGCCTTTTCTCAGATTCTTTCGCTGCGCGGTGTGGGCGTTGGACAACCAGACCTGAGCCTGCTCCATCGTCACGTTCTCGGGGGAGATGTCCGCTGCGCGGCAGGTGTCGACCAATGCGGTCAATGCAACACAATGCTGCGGCCGCACGAGGCCGGCGGTTACCAGAAGGCCGACCTGGCTCAGAAGATCTGACCATCCATCCTGACGCGACTTCCGTTCGATCTTTTCCGCCATCGCACCCGTCACGGATTCGATGAGCCGGCGGCCGGCGCGCTGAAACTGTTTGTAACTTTCGTCAGAAATCCCGGCAGCATGAATGAGCGCCTGGAGAGCCGGCATACTGCCGCGCAATCTGCGGACTGTCGTCTGATAGACATCCAGATCGGCCGGGAAACTGTCAAAGTCCGGACCCTCAAAGCCATGGATCGAAAAAGCCGCTTTGGCTTTCCGGATATCCTGCGTCTGGCTGCCGCTGCCATATGTTTCCATGAAGGTCACGGCATCGGCCATCGTCGGCGGGGTGGGGATGTGATGGATCATGAGTGACCCCCTCTGGACTCGGCGTTACAGGGACTTTCTGGCCCTATTGGGCGATCGGTAACGGAAGGTCGTGAATTTCCCTGTGCCGCAAAATCATGACTGTCCGTTACAACTGGCACTGGCGGGAGACCTCGGCGGTATCGGAGCAAATTGCCGCAAACACGTTACGGGCGGTGGCCTGAACACGCGTCTCCGGTGTCCCCCGAAGCGGCGCTTGGGGCGCGAGGAAAGGGATAGGGTCCCCCCGGAGGTGTGCCACGATCTGGGCCGGGATCCAGCGGCGGCCGCGCGGAGCCGCTTGGCCTGGCGCGGTCTGCGTCAACGCGACAGGGGCAGGCAGGAGGAGACGGTTTTCGCAAATGGCGGCATTGATTGCCGAGACGCTTATTCCCGTGATCCGGGCCACCCAACTGGCCTTCTGAAGGGGGAGCAGCAGCAGATTGAGATCCTCGGCGGCATCAGGCGTCACGCCGAGGATTTGACGCATGATGTCATGCACACCGTAGCGCCGGCTGTGGCTTTGACCGCTGATCTCACGCAGGCCGTAACGCTGCACCAGGCGCGGGACGGCGTTCTTGCCGATCTGCGCCCAGCTTCCCAGCTCCGCCGTCGTCATCACGCCGGGGGTGCGAAGAGTGGCCGGCGGCGGCATGGTAATCATGTGACGATCCTCCGGGGCTTAATTTTCGCAACAAACCACTCGAGATGTTCTCTATATGTCTCCGCGTGCTCTGCTGAGCCCGCCGCAGGCAAGCGCCGCAGCAAACCTGAACGAAATCGCAGCCTTTCGAGCTGCAGAGCCTTAAGTAAAAGACTATTTAACAATGGCTTGAACCTCCGCTTAATGAGCAGAGATATAATGGGTAAGGTTTAAAATGGGGTTTACGAAATCTTAGGAATTATGTGCTGCCGTCACCGGCCCTGCTCATCCCGCCTATCTTCCGCTACTCATCACGGTCGCGGCGTAACCGAGCACCCGCAGCGAGCGCCTGGAAGGTCCGCCGGCCGGACATAAAGCTTTTACTACAACTCAGGGGCCATCACCAACTTTTAGCTATATCTCATTGCTTTCGGACGAGCACTTCTCGGTCGACGGCACGCTAATCAAGGCGTCGGCCTCGATGAAGAGTTTTCAGCCGAGGGCCGATCAGTCGATGCTCAGTCCTTTGTGGACTTGATCCCCGCTGACGCTGGAGAGACGATCAAACGTCATTTGTTCGACGACAACCTGCGCGTTTTTCTAGAATCAGACCGCTACAGCGGCTTTTCTGGCCGGACAGGAGAGGGCATATCACCGAATTTTATGGTGCCGAAGTCGGGCACCCGGATCCGCTCGCCGACGCCCGCGTCGGCGCCGTCGCGACGCTCAGCATTGGCCGCCTCGCGAGATAGGCGGTCGGCGGTATCTAGTCCATCAAGATCGTCCATTAGCTCGCCGGCCACAGACTGTCCGTTCTCGATCTGGTTGTTGGCGTTGCGTACCGTTTCAGCGACCTCGCTGCTGTAAGGCAGGCGATAGACCCGGTGTTCGCCGGTCGGATAGTTCTGCGCGTTTAGAGGTCTCAACCAAAGATAGATCGCCCCCGGAGTGTCAGCCGCCTTGTCTGGCTCTTCTATCACCGACCAGTGAAGTTCAAACAGCTTGGGGAGAGGCCCCTCGCTTGGCAGACCACGCAGCTCGCCGATCATGTGATAAGTGACGAAAATGAACGGCACCCCTAGCATGATTGCAGTGACGCGCAGGATCAGCGGCACTTCACTGGCCAGCAGAATGAGCAGTATCAGAATGACGACAAAACCATAGGCCACGGCGAGAGAGATCACCAGCCAACTCACTTCTCTCCGCCCCGGCTCAGGCCCACTTCGAGGGGGCCGGTGGGTGCTTCCTGACCTGCACGCAGTTTTTGTGTCAAGGCTATGAGGCTTTTCGGGCGATCATTGACGTCGCGCACCTCGTTGCCGTCCATCGTGAAGCGCACCATAGTGTGTTCGTCCCCCTGCGCCTTCAGTACGGCATTGCCATAGTAGATCACGCTGACTGTGGGGTTCATCTTCTGCACGCGCACTGAGACAGTTACAGGATCGGTGGTATTGGCGAGGAAACGCATCACGTTCACTACATATTCACCATCGAGCAGGCCGCGTACCGAGACAATTTCCTGGTTAAGGGGGTTTTCGATCTCACGCCCGTTCATCAGGATTACATCGCGGAACATCCCCCGGTCGTCGCGGTCCAGATGCATCAGATCGGCTTCGGGCTGGTTGTACCAAACGATGTTGCCGGCCGGACCCTCAACATAGGTGTCGATGTCATCGGGGTTGCCGTCAGGCCAATCCACGGTGATCAGGATCTGGACATCGGTGTCGATCCTGCCGGTCTCGGCTTCGGGATGGATCAGGGCGAACGCCACGAAGAAGAGGAAGGCAAATGCCACCAAGGAGTTAAAGAGCAAGTCGGTGAAGACGTCGAATTCGGGACTATCATTGTTTTCGAACATGGTTAGTCGGCGGAACGGGCAGAACGCAGGAATAGCTCGGTCAGCCGAACGGTGCGGCGCAGAATCCGTAGGGCCGCAGCATCCAGTATATTGAATTGAAGCCGCAACAGCACGCCACACACCAGACCGGTGACTGTGGTCAGCAGTGCAACCGCCATCCCTGCGGTCATCTGCTGAAGCGCGGCGCGCATCTGAGCGATCTCGAAATCCCCCAGATCACGCAGAGAGACCAGCATCGCGATAAAGCCGATGACCGTGCCCAACATTCCCAGCTTGTACATGACATCGGCTACGAAGATGCCGCGCCGTCCCGGAACGCGCAATTCCGCTGCGAAGCTGTCAAGCAGGATATCCAGATTTCCATCTGGATCCCGTTCGAGCCGGATCGCCACATCATCCAGAAAATCCCCGACCAAAAGCCCACGGGGCACCGCCCGACCTCCAAGTTCCGCTCCTCGCGGCGCGACCGAAAGCTCAGCGCCGGTGTGTAGGGCCGTCGTCGTCGCCTCCACTGCGGCCAACTCACGCGAATAGTTTACCAGCATCCACAGGCAATAGATGCTGAACGCGGCGAACAGGACAATGATAATCAGCGAAAGACGGCTGGAATCGTTGGTAAGCAAATAGTTAATGAAGCCGTAATCCCACAGTATGACCCCCGCAAATCCGATCGCTGCAATGAGCAGAACCCAGCGCAGAAGTCCGTCGAAGTGACGGATCGACGGGGAAGGGGGATTGATGCGGAACACTGTCATCTGTGACCTTAGCGTAAACTGCCGGGGTTGTTTTCCTGACGCCAGAGCCATGGCTCCAGAAAGTGCGTCCCATTCGCCCAAAGACCCGCGCCTTCAGTAATGGCGTCGAGTTGTGCGGCCTCATAAGTGTCGGTCTGTTCGGAATACGCTAGCGCCATACCATTGCGTACCATAATCTCGTTGACGTCGTCACCACCTGACATGCAGACGCCATAGCGCCGATTCAGCGGATCGGCCTTACCGTGAAGGATGCAGGTCACTTCAGCCCGCCCGACGATCGTTTCCAATAATCGCTGTGCGGCGTCGTGACAGCTCCAGACCTTGTCGTCGCGAATACAGGTTTGGGGGGGCTCTGGGGCGTCGATACCCCAGAGAATTACCCGCTGGTCACCTATGCGCAAGATGTCGGCATCTATCACTACAGCGGTTCCGCTGATTTTCTCTTCTTCGGACTCCTCTGCCACGCCGGTTGTTGTGATAGCAAACAGTAGCACCGCCGACGACATCAGGCAGGCCGAATAGAAACGATGTCCGTTAGCTTCCTTCATTGCAGCTATCCGAGATCTTCCAAAGCTCTGGATGTATAGCTTACAGGCGCGCGAGCGCGGGGAAAGTTATGCGAGCCAATGGAATTCTGAATAAGCCCCGCCGTCAGTTCTGAAAAGGACTGCACGTTGTGCTGGCTCATCTCGGCAATATACTCGGTCCGGAGGAAGGTCTGCATCTGTTCATGGATCCGGGCATACGACGAGAGCGTCAACAGATGCTTCTGCACGGCAAGCACGACTTGGCGGCTAATCCAGTCGATACGGTACAACCTTAGACGGTCAGCGATAGTGCTGGATAGGTTCGGCAGAAGCGAAAGCGGGCAGTGGGCGGTCGCCAGACCTTCGCTCACAAGTTCAATGGCCGACACATAGGACATGACGTTGAAGCTGGCCGAGGATAACGGCATATGGTGGCGGTACCAGCCATCGCTGGCAGGCTGCATCGATGCTGGCTCACTCAACGAGACATGCCGTGCAAGTGCGGGATAATGCGCGATTGGTCGAGGATCCCCAGCCACCACGTCGATCAGCGCCTCTTTGGGTATTTCGACGGGAACAACCCAGGCGATCGTGTCGCGAAACATCGGCGTCACGGCGTAGGAAGAGCAGTCCTCTTCGATGCTGGTGGCGTTGATGACGGCGCAATTGATCTGATGCAGGCGTAGGCGTTCCACGACTGCAGCACTGTTCAGTCCCCAATATTGCTTGAACTGGGCATTAGGATCCTCTTGCAAAGCGATGCGCGCCACGGCAGCGGCGAAGCGACCGCGAAGCGTGGGCGTGGTGCCAAGCCGAATCGATACACTGTCGGTCGAAAACAGCGCGCGATGATGAGAAAGTGCGTCGTTATATTGCGTCAGAAGCTGCGAAGCACACTTGAACCAGTATTCACCAGCGCGCGTGAGTTCTATACTGGATGACCTATTGCGGTAGAGCAGTTGGCTGCCCAGATGACCCTCGAGCTTGGCCAGATGCTGGGACATTGACGGTTGAGAAAGCCCGGTGATCTGGGCGGCGCGCGTTATCGATCCTGCTACAACCACAGCATGCAAGATTTCGAGCTGCTTGAATGTGATCTTGGTATCCAACTGACCAGACTCCTCTCGCGCGGCAACATCGCATCCTCGCTACATTTCGACGAGTTGGATGCACCGAATGTGAGGCCCGCAACGGTATTGTCGCACAATTTCGCCGTAACTTGAAGTGGCCTTTCGTCTCCATCTCAAGATATGCGGACGCTACGCCGAAAGCCAACCGAAGGTTTCCGGCTGCGTCGACAAGGGAACCTATAAGTGGTTGTATTCGATTCGAAAATAACCTCTGCTGACCCCGAGTGGATCACCGACCACTCGAAATTTGACAGACCGAAACGCGCCATGCTCACTCCTGTGCTTTCGGAGGTGAACCGGAACTCAGACAATTTGGGAATCCTGTTTGTGGTCTGTGACCTAGACCATCATGCGATGTTGCCACCAGTCAGTAGGGTATAGGTCTCGGTCAGGTCGCGCGCCCCGGTGGCATTGATCACCTGTGCTGCCGGACCCGATGCGACTGTCGCGCCCTTGGACATGATGACGATGCAGTCGGCTTCGGCCAGCTCATCCACAAGATGGGTGGCCCACAAGATGGCGACCCCCGCATTGCGCGACAGATCCCGCATGTGAGCAACCAGCGCAGCGCGCGAAGTGGGGTCCAGACCCGCGCTTGGTTCGTCCATAATCAAAAGCTCTGGTTCATTTAGCAGCGCGCGAGCAACTTCCACTCGGCGCTGCTCACCGCCCGACATTGCGCGCACCATTCGGCGGCGCATCCCGACAATGTCGAGCTGCCCCAGGACCCGGTCGATCCGGTGCCGCAAATCATCACCGGAATAGCCGAACAATCCCCCGTGAAAGCGCAGATTGGCCTCTGCTGTCATGTCCAGGTCGATGGACCGCGATTGAAATACGACGCCGAGACGGCGCAGAATCTTGGACGACTGCGATCCGTGGCGCATGCCGAATACTTCGACTCGGCCTGCATCCTGCATGAAAAGACCCGCTATGATCTGGAACAGTGTCGACTTGCCAGCACCGTTCGGACCCAGCACGCCAACGAATTTACCCTGTGTCACCGTCATTGAAAAGCCCCGCAGCGCCGGATGGCGTCCATAGGACTTCTCGATCCCTTCCATTTCAAGTACCGGTGGCTTTTCGGTCATTCCCAGTCCCTGCGCGTTTTGGCGATACGGTCGGTCTGTGGCGTCGTCTCCTCAGGATCGAGGCAAACTACACCGTGGATACCAGCTCTTGGTTGACCAATGCGGCGACATTCTGCACAATATATCTGATCAAGACCACCGCGTATTGTGCCGCTTTGCTGTGACCGGATCATCGGCCGCGCACCATGGTTAGTGTTCGCCACCTGACATAAGATTCCCAACGGCGGCTTGGTCTGCCATGTTCGCGGCATGAGACGCGATGCCTCTGCCTTTTCCTTAGCCCCGCCGACCGTGCTGATCTTCAAGCCCTGATCACCAACCGCAACACTGCGCACAAGCTCATCTGGCGGGCCGCAATCGTGCTGGCGACGTTGGCCCGCTATGGCATCGTCGGACAATTCCACCGCACCAACGATGAACATCTTACCCACCGGGCTACGCCCGCCCTTCGGGCGATCCGCTGGGTCATGCCGGGACCGGAGCAGCATTTCCGTTTCATCGACTTCAACGAGGTCTTTCAGTGGGTTGCGGTCAGGGTTGGCCCTCGCCCGCCAAAGTTTCTGCAACAAGAGCCATGCCGTCTTGTAGCTGCCAAGGCCGAACTGCGCCTGAAGTTGTAGCGCCGACATCCCATTGGAATGACTGGTCACGATATGCGCGGCGAGAAACCACGTCCGCAATGGCAGATGGCTGCTGTGCATCACTGTCCGAGCGGTCACCGATGTCTACCGCCCGCAGTTGGCACATTCCCAGGTCGCGCGACTTCGCTTCAGAGACCAGCCTTTGCCGGTACCACAAGAGGGGCAGACGAAGCCCTCAGGCCACCGTCGGTCCGCCAGATACTGAGAGCACGCTTGTTCATCAGCAAAACGCGCGTCGAAGGCCTGGCGGATCTCATGCCTTGGAGCTGGGCTGCCGAATAAGTCAACGCCAGTCAGACCGGACGCTTAAATCGGAGAAATGTTGCTTTCGACATAAAGTTATGAACAATTAACCCAAAAGAAAGGAATGAGAATCCATGCGTAAGCACCATCTGATCGCCCTTGCTGTGATCCTTGCACTTATCAGCGGCACCGCAGCACGGGCCGAGGGCAATCTGGCCGCAGACGCGACACGCTTACCCGAACTGTCACTTGACAGCACCGCATTGTCGATGTCGCAGACGGAATACGATCTTGAAACCGGGAAATACTACCGCTGGCGTATCACCAGCGACGGCGGAGAAGAATTTCAGGTGATCGCACCCAATCTGTTCCGCAATGCCTGGATCAACCAGGTCGTGATCAACGATCTGGAGGTCAAACCGTTAGGATTGAGCAGCGTCGAATTCGACGATGCGGGCTCAATTGATATTTGGTTCGTTCCGATCCGGCCAGGCCGCTATGATTTCGGCGTTGCGGGTTACGAAAATCGTGGCATGGCCGGCGTGTTCAATGTCAAATGAGGAGATGCCGAATGAGGGGTGTTAAACATCTCTTGGCAGTTGTCACAGCCGTCATGCTGGGGACTCTTCCTGCCGGGGCGGCTGGAACTGGAAATATCTTCGTATCGACCGAAAAGGGCAACGAGGTGATTGTACTGTCGCCCGACTATCAGGTCATCAAACGGATTCCGACCTCGCGTCGGCCCCGAGACATGCATTTCAACCAAGACCACACAAAGCTCTATGTTGCCTGCGGCGATGATGATGCGATCGACATCATCGATGTGGATAGCCTAGAGGTTGTCGATAGCCTGCTTACCGGACCCAGTCCCGAGGTCTTCGCCTTCTCACCTGATTATTCGAAAATTTATGTTTCGAACGAAGAAGATTCGATGCTGGAGACAATTGATCTGGAGAGTCGCGTCAGCATACAGCACATCCCTACCGGAGCGGAGCCTGAAGGCGTTGTCGTGTCGAAAGATGGCAAGACAGTGTATGTTACCTCGGAAGTCGCAGACATGGTCCATGTCATCGATACCGAGACTGGAGTAGTGAAGGACAACATCTTTGTCGGCACGCGCCCTCGCCGCTTCGTTATGACGCCAGATGGAACAGAGTTGTGGGTTTCGGCAGAGCTGTCCAGCGAGATCTATGTGATCGATCGCGCGACTGATGAGGTCAGCGACGTTCTCAGCTTCCTGCCGCCTGGCTTTCGGCCCGAGGACGTCACGCCCGTCGGTATGGCCATCACCGCGGATGGGTCGCGCGTTCTGGTCAGTTTGGGGCGCGCCAATCACATCGCGGTGGTCGATACCAAAAGTCGCGACGTAGAGAAGTACATTCTGGTCGGCAGCCGCGCTTGGTCCGTTGCGCTGACCCACGACGAAAAGACCGCTATTGTCGTCAACGGCTTGTCAGACGACATCACCGTCGTCGATATGGAAAGTCTGGAACCAATCAAATCCATCCCAGTTGGTCGGGTTCCGCATACAGTGGTGATCGACGACGAATGAGACGCATGTTCGCACTTCTGCTGTTGCTATTGGCTGCCACACCGGCGGCGGCGCGCGATAGGCTAACCATCGGTTTTTTAGGGTTGCAGAACGATTCGCGCTATGACGATAACCGCGTCTACGCACGGATCGAGTTGCGCCCCCGCGGCGATCCTCTTGACGGTGCCAAGATGGCGGTCGAGGATATGAAGATCGTCAGCGACGCGCGCGGATTCGACGTCAATTTAGACCCCCGGAAGGGCGGCGACGATGCAGAGCTTCTGGCTGCAGCGACGGATATGGTAGCCAAAGGCCAGCGCTATATCGTCCTCGACTTGCCAGATGAAAGGGTGCAGGCCCTTGCCACGGCAATGGAAGGCCAACCTGTAACCCTGCTGAACGCCACCGCTCCGGCGATGGCGCTGCGTACCGCTTGTCACGCCAATCTGCTGCATACATCGGCCAGTGACCGAATGCTGGCCGATGCGCTGGTCCAGTATCTGCGCCAGCAGGACTGGACCCGCATTCTGATGCTGGTTGGCAAGGAAACGCGAGATGCCGATATCGCCTCGACTTTCCGCGCTGCCGCCGAGCGGATGCGGCTGACTATCGTCGACCAGCGCTCGTTCGACCTGTCGACTGCTCCCGAAAACCGGGACAAGAACAATATCCGCCTGCTAACCGGGTCGCGCCCCGACTACGACGTGGTCTATCTGGCCGATAGCGATGGTGAATTCGGGCGCTATGTGCCTTATCAGACAGTGCTGCCGCGGCCAGTTGTCGGCACCACGGGATTGACACCTTTAGAGTGGCACTGGTCGCTGGAGCGCTACGGCGCACCGCAGGTCAATTCGCGTTTTGAACTCATCGCGGGGCAACGGCGCATGGCGTGGCAGGACTGGTCGGTGTGGGCCGCGACGCGTGCGGTGATCACCGCTGCGGCGAAATCGCGCGACCAAAGCCCCGAAGGCATTCTTGCCTATCTGAAGTCAGACCGTTTCCGGCTCGACGGCTCCAAGGGTGTCTCTCAGAATTTCCGACCGTGGAACGGACAAATGCGGATGCCGATTCTGCTCGCCACGCATAATGCAATTATAGACATTGCACCGCTGGACGGCTTCATGCACCAGACCAACACTCTGGACACGCTCGGCACCGACAAACTCGAGTTCGCTTGTGACTGACACCCGCGCGCTGCGAATCGGACTTTACGCCATCATCCGGCGCGAGATTGCCAAATTCATACGCCAGCGAGAACGATTGATTTCAGCGCTCGTGCGGCCGCTGCTCTGGCTGGTGGTCTTCGCGACGGGGCTGAACAACCTGCTTGGCGTGTCGATCGTTCCCCCCTACAGCACCTACACCCCTTATCAGGAATATATCGTACCGGGCCTGGTCGGAATCATCGTACTTTTTCAGTCGATGCAATCCGCGCTGTCTATGGTTTACGACCGCGAGGCAGGCGTGATGCGGGTGATGCTCGTTTCTCCTCTGCCGCGCCGCTATTTGCTGTTCGCCAAGATACTGGCCGCCGCCCTGTTGGCCACGCTTCAGGTCTATGTCTTCATCGCCGTTACGATTGCCTTCGGCATCCATCTGCCGGTCTGGGGCCTGCTCTGGATGCTACCCGCCGTGCTGCTGTCGGGGATCATGTTGGGCTCGGTCGGGCTGCTGATCTCAATTTTCACGCGCCAGATAGAGAATTTTGCGGGTATGATGAATTTCGTAATCTTTCCGATGTTCTTCTTCTCGTCCGCGCTCTATCCGCTTTGGAAACTCCGGGAAGCCGACGCTTGGCCAATCTGGATTGCAGCACAAATCAACCCCTTCACCCATGCAGTAGAACTGGTACGCTTCGCGCTTTACGGGCAATTCGCCATAACCTCCTGTGCCGTCGTCGCAGGAGTGGCTGTGGGGGCATTTCTGCTGGCGGCACGGGGCTATGACCCGGCGACAGGGCGTCTTGGCCGCGTCAGCCGCGCTTGACGGACCACAGCAGCGCAACAACCGTGCCGATGCTCGAAACCAACGCCAGCGCCCCGAAAAGACCCGCCACAAGCCAACCTGCCAACGGCATCAGCTCCAGCTCGGAGCCGAGTCCGTACGGGGGCGTGCGCAGCGCCACCGTGCCGTCGCCGGATGCCGCACCCAACCGGATCTGTTGACGTAATTCAGGGCGCAGATCGCCAAGCCAGGCGCGCAACGAGACGCTTTGCCCAGGATCGAGCGGTCCAAGCAAAACAGCATCGATGCGGCCCTCGCTATGTCGGATTTCTATCGCGTCGCCCTTATCGGTTTCGGCATAAAGAAGGCTGGGCAGCGTCAGCGCGACATCGTCCAAACGGTCCTGCCCGTGATTGGCAATGTCGCCCACAACCAAAGCCCGATATTGAGCTGCCTGCGAGACTATCCGCAACGATGGCGATTGGCGCATCATGTCGCGCATGACATCAACGTTCATTAGTCGCGGAATGACTGCATCGGCGACCTTCTCCGGAATGTTACTCCCCAGCAAGATGCGAATCGCCGGATCGTTGCGCGCCCGGTCTTGCAGTCGGCTCGCCAGAAAATCGGTCACTTCCTCAGGATCAAGTTGCGCGCCATCAGGCATTAGAAAATCGCTGACAGCCAGATCCGCGCTAAGGGGCGACGACAGGACTTGGCGCAAAACGCCGCCCATCGATAAAAGTCCGATGCAAGAGAGCAGAAAGACCAAGGCCAAGATGGCAGCCGGCATCATGGACCCGCGAGAACCGGTGCGCGAAGTAGAACTCAATTATCAAGCGCTCCTGTGGCTTCGGCAGGCGTGTCGTCGAGCGAGGCTTTTATCAGGTGCGCGGCTACTTCACCCTGCTCTTGCCTCGTCCGTAAATCATCAAAGATCATCCTAGGTTGAGAGCGTTTCATGGATTTCTATCGTCCTGCTGTTGGCGCTGACTATTCATGTACGGACCCGTCGGGCATGATTGTCTTGGTCATGACAGCGCCGTCCAGTATCGCACCACGCATCTTTGCGCGCGTAAGGCGGGCGCCGCTGAGGTTTGCATCGGTCAGATCTACTTCGGTCAGGTCGGCGTTGAAGAGATCCGCGCCGCTCAAATCGGCGCCTCGCAGAACCGCCCCCCGCAAGCGGGCCTGTATCAAACCCGCATCCGCTAGGTTAGCCCCGGTCAGGTCCGCGCGCGCGAGCGAAGCCCCGATCAGGTTGGCCCCGGCGAGAACCGCGTTCGCCGCAATCGCTCCGTCAAGACGTGCGTCGGTCAGATAGGCGCGGCCAAGATCGGCATGGGTCAAATTGGCTTGCAAGAGCCGAGCCCCCTGCATTCGCGCACCCTCCATATCCGCCCCGGAAAAATTCGCGCGGCTGCCATCGGATTCGTAGAACAAAACCCCCGGCATCACGGCGTCCGAGAAATCGGCCAACTGCGCGTTCGTTTTGTTCAGATTGGCCCCCGTCAGATCGGCCCCACGGAAAACCGCCTTGAAAAGCGTCGCACGATGAAACACCGCATCCATTAGACGCGCGCCCGATAAATCAGCCCCGCTTAGATCGGCACGCTTGTAGTTCGCGCCCTCAAGTGCGCATCCGGGGCAGGACATTCCAGCCGCAGATTGCGCGGCCCCGGCCCCCGCCGTCAACACGCACATCAGCAGCGCCAGAAGGAGAGGGCGGCAAACCATCAATGTGCCGCCGGAACAGTCGATTTCGTCGGCTCTTTGGCCGTGGTGGGATCGACGGAGCCCTTGCCCACGAAGGTTTCCAGAATATAGTCGGCAACTTTCTCGATATCGCGCTTGGGCAGAAAATTCCGCAATGGTGGCTGGGGCTTATCCTCGCCGATATCTTCGGCCGTCATGCCATAGCAGCGGTCATCCGTGTATGAGAACTTCTCGAAATAGGGCATGTTCGTGCCGGGGCGCCCGCATGAAATTACTTCGATCATTGTCTCCTTATCCAAAGCACTTTCGCGCAGATTCGCGCCACTTTCGCGCGCATCGTCCCCGACCCCGTCGCCATTGCTGCCGTGGCACTGGTTGCAGCCGCCCTTATCGAGATAGATGCGTTCTCCGCCTGACAGACCACTCTGTGCCAGCGCAGCCGCTCCAGGCAGGCCGAGCGCGAATGCGGTGACCAGCGATAGCATCAAACGATGGTTTGCGATGGGCGTGTTCATCATGGGAATCTCCTTGTTATTCGTTCGGTCGATGATCCTCGTCTATTTGCAACCGGCCAACGTCAGCATAAGTTTCTTGATGTCTAACATTGAAGGAGCACGGCATGATCAGCAAGCGCATTTCATTTATCGGCATCTGCACGGTTGCGCTGGCAGTGCCAAGAGTGTCTACTGCCCGGCCGGAAGCGTCGGATGTATGGCAGATCGAACTTGGCGCGTCGATTTCGGCTATTCCCGATAGTTTTTCCGAATTTGCCTGCGGCACCGATGGTGGCCCGCCGGCCCAGCCATTGGGTAGCTTCGTCGATTTCGGGCAATGTTCGCCAGAGCCATCGGGATGGCACGAAGTCTATTTTCGTTATGACGACGAACTGGAATATTGGGCCAAGGCGAAAAATATCCCCCTTCTTGTCGCTCAGGCTGGAACTAAGGTCTACGACCTGCCGGTTATCATGTCGGTGCTGATCGACGATAGCCGTATCGTGCGTGGACTGCGACTGGTAAGCGATCCGCGGGACACCTCGGTTGGCCGCGCTGAGGCGCGCCTGCTTCAGCCATTTCTGAAATCGCGATTCGACGGCATAGGCGGCAACCACTGGATCTGTACAGACAAGCCACTGGCTGACGGTGAAACCCCAGTCGGTGGTGAAGCGCTTAAACGTGACTGCACGATGGAGGCCGAGAGCGTATCCTATGACGTGAGTGTGCGCTACTTCCGGCGTCCGGGGCAGCGCCAGATCGACCATACCGGGCATTTCACGGAGGGTGAATTCACGAGCATGGTGCGTTTCGAAATGCATCAGTTATAACGTTTTGTGGTGCCTGCCGGATGAAGAACACCCGGCAGGCAATCTGTCCTCAGAGCGAGAAGACGAAGAGCATTGCGGCGTTGCGCTGCTCGATCAACTCTGGTGTCTTGCGCAGCTTGCCCCGGGCCGGACCGGAAAGGCCGGAGACGATCGCCACGTATTGCTTGCCATCCACTTCAAAAGTCATCGGCGGCGCAGTGAAGCCAACTCCCATATTGATCTTCCACAACTGATCCAACGTCTCGTCGTCGAAGGCCAGAACGCTACCGTCGGTCAGCGCGGTGAAAATCAACCCGCCCGCGGTGCTGAGCGCGCCGGCATAGTTGGGATAGGCTAACTGTATCGTCTTCTGAACCTCGCCAGTCACGGGATCGGACTTGACCAATGCGCTTTCCAAACGCTCGTTGACGACATACTTGCCGCCATTGAAACCGGCGTCGGTGCTGTGCTTCGAAGTGTCGGTCGTCACATCGACACACCCAGTCATGGACGGAATGTAAATCGACTTGGTCCTTTGGCTATAGGTGGAAGGCCAGAAGTTGTTGCCGCCCGCGATCGATGGACAGGCGGGTTTGGTCTCCCCGTCACTAGATCGTGTTGCCGCCGCGGCATAGGTCTGGATATCTTTGGACGAGTCATATTCAACGGGCTTACCGGTCTTTGGATCAATCCCGTCGGTCCAGTTTATCCCGTCGAAATAGGCGTTTGCCTTCAGAAATTGACCGTTATTGGCGGCGAAAGTGTAGAGGAAGCCGTTTCGGGCGGAATGGGTCAGCAGCGTACGTTCCTGCCCGTCACTGTCATCCTTGAAGAGGATATGAGTGCCTTCCTCGTCATAGTCCCACTGATCATTCGGCGTATATTGGAAATACCAAGCCAACTCCCCGGTATCGGGATCACGCGCCAGCACAGAGTTCGTATAGAGGTTGTCACCCGGCCGATAGGACGGATCAAACATCGGCACGGGGTTGCCAGCACCCCAATATGTCAAATTGGTGTCAGGATCAAAGCTGCCGGTAACATACATGCCGCCACCGCCCGTTTGCCAGGCATTGTTGTCGCCCTTCCACGTTTCCGAGCCAGGCTCGCCCGGTGCGGGAATATTATATTTTTTCCAAACTTCTTCGCCAGTCTTGGCGTCATAAGCCGCGAGCCAAGTGCGTGTGCCTGCATCTCCGCCGGCCGCGCCGACGATGATCTTGTCGCCCACCAGCATCGGTGCGCCGGTCATCTCCACGCGGGGGGTATCGCCAGTAATGTTCTGCTCCCACATTACTTCGCCGGTTTCCATGTTGGAGCCGATCAGACGCGCGGGGCCATTGGCAACCGAAACGACCAGATCTCCTGCTAGCGCGACGCCGCGATTGGCGATCGAGCTTTTTTCCTGTCCTGGATCCATTGTCCAGACGATCCGCCCTGCATTGTCTGGGTGCGCGTCGACCTTGTATACAATCCCCCAAACATCGGTGAAGTAGAGAAAGCCGTCTTCGGCCAGCGGTGTCGATTCGGTATAGTTGGGAACTGAATTGTTCAGCGGTGTCGCAAACGCCAACCGCATACCCTTGACGTTGTCCTTATTGATTTCGTCCAATTGTGAATATCGTTGGGATGTGTAGTCGTGATTGTTCGTCAGCCAGTTTCCAGGCTCGCTTGCCGCGTTCTCGATGCGGTCACCAGTCACATCTGCAGCCGTCGCCGACTGAACACCTATACCGCCGACTGCTGCGACGAGGCCAACTGCCGTCGTCTGAATTAACAGAGATTTCCACCGTGATTTCATTAGAGCCTCCCTAGAAATGGACGGAGTGCCGGACACATTTCACTACAGTCGTTGGGTAAAGGCGAACTGGCAGTTTATCAGAGAATTTGCCAACCAAAACCACATCCTGAAGCTTACTAAGCGCGGCACAACCGTTCCTTCATGCCCTTCACTAGGCAAAAGGGCGCACTATCTGTCAACGCCCCTTTGCCAGTCCTTTCATATGTCTAATATTGGCTTTCCCGATGGCCCCAGTCACACGTTGGGCTGACAAGCGCAGATTTTGTCTCGGGTATTGCCCCGGGATGTTCTCTAATCGCCTTAGTCAAGTCCTGATCCTTTTCGCTCGTTTCATCATGCGTGCCAAGCTCTTTGGTTCTCTCCGCGATCGCCGCGAGGACGCCGCATGTTTGCGTTCAGGGTCGGGTGGATTGAGGTGGTGTGTGCGGTCTACCGCAGCCCCATATGAGAATGAACGACATTTGCCCTATTGATGTTTGTTCCCTCTAATGTGGACAAACGGGGGAAGGTCGGCCAACACGGTGGTTATGGGGGCGAAGTATTGGAAATCGACGAACGGAGCGTCGACCGGGTGACACCCAAGGTAGAGTCCTATTCGGCGGCATCATCCCACGCCGCCGAGGCGAGCGTTCGGTCAAGGCGCCGAGCGCAAATGAAGGCACGGGGTGCAATCTGGGCGTCATGGATCATCATCGTGATCCTGCTGGTCATGGGGATGCACGTCTTGAACGCTGCAGCAGGCAACCTTGTCATGCCGAGTCCCGCTGCAGTGTTGCGGCAATCTATTATCATGTGGGGCGATGGAACCATCCCTCGTGCCTTAGGTGAATCTCTGACCGTTCTGGGACTCGGCTTCCTGCTGGCCTCCACGACCGGGATCTTGGTGGGGGTCATACTTGGTGGGTTCCCGATCGTGGGTCGAGTCCTGGACCCCTTCGTGAACGCGATGAATTCTACGCCGGGAGCGGCTTTCATCCCGCTGATCATCGTCTGGTTTGGACTTTATACCGAGGCAAAGGTGGTGTTGGTATGGAATGCGGCGGTCTTTCCGATCCTCATCAACACCACCGCCGGGATCGCCAACGCTAATCGTGAACTTACCGAAATGGCACAATCCTTCGGAGCGGGACGGCGAGTCCTGTTCTGGCAAGTGATGGTACCCGACGCGCTACCGTCGATCCTGAGCGGGCTTCGTATCGGTGCGGCGATCAGCGTAGTGGGTACCGTGATCGCCGAGCTTACGATGGCTCAATCGGGGCTGGGCGGCCTTCTGGTTGCGGCGGGCAACCGTTTCCAGATGGACCGATATTTCGCGGTAGTGATTGTGCTCATGGCGCTTGGCACTCTCATCACCGGAGCGCTGCGCGTCGCGGAGCGAAAGCTCGCCCGATGGCGATTTTCGTCGCAGGCGGATGACCGTTGGAAATGACGGAAGCACTGATTACCATTCGCCAGCTCAGCAAGTCGTTCAAGGACGGGCGGATCGTTGCACTTGAGGACATCTCATTCGACATCCGGCCCGGAGAGTTTGTGAGCCTTGTGGGGCCGAGTGGTTGTGGAAAGACGACGCTGCTGCGTCTGATAAACGGGCTGACAAGACCGGATTCCGGCGAAGTTCTGATCAGAGGCCACCCCCCCGAGTCCAGTTCTGATATTGCCATGGTATTTCAGTCCGCCCGCCTGCTGCCGTGGCGAACCATTGCGGGTAATATTGAATTTGTACTGGCCCTGCGCGGCCTGTCGCGGCAGGCGAGGTCAGAGCGGGCTATGGCGCTCTTGGGCGCAGTAGGCCTTCGAGATTTCGCTGACGCTCATCCGCACGAGCTTTCGGGAGGGATGCAACAGCGTGTGGGCCTTGCGCGTGCGCTGGCGGTTGAACCTGAAGTCCTCCTGATGGACGAACCTTTTGCCGCAGTTGATGCAATGACGCGCGAAACGCTGCGGGGCGAGCTTTTGCGGATGTGGGCGCGGCGTCGGATGGCAATTGTCTTTGTCACCCATGACATTGACGAGGCGATCCTTCTGTCTCAGCGCATCGTTCTACTCAAGCCGCGACCGGGCCGGATCGACGAGATTATCGATGTAGATCTGCCCCAACCCCGCTGGACGGGCGATCACCGTGCGCTCCCCGCCTTTGCCGAAATGAGGCGGCATCTGTGGGATCGCATCTATGCCATGGCGGGCGAGGGTGCTACGCTCGAAGAGCTGGCGGGCGCCCTTGACAGCGGAGCGAACCGCACAGACCTATAGTTGAACCCAATCATAAAGGATTGGGCGACCGCAGATGGCGCAACTGGTATCTCTGACGTTGCGCTTTGAAGAGCGGGGGTAGGAGACAGGCTGATGGGGATGCCTCAGATCGAGTCGTTGGACCCGATAGACGACAGTGACTGGACGGCCGAGCGCGCTGCGCATTTGTTGGAGCGCGCCGGATTTGGGGGTACGCCCGAAGAGATCGCGCGCATCGCTGCAATGACGCCCGTCGATGCCGTGGAGGCCCTGCTGCAGGGCGGTGACACCCACGACCTTTCCGAATTCGAGGAATCTGGCCTCTGGGACCCGACACTGAAGGATTTCCCCCCCAGCCGTCCTGCCGCGACGGAACTGGCCGAACGCACTGGCGAGGCGATGGGCGTGAAGGTGAAGCCCGGCGGCTCGCGCCCGCTGCAACCCGTGACGGATCGCTTCTTTTTCTGGCTGCGCGCGACAATTCTGGAGACGCGCCGCCTGGCCTTCTGGTGGATCGACCGGATGGTGCGCAGCCCTCATCCTTTGCAAGAGAAGATGACCTTGTTCTGGCATGGGCACTTTGCCACCAGTGACGAAAAAGTTCGTGATTACCGGAAGATCCGGCAGCAGATCGACACGATGCGCACGGGCGCTCTGGGTAATTTTGGCGATCTGCTGGTGGCGGTCTCAAAA
>Ga0307486_1000744_pt1 | contig 27713 bp, 18 predicted proteins | sample CBIW02metaG_FD_203663 | JGI IMG/M metagenome (GOLD analysis project Ga0307486, IMG submission 203663) | Sea-ice brine microbial communities from Beaufort Sea near Barrow, Alaska, United States - CBIW 0.2 | ecosystem: Environmental > Aquatic > Marine > Coastal | place: USA: Alaska | collected... | reverse complement strand
CGTGCGGGCGGCTTGAGCGCCCTCAGCGCGTAGAGAATCGTGGCAAGGTCAACGACCTCCTGCGTGATCGCTCCCGCCACTGCGGGGATTACTCCCGTCGTAGCAACGAGCATGAGCCCCACGCTCAGCACGATTCCAATCCAGATGGCCGCGAGCGCCACTTGTCTGGTGTGCCGGCCAATGTTGATCGCGTCGGCCAACGCATCAAGCGAATCCCGCAAGACCACCGCATCGGCGGCCTCTCCGGCAGCCGTGGCGCCCTTGGCGCCCAGCGCGACGCCAACATCGGCGGCGGCAAGCACGGGCGCATCGTTGACGCCGTCACCCACCATCAGGACGGGACGCGGTTGCATCTGAGACGCCAAGTGCACCTTGTCCGCAGGGAGCAGTTCCGCGTGAACCTCTGCGATACCCACCGATTGGGCGACGGCCGATGCCGTGGCCGTCGCGTCTCCCGTGAGCATGGCCACGCGCGTCACGCCCGTGGCGCGCAGCCAAGCCACCACCTCGGCGGACTCGGGGCGCACCTGGTCCGCAACCACCAGCGCCCCCGCGTAACGTCCGTCGATAGCGACATAGGCCGCGGCCTGACCGGCATCTAACTGCGTGCGCACCATGACTGGCACTAGCTCAGCGATGTAACCAGGTTTGCCGACCACGACCGTGCGGCCGTCGATCACCGCAGTGACCCCCATCGTGGCAACCTCGCTCGCTTCGAGCGATTCGGTGAGCACAATGCCGCGCTCGAGAGCCGCGGTGCGGATGCCCTCCGCTAGTACGTGGCTTGAGTATTGCTCCGCCGATGCCGCACAGGCTAAGAGCGTCTGCTCTTCAAACCCGGGCTCGGGCCTCACCGCAATAAGCCTCGGCTTTCCCTGCGTGAGCGTTCCCGTCTTGTCGAACGCCACGGACCTCACTCGCGCCAGCTGCTCCAGCACCGCTCCCCCCTTGACCACCACGCCCGCCTTGGAGGTCTGCGAGATTCCACCCAGGAACGCCACGGGTGCGGCGATGAGCAGTGGGCACGGCGTCGCGAGCACCAGCACCTCGGCAAAGCGCACGGGATCCCCCGAGACAGCCCAGGCCACGCCACCAATGAGGAGGGATACCGCGGTGAAGGGAACGGCAAAGCGATCGGCCAGCCGCACCATCGGCGCCTTGGACTGCTCGGCCTCCTTGACTAGCGCGACAATCTGCTGGAACTGGCTGTCCGCGCTGACCCTCAGGGCGCGCAACTGGATGGCCCGCGCACCGTTGACCGCACCCGACATCACCTCGTCGCCCTTGTACCGCGTGACGGGCAGGCTCTCGCCGGTCAGCGAGGACTCATCAAAGTCGCCCTCGTCAGACAGAATCTCGCCGTCCACGGGGACTATCTCTGACGGGCGAACCAACAGCACGTCACCCACCACCACCTGGTCCACCGTCACGTCGCTAACGATGGGGCTTTGACCGCCGCCTGGATCCACCTGAACGTGGGCGCGCTGCGGCGAGTGGTCCAGCAGCGAGCTGAGGTCGCGGCGGGCACGGCGCGAGGCGAAGTCTTCCAGTGCCTCACCGCCAGAGAGCATGAGCACCACGATCAGGGCCGCGACGTATTCGCCCACGGCGAGCGTGGCGATCATCGCGACCAGCGCCAGAATGTCGAGACCAAAGTGCCCGCGCAACACGTCGCGCAGCATCCCCCACGCGGTCCACGCGATGAAGATGACCACATAGATCGTGGCGATCCAGCGGCCCGCAGCCGTTTGCCCAGCGAGCCACAGCGCAACGACCACTAGGCCGATGCCGAGGGTGAAGGCGACTACCGGATACTGCCTAATAACACGCACCAAAGTGGCCATCTCTTCAGTATGGCCCTGCGCGACAACGGGCACACGCGCGGTGGGATTGCGCCGGAGGCGAACAACTGTGCCCCGGCGTCAGTCGGTGATGCCAAGATAGACGCATGCCTGGAACTAACCTCACGCGCGTAGAGGCGGAAGCCCGCGCCGCCGTCATCACCACCGACACGTACCAGGTCGAGCTGGACCTCACTACTTCCGAGGACACCTTTCGCTCGACCTCGACAGTGCGCTTCTCCGCCACTCCTGGAGAAGCCACCTTCATCGACCTCATTGCACCCGAGGTCCACAGCATCGTCCTCAACGGGAGCGAGCTGGACCCTGCCACTGCATTCATAGACAGCCGTATTGAGCTGACCGGGCTCCTCGCGGAGAACGAGCTCACGGTGGTCGCCACGTGCGACTACATGAACACCGGCGAGGGCCTGCACCGGTTCGTCGACCCCGAAGACGGCGAGGTCTACCTCTACAGCCAGTTCGAGGTCGCCGACACCCGCCGCGTCTACGCAGTGTTTGAGCAGCCCGACCTCAAGGCCTCGTTCCAGTTCACCGTCACCGCGCCGGCTCACTGGCACGTGGCGTCCAACAACCCCGGCACCAAGACCACCGTCGCCGATGCTTCCGTCACCATCGCACAGACGTCCCACGACGTCGCGCGCTGGGAATTCACCCCGACCACGCGCATCCCGTGCTACGTCACCGCCATCGTCGCTGGTCCGTATCACCGTGTCGAGGGCACCGTGCAGTCGCGCAAGGGCGAGATCAGCGCTGACGTCTATTGCCGCAAGGCACTCGCGCAGTTCCTGGACGCCGATGTGATCTTGGCGGACACGCAGAAGGGCTTCGACTTCTACGAGAAGACCTTCCAGATGGACTACCCCTTTGAGAAGTACGACCAGCTCTTTGTCCCCGAGTTCAACGCGGGCGCCATGGAAAACGCTGGCTGCGTGACGTTCCTAGAGAACTACGTCTTCCGGTCTAAGACCACGCGCGCAAGCATGGAGCGGCGCACGGTCACGATTCTGCACGAACTGGCTCACATGTGGTTTGGCGACCTGGTCACCATGAAGTGGTGGAACGACCTGTGGCTCAACGAATCCTTCGCGGAGTTCGTCTCCACCCTCGCCACAGCGCAGACCAAGCACGACAACGCCTGGGTGACGTTCAACTCACTCGAGAAGTCCTGGGCCTACCGCCAGGACCAGTTGCCCTCGACGCACCCGATCATGGCGAACATCCGCGACCTGGAAGACGTCGAGGTCAACTTCGACGGCATCACCTACGCCAAGGGCGCCTCCGTGTTGCGCCAAATGGTCGCTTGGGTGGGCCAGGACAAGTTCTTTGAGGGAGTCGCCGAATACTTCCGCAAGCACCACCATGGCAACACCACGTTGAACGACCTGCTCGTGGAGCTTGAGAAGGCATCAGGGCGCGACCTGGACTCGTGGAGCGACGTCTGGCTGCAGAAGGCCGGCGTCACGACCCTGCGTCCCGTTATCGAGGTGGACGCTCACGACGACATCGCCGCATTCGCCATCAAGCAAGAGGTACCCGCCGAGTGGCCCACACAACGGCCGCACCGGCTGGGTATTGGTGGCTATGACGTCAGGGTGGACGAGCACGGTGATGTGGCGCTAGAGCGCGTCATGTTCGTGGAGATCGACATCGACGGCCGTTCCACCGAGGTGGCCGAACTGATTGGTGTGCACCGCCCCGCACTCATCCTCGTCAACGACGGCGACTTGGCCTACGCCAAGGTCCGTCTGGACAAGGAATCCCTGGCCACCGCCGTGGAGCACCTGAGCGGCTTCCAGGAACCACTACCCCGGTCCATGGTCTTTGCTGCCGCCTGGGACATGACTCGCGACGGCGAGATGCCCGCGCGTCAGTACGTGGAATTGATCCTCAAGAACATTGGCGCCGAGGATCAGTCCACCGTGACCATGATGCTGCTACGCCAGCTCGAGACCACGCTGGCCCTGTTCGTCACGCCCGAGGAGTCGGAGGCCGCTACCCACGCAGCCGCCGATGCGTTGTGGCACCTGGCGATCACCGCTGAGGCAGGCAGCGACAACCAGTTGCAGTTCGTCAAGGCTTTCGCGTCGCTGGCTTCCACCGAGGGACAACTGGACTCGGTCCAGGGTCTGCTCGACGAGAAGCTGTTGCTTGAGGACTTGGCGATCGATTCCGACCTCGGTTGGGACCTGCTTACGTCGTTGGTTGCTGGGGGCCGGTGCGAAGAAATCGCCATCGAGCTTCAGCTCACCAAGGACGCCACCGCCTCGGGCGAACGCCGTGCGGCACTCGCCCGCGCCGCGCTGCCGACCGCAGCAGGCAAGCGCGCCGCCTGGGATCTGCTTGTGAATGCAGATAAAGACCTCCCCAATGCGCTGCAGTCCGCTGCGACGTCAGGGTTTGGGCACGTCCTCGACACCGCACTACTCGAGCCCTACGTGGACGAGTACTTTGGCGCCGTGCGTCGCATCTACAACGAGAAGACCAACGAGATGGCGGCCAACCTCATCGAGGGACTGTACCCATCACAGCTCGCCGGCCGGATGCCCGACCTGCAAGACAAGGCCGACGCGTGGCTGGCTGAGAACGACGATGCTCACGACGCCCTCAAGCGCCTGATCATCGAGGGACGTGACGGCGTTCGCCGCGCACTTCAGGCGCAGTCTAAGGACTCTTAAGAAGAGCGGTCTACGACCGCACCGCACGACCACCCGGCGTCATGGTGGGACCCAGATATCAGGCACCTCTGAGGTACCGAGCGTTTGAGTCCCACCATGACGTTTCTTTTTTGGAGGGAGATTTGCCTGTCGCCATGGTGGGAGAATCGGTTTATGCCCACCACGCTTACCAAGGACGAGGCCCGCACCCGGGCCCAGCTAGTTTCCCACGCCACCTACGCGCTGGACTTCGATTTCACCGGCGCGGGCCACAGCCCCATGTTCCGCTCGCGCACCACGCTGCGCTTTGACGCGACCGCCGGCGCACAGACCTTTGTGGAGCTCGTTTCGCCGCATGTGCACTCGATTGTGCTCAATGGCGAGCCGCTCGACATCCTCGCCGTTCACCGCGACGACCGCATCACGCTGTCCGGCCTACTCGATGCCAACGTGCTCGAGGTCGACGCGGAGTGCAAGTACAGCACGTCAGGCCAGGGCGTTCACCGCTTCGTGGACCCCGAGAACGGCGAGCCCTACCTGTACTCGCAGTTCGCCATCGACGACGCTCGCCGCGCCTTCGCCGCGTTCGACCAGCCGGACATCAAGGGCACGTTCACCACGGCCGTGCTAGCTCCCGCGCACTGGCTGGTGCTGTCCAACTCCGTCGCCCCCGAGCCCACTGAGGCGGACGGAACGGTCGAGGTGGCTGGAACCGAGCACGGCGTCCAGCGCTGGGAGTTCGCGTCCACCGTGCCGATCCCCTGCTACGTCGCGGGCATTCACGCCGGTCCCTATGCGTACGAAGAGACCACCATCCAGTCCAAGAAGGGCCCCATCCCCGCCCGCCTCTACGGACGCCCCCAGTTGCGCGAGCACTTTGGCGCGGACGACATCTTTGCGGACACGCAGCGCGGCTTCACACTGTACGAGGAAATCTTTGAGACCGAGTACCCGTACGACAGCTACGACCAGATCTACGTACCCGAGTACAACTGGGGCGCCATGGAAAACGTGGGCTGCGTGACCATCTCCGAGGACAAGTACCTGTTCCGGACCCGCGTCTCTAACGCCGACCACGAGGCCCGCTCCAACGTGGTGCTGCACGAGCTCGCGCACATGTGGTTCGGCAACCTCGTGACCATGCAGTGGTGGGACGACCTGTGGCTTAACGAGTCGTTCGCAGAATTCGTATCGACCTACGCGTGCATCGAGACCACCGAGTGGGTCGATGCGTGGGTGGGCTTTGGCTCGTCCCGCAAGTCCGTTGCCTACGTGCAGGACCAGCGCCCCACCACCCACCCGGTGCTGGGCGATATCGAGACCGTCGAGGCCGTTGCCGGCACCTTCGACATGATCACGTACGCCAAGGGAGCCTCCGCGCTCAAGCAGCTAGCACTCACCCTTGGCTACCCCACGTTCTTCGCTGGGGTCGCGGCCTACATCCGCGCGCACCACCACGCCAACGCCACGCTAGGCGACCTCTTCACCGAGCTCGAGGCGGCATCGGGCAGGGACCTGAGCGCATGGTCCAAGGCGTGGCTAGAGACCCCCGGTGTCACTACTTTGGTCCCCAAGATCGAGACGAATGACGATGGCATCATCACCCGCCTTGGCGTGAGTGAGGTAGCGCCTGCCGACTACCCAGGGCAGCGTCCCCACCAGCTCGAGGTGGGCGGCTACTCGTTCCGCGGCATTGAGTTCATGCCGGTGTTCCGCATCCAGGTCTCCACGCATGGCGCGCTGACCAACGTGCCCGAGGTGGTGGGCCAGCCGCGCCCCGACCTGCTCGTGGTCAACGACCGCGACCTCACGTACGCCAAGATGCGCCTCGACGACGTGTCGCTGGCGACCGTCGCCGCACAAGTGGGAGACATCGACGACCCGATGCTGCAGTCGGTGGTGCTCGACTCGTTGTGGCACATGTGCCGCGACGGCGCGCTCCCAGCCGCGCAGTATGTGGACGCCGCGGTGGCCGCTCTGCCAGTCATCGAACACTCACAGGTGCTGGCCTCGCACTGCGCCAACATCATGACCGCAGTACGCCTGTACACCACCCCGGACTCCGTTCTGGACCTCGCGGTGGCAACCGCGGGCCACGTCTGGGACGTCTTGCAGGACGCCGAACCGGGCTCTGACCTGCAGCTTCAGGCCCTGGAGCTGTTCGCTGCGATCGCCGCTTCAGACGTCCAGGTGGACGCTCTGGCCGGAATGCTCGACGGTTCCACCACCTTGGACGGCCTTGAGATCGACACTGATCTCGCGTGGTCGCTGGTGTCGGGCCTGGCCCGTGCCGACCGGGTGGACGATGCCGCCATCGACGCACGACTGGCACTGGACCCGACCGCCGCTGGCGCGCGCCGGGCCGCTGGCGCCCGGGCAAGCATCGGGAACCTGGACGCTAAGGTCCGCGCGTGGCAGCGACTGTCCGCCCCCGAGGGCTCGCCGCTACCCAATTCGCAGGCGTACGAGGTGGCACTTGGCCTTGCCCGCGTGAACGACCCCGCGCTGCTCGCGCCCCTCGCGGAGCAGTTTCTGACCGACCTGCGTCCCACTTACGAGTCCATGGACTCGTTCATGGCCATGCGAGTGGCTACGTACGCGTTCCCCATCTGGGCGGCCGGTCGTGTTCCCGGATTTGTCGGTTTGCTGGACGCGTGGCTAGAGCACAATGCCGACGCCGCGTCCGTGCTGGTGAAGATTGTGCGTGAGGGCAGGTTCGAAGCAACGCGAGCCGAAGCCGCGCAGAAGGCGTAGCCCGGCGGCGCGCCGGGCCCGCTTAGCCCCTGACTCGGTGAATGGCCGCGATCAGCCGCTGCACGCGCGGCTGGTCGAATAGGTCGTCCAGCACCACCGGCACGCCGTTGGCGTCGCACAGCGGGATTTGCCAGTTGGGGTACTCGCAGTGGGTTCCAGGCTGGTTCTGAGTGCGGCGCTCCCCCACCAGGTCCGTCACTGCAATGCCGGTCAGTAACGCCGGGGTGTTGAGGGCAAGAATGTTCAGCCCCGCGATCAGGTCCTCGTCGTTGTAGTCCTCAATCACCCAGTCGCGCTCGCGCAGTAGCGCGATCATGTGGTCGCGTTCAATGCGCGCGTTCGCCCGCGCCTTTTCGACGTCGCCCTCAAGCAGTCCCAGCTGCTCCCGGAGCTCCACGTGCTCACCGTTCAGGTAGGCCACCGTAGGCGGCAAGTCGTGCGTCGTCACCGACACCAGCACGTCGCTGCGGTACTGCTCGGGTGCGCGCGGCTTCCCGTCGGGTTCCTGTTCAAACCACACGATTGACGTGCCAAGGATGCCTCGATCTGCAAGAACTTCGCGCACGTAGGGCTCGACGGTGCCGAGGTCCTCGCCAATGACCATCACGCCTGCGCGGTGCGCCTCGAGCGCGAGAATCCCCACCAGCACGTCGTGGTTGACACGGACGTAAACGCCGTCGGCAGCGCTGTGCCCCTCGGGGACCCACCACTGCCGGAACATGCCCAGAATGTGGTCGATGCGCAGCGCGCCAACGTTGCGCATGGCAGAGCGCAGCAGGTCACGCAACGGCAGGTAGGCGGCGGCTTCGAGCGCACGCGGCTGCCACGGCGGCTGCGTCCAGTTCTGGCCGAGCTGGTTGTACATGTCCGGTGGCGCGCCCACTCCGACTCCCTGCGCGAGCACGCGCTGGAAGGCCCAGGCATCCGCGCCCGCGGGGTGTACGCCCACGGCCAGGTCAGCCATCACGCCGATGCTCATGCCCGAGGCGAGAGCGGCGTCGTGCGCGCGCGCCATTTGGTCGTCCGCGATCCACTGCAACCACGCGTAGTACAGGATCCGCTCCACGTTGTCGTCGCGCCAGGCGCTGACAGCGGACGATGCCGGGTCTCGAAGCTCCTCGGGCCACGGCACGTCCTTGTAGGCCTCGGTGATCGCGCACCACGTGGCAAAGTCCTCAAGCGCACGACCCTCGTGTAGGCAGAATGCCTCAAACTGCGCCTCGCGCCCCGCCGAGCGCGGCTCCGCGTACACCTGTTCAAGGGCAGCGGACTTTGCCTTCCATACGGCGTCGCGATCAAGCAGCTCGTCGGTGCCGTTGACACGTCGCGGCCGTTCGGCCTCCCACTCAATGAGCGCCCGGCGCTGCGATGGCAGGTACGCCACCTCCGCGATGTCCTCGACGCGAATGTAGAGAGGCGAGATGAAGCGCCGTGACGTCGGCAAGTACGGCGATGGCTCAAGCGGGGGCACTGGCTCGCCAGCGTGCAACGGGTTGATCAGGACAAAGTCGGCGCCTGCCCGCATCTTCGCAAGCGCACTCAGGTCAGCGAGGTCGGCAAAATCGCCGAGTCCCCACGACCGCTCAGAGCGCAGCGAGTAAAGCTGCGTCACGAGACCCCACGGCCGGGTCTTGCGAACCTCGGCCGGGACCGTGAGTCGGTTGGGCGTCACCACCACATAGCCGCGACCACGGCGACCGCTGGTGACGGCCTCGAGCCGATGCCAACCGAGAGGCAGATCCGCCGGCACCTGGAACGTCGCCCGGCCCACTGCCGCACCATCAACGATGCGGGGAGCAACAATGCGGTCCAACTGTTCGAGGTCGCGCGATTCGCCGCCTTCAAGGTTGAGGCCCACGCTCACGGGGTCACCGTGGGCGACGTGCACAAAGATCTCTCGCGCTTCACCCTCGCGCAGCACGGTGACCGGCGGCACCAGCCGCTGCCAGGGTTGGTCATCAAGAGCGGCGAGCGAGGCGTCGCAAGCCTCGTCACTCGATGCGTCTATCCCCATCGCGCGCAGTGCCGCGCGGATTGCCTCGACCGAGGCCTGCCGATTCACGCCATTCCAGCTGAAGTATTCGACCGCCACGCCACATGCTTGCGCGAGGTTGGTGAGTGCCAGCGATGGCGGCGAGGCGGAGGGCGTTTTATCAGTCACGTCCTAATCCTGCCAGGTCTGTACCCAAAGCAATAGTCAACGCTTGGGGTGGGGGCTTTCTAGCGCGCGATATGCCGGTTACATTGGGCGGGTGCTTATCTTCTTCGCGACCATCCTGCCTAGCGCAACCCATCACGGGGTCATCGACATTGATCGACGGAACTCCCCCGGAAGGCTCGCCAAATGAGCGCGCTCAAAGACTTTGCCAGCGACGTAGCCGACGGGGCCATCAGTTTCGCCTTCACGTTGCTCGTGGTCTTCATCCTGTGGCTGATTGCCCGCAGCGTGGTGAAGGGCCTCACTCGCTCTATCGAAGAGGGCATTCCCCGTCAGAGCCGGCGCACGCGCAAGGCGCTCGCGAAAGCGCGCATCACACTCCCCCGCCAGAGCACCACCGATGCCAGGCTAGAAGACGAACGTCGCCGCCAACGGGCCGGCACCATCCGCACTGTGTTGAACTCCGCAGTCACCGTGGTCGCGGTGGTGATCATCGCCGTGTCACTGCTGTCCACGCTGGGCATCTCCGTGGGTCCGCTGATCGCGTCCGCCGGCATCGCCGGCGTGGCGCTCGGCTTTGGCGCGCAGTCACTCGTGAAAGACCTGCTGTCGGGCATCTTTATGCTGCTTGAGGACCAGTACGGCGTGGGCGACATCGTCGACCTTGGCGAGGCCATCGGCGCGGTGGAAGAGGTAGGGCTACGCTCGACCCGGCTGAGGTCCATCGACGGCACCGTCTGGTACGTGCCCAACGGCGAGATTCAGCGAGTGGGCAATATGACCCGACTCTGGTCGCGCGTGATGATCGAGGTGCGCTTCAGTTACGACACTGACATCGACGCTGCCCGTGAAGCGATGCTCGACGCCGTTGCCGTCGCCCGCACCAATGAGGACATCGGAAACGCGATCCTGGCTGAGCCCGAGGTGCCCGGCATCGAATCCTTCGAATTCAACGCGTTTATGTTGCGGCTCATGGTGCAGGTCAACCCGGCCACGCAGTGGGACGTGCAGCGCGCGATCCGCCGCGAGATGCGCGCCATCTTCGCCCGTCGGGGCCTACGCCTCGCAGTTCCTGACCAGGCCATGATGTACGACACCAATGCCGTCGAGAGCATCGGCAAGGACGTCCGCGACGCCAAGGAGCCGCAAGACGACACTGCCGCGCTCGCCTCGGAGCCGAAAGCCTCCGACCCGCCCCCTCCCGTGACCGACAAGGCCACGCCTGTGCCAACACCCCAGGGCGATACCCCAGGCGCCAGCGGGCGCAACATGCCCACTGACGACGGGGAGTGACGTGAATATCGGCAATGGGCCATCCAGCGAGGCCGAGCAGAGCTTTTACGACGCGGTGGGCGGCCACGACACGTTCGTGCACATCGTCGACGTGTTCTACGCGGGCGTTGCGGAGGATGCCCTGCTGCGCCCCATGTACCCCGAGCAGGACCTCACCGGAGCCAAGCATCGACTAGTCATGTTCCTTGAGCAGTTTTGGGGCGGGCCCACCACATATTCCGAAGAACGCGGGCACCCCCGCTTGCGCATGCGTCACCAGCCGTTTCATATCAACCCCGATGCGCGTGACCACTGGATCTCCCACATGCGCGAGGCGGTCGCACAGTCTGGTCTGGCGCCGATTCACTCGGCGACGCTGATGGACTACCTGGAGCGCTCCGCGCACTCGCTGATTAATACCTTTGACGAGACCCCTGGCACGGAAGGACACTGACATGCAGCACACCGAGGACGTTTGGGCAGATCAGGCCGTCGACTCCGGAATGGCCACGCTCGAGCTGCGCCGCATTGGCGAGGCCGAGTACGAGGGCGACTCGCTGCCGATGCCTGGCGGCCGCGCATACGGCGGCCAGGTGCTCGCACAGGGGCTGCTTGCCGCCGGCGACACAGTAGACGACGACCGGCACCTGCACTCGATGCACGGCTACTTTCTGCGTCCCGGCAACGCCGCCAAGCCCATCACGTTCGAGGTAGAGAACCTCCGCGATGGCCGGTCTTTCTCAGCCCGCCGCACTCACGCGTTCCAGGGCGGGAAGCCGATTCTGTCAATGATCTCGTCATTCCAGCTTCCACAGGACGGCCCCGAGCACTCCGTCACCATGCCCGAGGTTCCGGGTCCCAAGACCGTGACGTCCTCGTTGGACGTGCTCGCGCCGTTTGCGGGCGATCCGACCGCCGACTACTGGCTGGAGCGCACGCCGTTCGACCTGCGCCACGTCGAGGGGTCCCTACTGTTCAAAGCGGACCCGCGGCCCAAGCAGTACCAAACCACGTGGGTGCGACTCCGCAAGCAGATCGACGTCCCCGACATCATGCACCGCGCGCTCCTCGCATTCGGTTGCGACCAGGTAATGCTGGAGCCACTGCTACGCCGTCACGGCGCGTCGTGGCAGACGCCTGGGCTCAGTTTTGCGAGCCTCGACCACGCGATGTGGTGGCACCGCCCGGTGCGCGCTGATGAGTGGATGCTGTTCATCCAAGACGCCCCCACTGCGCAGGGTGGCCGTGGGCTTGGCGGCACCTGGATCTTCTCTGAAGACGGTCGTTTAGTGGCATCCGCGTCGCAAGAAGGCATGTTCCGGGTACCAACCGATCAATAGTTACCTATTCGTTGTAACGCCTGATAAAACATACCTAAGGCACCGCAGACCTTACCGAATGGCAACGGTTTCTTGACCAAATATTTGCCATTTTCGCCTGCCTCTTGATAGCGTATTGAAGCCACCTCGGGGTCCGCGTTAGTCGCGATCGAGGTGCCAACGACAAGCCCAGGCCTTTGCGCCGCACCACCTGTTCGATGTGCGCGCATGGCTGGCGAAGGCAGCCGCCCCGATGGTGGCGCCCTCGGGTCCGTGACTGCCGTTCGACGGCTGCGAGTCCATCGCTACGCCGTGGCCGCTAACCAACTCCGGGATTTCTCCTGGGAGCTGAGGTAAGCAATAGTGAACGACAACATCGCCCTGCACGCGCAGGGACTCTACAAAGTATTTGGCCGCCACGCGGACGATGCCGTTGAGAAGTTGCGCAACGGCGCAACACGTGACGAGATCGGTAGCGCCACCGCGGCAGTTATCGACGCATCCTTTGACGTGCACGACGGCGAAATCTTTGTGGTCATGGGCCTGTCAGGATCCGGCAAGTCCACGCTGATCCGCATGCTCAATGGCTTGCACCCCCAGACCGCCGGCACCGTTGAGATCGGCGGCGAGTCAATTACCGGCGTCTCCGCCGCAGAACTTCGCGAGATTCGCCGCACCAAGGTTTCGATGGTGTTCCAGCACTTTGCTCTTCTTCCCCACCGCAGCGTCATCGACAACGTGGCGTACGGGCTCGAGATTCAGGGCCTGAGCCGCGCCGACCGCTTGGAGCGAGCGCGCAAGATCACCAAGATCGTGGGCCTCGCCGGCTGGGAAGAGAAGTACCCCAGCGAGCTTTCGGGCGGCATGCAGCAGCGCGTGGGCCTAGCCCGTGCGCTCGCCACCGACACCGAGGTCCTGCTGATGGACGAGGCATTCTCCGCGCTCGACCCGCTGATCCGTCGCGAGATGCAGGACCAGCTCCTAGAGTTGCAGTCCGAACTCGGCAAGACCATCGTGTTCATTACGCACGACCTCAACGAGGCCATGTACCTGGGCGACCGCATCGCCGTGATGCGTGACGGTCGCATCGTGCAGATCGGCACACCAGAGGACATCCTGACGAACCCCGCCAACGAGTATGTGGAGCAGTTCGTTCAGGACGTTGACCGCTCACGTGTACTGACCGCGGATTCCGTGATGCGCAAGCCTCGCGCCGTGATCCACGACGGCAGCGGCCCCCACGCCGCGCTCACCCTGATGCGCGACGAGCAACTGTCCGCGGCGTACGTGGTCAAGCGCGACCGCACGCTGGTGGGCTGGGTACGTGACCGTGACGTGCTGGACCTGGTGCGCAAGGGCGAGCGGGATCTCACCTCTGCCATCCAGACGAATCACGGCGCCGTGTCCCACGACACCTCCCTTGCTGACCTTTTCATTCCGACGCTCGAGGCTGCATTGCCACTTGCCGTGCACGACGAACGCAATCGGCTCGTAGGCGTCATTCCCCGAGTGACGCTTCTCGCTTCCCTTGGTGGAGAGCCCGACGCCGATGCGAGCGCCTCCCCTCGGCCCGACCCGCTTCCCACCGCCGTTGTCGACAAGGCCCTGGACGCCTCCGACGAAGGCCCGTCTACTACCGCTAAGGAGGCCCGCTGATGGATTTCCGCATCCCCGTAGGCGACTGGATCGATTCGCTCTTCAAATGGATCGGCGCTCACTTTGGCGGTCTCTTTGACGTGCTCAAGGCGCTGTTCGTTGGCCTCAACGACGCACTCGTCTGGGTATTCGCCACTCCCCCCGCCATCGTGGTTATTTTGGTGATTGCCGCTGCTGGTTACCTTGCGCGCGGCTGGAGATTTGCCATCGGCGTAGTGCTGGGCCTGTTGTTCGTCGTTGGCGTCGGCCAATGGGACAACGCAACGGACACGTTAGGCCTTGTGCTCGTGGCGGCATTCCTCGCGATCATCATCGCGATCCCACTGGGAATCTGGGCCGCCAAAAACGACACCGTCTCCAAGGTCGTTAAGCCCCTGATGGACTTCCTTCAAACCCTCCCGGCGTTCGTTTACCTGATCCCCGCCCTCGCCTTCTTTGGCATTGGCGTGGCTCCCGGCGTGATCGCCACCTTGATCTTCGCGCTGGCCCCCGGCGTGCGACTGACCGAACTCGGTATTCGCGGTGTGGACTCCGAGGTAGTCGAGGCTGGACAGGCATTCGGTGCTTCACCGCGCCGCATCCTGCGCCAGATCCAGATTCCCCTGGCGATGCCGTCCATCATGGCCGGCATTAACCAGATCATCATGCTCGCACTGTCGATGGTCGTTATCGCGGGACTGGTGGGCGCAGGTGGACTGGGTGGCGACGTCGCCAAGGCCATCAGCTCGCTCAGGACAGGCCTGGGCTTCGAAGCCGGGCTTTCGGTGGTGGTGCTCGCCATCATCCTGGACCGCTTCACCGGCTCCTTTGGCCAGGACATGGGCCTCTACTCCAAACTCCGGGGGCGACGCAATAAGGCCAAGGCCGCCGACGAGCAGGCGCGCCTCGAGGCTGAGGAAATCATCGACAAGGGACCATGGCTCATGCCAGGAGCGGGACGCTAGCTCCCCACCGCATCGGCCCCTCCTCCGGAGGAACAAGGCCGACGCACACACAACTTCGCGGCCGCATAGCGGCTGCGCGCATCGTGCCAGAACACACGGCACCGGGTGCATAGCAAGTGGAGATTCCACTTGCAAGAAAGGAAAATATGTTGAAGCGCACTGCCGCTTTCGCTGCTGTTACTGCAGCTGCAGGACTGGTTCTCGCAGGTTGCTCATCGAGCGAAGACGAGGCCACCACAGAAGCCACCACCTCAGCCACCGGTGAAGCCACCGCGATGGCCGAGGGCGGCGACATCACCATGGCCGTGTTCAACGGCTGGGACGAGTCACTCGCCTCTTCGCTGCTCTGGCAGTCGATCCTGGGCGACAAGGGTTACAACGTTGAGCTCGCATTCGCCGACCCGGCACCTGTCTTCCAGGGTGTTGCTGACGGCGACTACGACCTCGTCACCGACGTGTGGCTCCCCAAGACCCACGCTTCGTACATCGAGACCTTCGGCGACGACATCGTCGACCTCGGCGCATGGTTCGAAGGCGCGGCACTCACCGTCGCCGTGAACGCTGATGCACCCATCGACTCGCTTGCTGACCTCGCCGCAAACGCGGACGAGTTCGACAACCGCATCGTGGGCATCGAGCCGGGTGCCGGTCTCACGACCGCCGTCGAAGAGGGCTCCATCCCGACCTACGGCCTCGAGGGAATGGACTTCATCACGTCGTCCACCCCCGCGATGCTTGCTGAGCTCGACAAGGCACAGACCGATGGCGAGAACATTGTCGTCACGCTGTGGGAGCCGCACTGGGCCTACGGCGCATACGACCTCAAGAACCTTGAGGACCCTGAAGGCACGCTAGGCGAAGCTGAAGCACTCCACACGTACTCACGTACCGGATTCGCTGACGACATGCCCGACGCTGCCGCATGGTTGGGTAACTTCTCCATGGACTCAGACCACCTGTACGACCTCGAGAACGCACTTAACGGTGCCGACGAAGCCGACCAGGCCTCCATCGTTAGCGACTGGATCGCTGCGAACCAGGAGTGGGTTGACGCGCTGACCGCTTAAGGTCAACGTCTTGGCTCAGTCACCTGAGCCATCTAGACATAAAAACGCCGGTCGCCCTAAAAGGGGCGGCCGGCGTTTTTCTTGCCGTCGGGTGACTTACCCGCGCGTGAGCTTGCGGTACGTGACGCGATGAGGACGTGCGGCATCGGCGCCGAGGCGCTCCACCTTGTTCTCTTCGTACGCCTCGAAGTTTCCCTCGAACCAATACCAGTTGGCCGGGTTCTCGTCCGTGCCTTCGTAAGCGAGAATGTGCGTCGCGACACGGTCAAGGAACCAGCGGTCGTGAGAAACCACCACGGCGCAGCCGGGGAACTCGAGCAGAGCGTTCTCAAGGGAGCCGAGCGTCTCGACGTCGAGGTCGTTAGTGGGCTCGTCAAGGAGTAGCAGATTGCCACCCTCCTTGAGCGTGAGCGCCAGGTTCAGTCGGTTGCGCTCACCGCCGGAGAGGATGCCAGCCTTCTTCTGCTGGTCCGGCCCCTTGAAGCCAAACGCGCCAACGTACGCGCGCGAGGGCATCTCGACATTGCCGACCTTGATGTAGTCCAGTCCGTCGGACACCACCTCGAAGAGCGACTTGTCCGGATCAATGCCGCCACGGCTCTGGTCGACGTAACTGAGCTTCACGGTGTCGCCCACCTTGAGCTCGCCGTCGTCCAGGGGCTCAAGGCCCACGATGGCCTTGAACAGCGTGGTCTTACCCACACCGTTGGGGCCGATCACTCCGACGATGCCGTTACGCGGCAGCGAGAACGATAGCCCGTCGATGAGCGTGCGGTCGCCAAAGCCCTTGTTGATGTCCTTGGCTTCCAGCACCAGCGAACCCAGGCGCGGGCCTGGCGGGATCTGAATCTCTTCGAAGTCGAGCTTCTTGGTGCGCTCTGCCTCGGCGGCCATCTCTTCGTAGCGTCCTAGGCGAGCCTTGGACTTGGTGCGCTTGCCCTTGGCGTTTGAGCGAACCCAGTCCAACTCCTCCGCGAGGCGCTTGGACAGCTTGGCGTCCTTCTTGCCCTGGACGCTCAGGCGTTCCTGCTTCTTCTCGAGGTAGGTCGAGTAGTTGCCCTCGTAGGGGTACAGGCGGCCGCGGTCGATCTCGCAGATCCACTCCGCAACGTGGTCGAGGAAGTACCGGTCGTGAGTCACGGCGAGCACAGCGCCCGCGTACTTGGACAGGTGCTGCTCGAGCCACAGCACTGACTCAGCGTCGAGGTGGTTAGTGGGCTCATCGAGTAGCAGCAGGTCAGGCTTCTCAAGAAGTAGTTTGCACAGCGCGACGCGGCGGCGCTCACCACCGGAAAGGTGGGTCACTGCCGATTCCGGCGGCGGGCAGCGCAGTGCGTCCATCGCCTGCTCAAGCTGCGAGTCGAGGTCCCATGCGTCTGCGTGGTCCAGGAATTCCTGAAGCTCGCCCATCTCCGCGAGCAGCCTGTCGAAGTCCGCGTCGGGGCTGGCCATCTCTTCGGAGATCGCGTTGAAGCGCTGGAGCTTGGCCATGGTCTCGCCTGCCCCCTCCTGGACGTTGCCTAGGACGGTCTTCTCTTCGTTGAGCTCAGGCTCCTGCATCAGGATTCCGACGGAGTAACCGTCAGCGAGGCGAGCCTCGCCGTTAGACGGCTGCTCTAGTCCGGCCATGATCTTAAGAATGGTCGACTTACCTGCGCCGTTGGGTCCAACGACGCCAATCTTCGCGCCTGGCAGGAAGGACATGGTGACGTTATCAAGGATGACCTTGTCGCCGTGCGCTTTTCTTGCCTCGTACATCGTGTAAATAAACTCAGCCACTGATACTCCGTGAGGTCTCGGGTTGGCGCTTGCGCGCCCGTGTGGGATATCCGTACAGCCTACGCGGTTCATGCGCTACGGCACTGCGCTACGGAGCTGCGGTGCAGGCTCCCGCCCGAACGTCGGGGCGCACACGAGGTAGGGCCGTCAGACCCTCCCCGTGCGCCCGCCGCCCGTGTGACGGCCCCCGAACAGCCTCGCTACGCCACTGCTGGCTCCTGGACGTCCACCTCCGAGTCCTCAAGGAACACGTCTGGCTCCGGCGGCGTGGTCCCGCTGACTGGCTCACTGCCGTCTTCTATTGCCGCGCCGTCGAGCTGCTCGTCTACCGCGGGCTCGGTCTTTTCCCGCGGCGCGGCATCGTCGTCAGCCGCCGTGGCTCGATGGAACTTGGCGATCCCGCGAGTGAGGTCGTGACCCACGCCGGTGGCGTCAATGACCAAGTCCGTACGGGTCCCCTCTTCCGTCTTCCACTCATTGGTCTTGAAGCGTCCCGTCACCACCACGGGTTGCCCCTTGGCGATCGAGTCCGACACCAGCGTGGCCGCCGCCCTAAAGAGACGGACGGAGAACCATTCAGTACGCCCGTCCACCCACTCTGCGGTACCTCGATCGAGATACCGCGAGGTGGACGCGAGCCTGAAAGTGCACATGTTGACGCCCGATGCGCTGAGCACGAGCTTGGGGTCCGTTGCGACCCATCCTGAAACTGTCATAGTGAGGTCATTCATGGCGCCCTCCTTGACGCGTGCCGCAATCTGCGACTTCGTCAAGGCTGTCCCCTGAGGCACCGGAGCCACGCGCCACGCGTCATGAAGGTGGACGCGCCACCTCACCGCGTCGCCTGGGGACATCTACCGCTGCACTACCCGGAACAGCAACGCTCCAAAGAGCCGACTACTTAGTCGAGTTCGGTGAGCTCGTCGAGCACGCGATACGACTGGTGGATCATCTCCGTGGGCTCCACGACCAGTGGGTTCACCACGCGGCGCACGGCCTCGCGGCCCATCGCGAGCACTATGCGCGACGCCGCTGACCCGCGGGTAGCGCGCGAGAGCCAGCCTCGCAGTCCCCCCACATAAGCAACCTCAGGCCACTGGACCGTGCCGAGCATGGCGTTGATGTCTTCGGTGAGCTTCGCGGAGCCCACCACGGCCTCGCCCACCACGACGCGCCACGAGACCGGCAAGCCGGTGGTGGCTTCGTCGATCCAGTCCAGACGTTCGCGTTCCACCGCTGCGAGGGGGATTGAACGTAGATCGGGAATCGTCTTAGAGCGGCCAGCGGCCACCGATGCCGCGGCCTCAGCCCGTGCGTCCACTCCCGCAGCACGCACAAGGGCGCCCACGAACTCTTCGATGTCGGGAAGCTTCGGGTCAGCATCTCGCGCCAGCGCTCCGGCAAGGTCACGGCCGGCAGAGACGAGGTCCGCGCGGACCGCCTCCGCTGCCACCGTGCGAGTCGCGGCGGCTCCTGCGAGCTCGGCGCGCAACACGTCCATGCCCTGACCCGTCCGCGCGCTGACCGGGATCACCGGGACGTGCGTCAGCCCATCCTCCTCGAGCAATCGCTGCAGGTCCTTAGCGACCTCCCAAGCATCGGCAGTCGAAAGTCGGTCAACCTGGTTCAGCACTACTAACGAGGGCTGACCGTGATCGCTTGCCACCCGCAAATACGTCTCGTGCAGGGCGTTGTCCGCGTACTTCTGCGGGTCTACGACCCACAAGAGCAGGTCCACCATCGGCACGACTCGGTCCACCACCGCGCGGTTGGCTGGCTCCACCGAGTCGTGGTCGGGAAGGTCAAGCAGCACCAGTCCGCCGAGTTGCTCACTTTGCGCCGCGTTGCCGCTGCCACCATGATCGGCGACGGTGTGCGCGTACCTGGCAACCGGCGCCAAATTTTCGCCCGTCGTCCCCGCCTCGAGCGCGGCCGCCTGAGCCGTCTCGGCATCGGCGTCGGTCAGTACGGGGGCCAGGAACTCATTCACTGAGAGGCGGCGGTCGGGAGCCACTTCGAGCCAGTCCAGCAAGGCATCGGCCGGCGCGCCGAACACCACCGCGCTGGAATGCGAAGTGGTAGGTCGCGCCACTCCGGGGATCGCGAAGTCCTGGCCGGCAAGTTCGTTGAAGAGCGAGGACTTCCCTGAGCCGGTGCCGCCCGCGAGCGCCACCACGGTGTGGTCAACGCCTAGTGCGAGCCGCTCGTCGCAACGCTGAATAGTCGCGTTGACGGTGGTGCGCACGTCTACGGCGATGGCCTCCTTGGCCCACTCCATCGACGAGCGCAGGCGGTCCACCCGGTCCTGGAGGGAGGAGGTCTCGTCGCGTGGCGCGAGGTGCTGAAAGGTGGGGCTCACAACAGGCCCCGCAACTCTGCTCGCCGCAAGCGCACGCGCGCCGACGCATCCGGCATGAGCGAGGCGACGTCGGTGGGCTTCATCATGTCGAGCGCTTCGCGGTTGATGGCGTAGCGGCGGGAGGCGGCGAGTTCTTCCCGTGCGCGCGCCAGAGGCTCGGCCATTGATGGCGATACCAGCAAAGACAGCGCGGTGCGCGCAGCCTCGACGCCCAAAGCGGCCGATGCCATGGTGGTCTTGAGCCCCGGCTCGCCTACGACGGCGATGCCCTGCTTAGCGCCAGGCAAGCTTGTCACGATCTCATCGCACTTGGCCATCCACGCGCGAGTGGCGTCGGCTGCAGCGCGTTCGCGCGCGGCACGTGCATCGCGAGGGTCGCGCTGACTGGCCAGCCACTGTCCGGGCCCGCCACCGTCACTGCTCAACGCGTCAACCATCGAATCGGAGGCTGCGGCGGCGGAGTAAGTCAACGACGCCTCGATGGCCTCAATGATGTCGCGCTCAATCTCGTGAAGTGCCTTCTCGCGAGCCTCGCGGGCGGTGCGGCGTTTGGTCCACAACGAGTTGCGCAGTCGGAAAAGTGCACCGCCTTCAGCGGTGGCTTGCTCCCAGCGACTGCTCACCGCACCGGTAGGAATCTCTAGGTACCAGTCCGAGCCGCCTTCAGACTCAGCCTGCGCGGCGCATCGGCGCACTTCGGAGCGAACTTCTTTGGCGGCAGAAGCCTGGTCGTCCATTGCCTCGGCGAGGGTTTCCAGCCATTCCTTGACAGACTCTGTCGCGCCATGCAAAGTGCGTTCCACAATCGTTGCCGCAGAAGCCGCTGCCACGGACTCGAGCCAACGCCCCAGCCCTCCTACCACGTCGTGAGGCACGGAGCCACGCGAATCGGAGTCTTCCGGGATCACAAAAAGAGGCAGAGTCTCCAGGCCCTCGCTACGCAACCGGTCCACGAGTTCGCGTCGCACCTGTGCGGCGACGTCCATCGTCACGCGGTTCAGCACCACCGCGATCGAGGCGCCACGATCTGCACCCGCGCGAATGGCCTCCCACGGCACTGCGTCGCCGTAGCGAGCGGCCGTCGTCACAAACACCCACAGGTCGGCAGCCTGGAGCAGCATCTGCGCCACCTCGCGGTTCTCGCCGCGTACCGAGTCAAGGTCTGGAGAGTCCACAATCGCCAGTCCACGGGGTACCGCCTCGGTGGCGATCACGTCTGCTCGACGGGCCACGTCGGAAAGCACGGCGCCATCAAGTGGGTGGTGGAACACGTGGGGAATCTTGGTGGTGGGGCGCAGCACGCCCGAAGCGGTGAGCTGCTCACCCATGAGCGCGTTCACGACAGTCGATTTTCCGGCGCCAGTAGAGCCGGCAACCACCACGATGGCGGGAGAAGCCTCCTCGCGCACGCGCGGAATGAGGTGGTGGTCCAGCTGATCTAGCATCTTCTCAATGAGGTCTGCAGACTCCTGCTCATGCCCTGTGGGCATCGGCAGTTGAACCTCGGAGACTACGCGTCGCGTGTCTATCAAGGCGTCAAGAAGCGCACCTGGGTACGCCCATGTCTTGATGGGCCTAATACTCATGTTTGACGCGCACCTCCTCACAAAGCCGTACCAAGGTTATCCTGCCTGGCTTTAGGTACTGTTCATCATCGCGTACTTCAGCCACGCGTGGCGGGTGCCGTTCCCACATTCACAAATGCCCAGATAATCTAGTGCAGTAGTGCGGTGACATGCGCGCTCGCTGGCCCCCGTAGCTCAAGGGATAGAGCAACGGCCTTCTAATCCGTAGGTTGCAGGTTCGAATCCTGCCGGGGGCACCACTGTGATTCACGCAGATATGGGCTATAGGTCCCGACCCGTACACCACCGCAAAAGTTAGACTTCTCTGGCAATGGTTCACCACCGCACCCTCCGCCAACGTTCGCGCCGATTCGAGCGAACGCGATTTGTGGTGCTGATTTGCCTGGTCTTTCTCGCAACCATCGCGGCGCTAGCGGTGCCGCACCTATCCCCTTGGCAGCCCACCGTCGGCCACGAGACCTCAGCCACAGCGTCACCGGACATAGCGCCCGCTGTGATGGTTCACCCCGCAGCCGGCGACTCCGACCCCTCTGGATGCGCCAACTGCGGCACCGTGGGTGACGGCGTTGCTATTGCCTGTGGACTCATCTTGTTCGCGGCCCTGCTGATCGCGATGCCTCGCGTCCGCCGGCGCACGTGGAGCGCACTCGCTCCTCGCGTCAGAGTGAACCGCGGCCACGTGGCGCCGCTCACTGTGGCGCACAAGCCGGACCTAGACGCCCTGGGTATCAGCCGAACTTAGAACACCGCTCGCCTGCCGACCGCGCTGAGGCGCCGTTGCCCGGCAGGCCCGTCTTTCTCGCGAAAGCCCCGTGCGATTCATCACTCATCGAACTTTGAGTCCTGAACTGGCATGCGGCCTACGCGCACCCACTTACTTCAATCACAAGGAATTCTCATGGCACACCAAACACACCACCACATTGTTCGCAAGTCAATCCGCGCGCTGATCCTGAGCACGGCCGCCGTTGTCACGCTGTCTGCCTGCGCCGCGACGAGCACGCCGGCCTCCATCACTAGTCCCAGCGACGAAAACAGCACCCAGGGACAAACGATGATGGCCGAATACGGCTTTGAGGGGCTTGACGCGCACCAAATCATCGACAGCCTCGACGCACTTCCTGTTGCTGAGCGGTCAAGCGAATACACCGCGTCGATCCGGCCCGATGCACTTGTCATCACCGGTGCCGATGCGGTTCAAGAAACAATTCCCATGCCCGATGACGAGTTCTATGTATCTTTCGCTCCCTACATCGACCAAACTCACGACTGCTTCTTCCACAGTCTTACGACATGCGCAGGCGAGCTTCAGAACGCAGACATCGAGGTGAGCGTCACCGACTCGGACACCGGCGAGGTGCTCGTAGATGAGGCGCGCACTACGTTCGACAACGGCTTTGTTGGAGTGTGGCTACCCCGCGGCATCAACGCGTCGGTCACTATTCGCTACGAGGACCTCGTAGCGACTACAGATATTTCCACGTCCGCTGAGGACGACGCGACCTGCGTCACGACGATGCAACTGGCGTAGTCGGCACGGCGCGTTCTTTCGGAGCGCCGCAAGGCACCGAGAGAACGCGCCCTAGCCAGCCGTACGGAAGCGGGAGTCGATATCGCGAGCCTGAGCCAGGACCGCGTCGCGCACCACCGCGTCGCCAGTAAGTTCCTTGTCGAGGAACGCAATCGTCACATCTACGGCGTCATCGAGACTGCCAGTAGCCTTCCCGACGAGTTGGGCAGCGCCGGCATCTCTTACCGGCGCGCCTAGTCCCCGTAGGTGACACACCCAGGCCGCGAGCACGCGCGCGGAAGCAAGCGGCACACGCCCTGCGGCGCGTTCCGCCCGCAGGGTAGGCAGAATTCTGACGGGCAGCTTCTGCGAGCCGTCCACGGCGATCTGAGCGAGCACATGTCGGATCGCCGGGTTCTGGTACCGGTCGATGAGAGCGACACGATAGTCAGCGACTTCCGAGTCTGACAGCGACAGGTGCCGGCAGGCCTCGTCCCACCACTGCTCGACCCAAGTGCGTAGCACTGGATCCGAGATCGCGTCCGCTACGGTTTCGTGACCGAGGATGGGGCCAGCATATGCAAGCAGTGAGTGCGAGCCGTTAAGCAACCACAGCTTGCGCTGCTCGAAAGGCTCCACGTCGGCGACAACGCGGGCGCCCACAGCGTCCCAGGCCGGGCGGCCGTGGGGGAATTCTCCCTGAATGACCCACTCGCTGAACGGCTCGGTGGGAACGGGCGCAGAGTCCACGCGGCCGGTCGCTGCGAGCACTAGCGCTCGATGCTCGTCGGTTGTCGCGGGCGTAATTCGGTCGACCATGGTGGTGCCAAACGCGACGTGCTGCTCCGCCCAATCCGCCAGGCTGGGATCCACGGCATCGATCAAGTCCGTAAGGACCATGCGCAGGGCAGGCCCATTGTGGGGGAGGTTGTCACACGGCAAGACGGCAAGCGACCCAGCTCCCGCGTCTCGGCGAGCGAGGTAGCCAGCGACGATCCTGCCCGGTGCGGTAGACACCGCAGCCTTAGAGTCCGCGCGGAGGGCCGCGACATCGGACTGAACATCTTCACGCGTCATGTCCAGGTGCCCGTCCTCGGCGCGGAGGTACCCCGCCTCGGTGATGGTGAGTGTCACGAGCGCGACGTTGTCATCGCGCCAGTATGAAAGCCAGGCCGCGTGGTCACTCGCCGCGTGCACAGTTGACACGCTGGAGATGACGTCAAAACTGTCGCCGTCGGCTGCTCGGGTGATCAGGGTATAGAGCCCGTCCTGCGGCTCTAACGCCTGTGCCATCGTCGCCGAACGACCGGTGAACGCGGCGATGCCCCACTCCGCGGCATCGGGCGCGCGGTCTGTGTACCAGGCCTGATGCGCGCGGAAGAAGTTGCCGAGGCCCATGTGGATGATTCGCACTGGGGCCGGCGTGCGCCCCGCACCCGAAGCCCGGCTGAGCAAGACAGCTGCTGGTGGCATCAGAGTTTGAACGCGTGACGAGGGCACGCCACTACGAGGTCATGGGCGGTCTCGATCGCTTCGGCCATGGTCAGCCGGTGGTCTGCCACAAGCTTGGCGAGGTAGCCCGAGTCCATCCGGCGATTGGTGTCGTGCCGTGCCGGAATGGTCAGGAGGGCTCGCGTGTCATCGATGAATCCGGACGTTCTGGAGAATCCTGCGGTCTCGGTGACCGCGCTGCGATAGCGGCTCATTGCCTCGGGAGCGTCAATAAACCACCATGGGGCGCCAACCAGCACCGAAGGGTAGAAACCGGCCATCGGTGCGAGCTCGCGGGAGTACACCGTCTCGTCGATCGTGAAGAGCACGACCTGGAAGTTCTCCGCAGTCCCGAACGCTTCGAGCATCGGCTGTAGGGCCTTGGTGAATTCGACCTGCATCGGAATATCGGCGCCAATGTCTGCGCCGTAGCGCTCGGCGCTCGGGGTGTGGTGGTTGCGAAACACCGCGGGGTGCATCGTCATGACCAGTCCGTCGTCCGCCGCCATCCGTGCCATCTGGAACATAAAGTCTCGGCGCAGAGTGTCGCCCTGCTCAGCCGTGATCTGGTTGAGCCTGGCAAGCCCGTAGAGCCGCTCTGCGTCGGCGGTCGCAAGTGGTTCGACGCGGGCGTCGCGGTGTGAGTGGTCCGTAGACGTGGCGCCGTGAAGCTTGAAGAATGCCCGACGATTCTCCATCGCCGACACCCAGCCGGCGTACGTGCCGGTATCGATCCCTGAGACCGACCCGAGGTTGTCGATCAGGGTGTTCCACGCCGGCGTGGCCGCTTCGAGGTACTTGTCGGGCCTAAAGCACGGGGCCACCCTGCCGTTCCACGTGGAGTCCGCGGCAAGTTTCTGGTGATGGCGTAGGTCGTCGCACGGATCGTCCGTCGTGGCGATGAACTCGATGTTGAATCGCTCATAGAGTGCACGCGGGCGGAACTCCGCCGTGGCGAGCTTCTGCGCGATCGTGTCGTAAATGGCGTCAGCCGTCTGCGCGGATGGCTCCAAGTCGATTCCAAAAATCTCGCCCAGCTCGGCCTCCAGCCAGAACTTCACCGGCGTGCCGCGGTAGGCCTTCCAATGCGTGCACAGCAGCCGGAACGCCTCCCTGCTCTGCTCCGCGCTGAAATCCTGCTGCCCCACGCCTAGGTCCGCGAGCGGCACGCCCTGAGCGTGCAGCATTCGCGTGACGTAGTGGTCGGGGGTGATGAGTAGCGACGTGGGGTCCTCAAACGGCACATCGTCCGCCCACCATTGCGCGGGCACATGCCCGTGCGGGGAGATGATCGGCAGGTCGCGGACGACTGCGTACAGCTCTCGCGCGATGCCGCGGGTAGTCGGATCGGCGGGCAGTAGTCGGTCAGGGTGCAGAGTCAGTGAGGCCATGCGTCCATGTTGTAGGTTTTCCGTTTGTAGCGGCAAGCGGTTGCCGCGAGTTGCCACAAACCTGCGCGCCTCCTGAATCCGCCAAACGACCTCTACGGAAGCCAGGGGAACAAACGGCTGCAACCGATTGCCACAAGACGCCACCGCATGCGTGACTGTTGACGGAAGTTTTCCACTCAACGAAAGAGTTACCCATGATTAAGCTCACTCAGCTTCACTGCACCTCACCCTGTCGCGCCGAGTCGAATGCTGGTGCCTGACGTGCCCGGCCCCGTTTTGACCAGCCCTGGGCGCGGTGACTTGCCTCGCTTGACGGTGAGCAATCCCGCTGCCGAGTCGGAAATCTACCTGGCGGGTGCCCATGTCACCTCCTGGGCACCGCGTGGGCACCGCCCGGTTTTATGGATGAGCGAGAACAGTGCCTTCGCGCTGGGCCTCCCGCTGCGCGGCGGCGTCCCGCTGTGCTTTCCATGGTTCGGCCCACACCCCTCCGACGTAGCGCCGATGCATGGGTTCGCCCGGATTAGCGAGTGGACACTGCTGGAGGTTGTCGACCACGGCACCACTACGCAAGCGGTATTTGGCCTTGAGGATACCGAGGACACTCGGGGATCGGTGTGGCCCCACCCTTTCCGCGCGCGCTACACAGTGTCGGTTGGGGCGGAGCTCACTCTCAGCCTGACGGTCACCAATACAAGTCAAAGCCCCCTCACTTACGCCGAGTCTTTCCATACTTACTTCGCAGTGAGCGACATTCGCACGGTCGTATTGCGGGGCCTGGAGGGGGTATCTTTCGTCGACCGACTCGCTGGTTCCCAGACGGTCGCCCCGAGCGGCGAAGAACTGAGATTCGAGTCCGAGACCGAACGCATGTATATCGACCCTGGGACCATCACTCTGGACGATCCGGCCGCCAAGCGTCGTCTCCGTGTCACTGCCCACGGGGCGGCGCACGCCATCGTGTGGAATCCCTGGATCGACAAAGCCGCAGCGATGGCGGACTTTGGCGATGATGAATGGATCACCATGGTCTGCATCGAGACAGCCAATGTGCTCGACGCGGCCGTGACCCTCGACCCTGGCCAGTCGCACACCATGGCAGTGACCATAGCGATGGAGCCCACCACCTGATGGTGCCATGCGGCGCTAAGGGCTCTAGATTGAGGGCTGTGTCACCCTCCTAGATCAATGCCAACGGCCGTGACGGCAACTAATGGCAACCGATTGCACAACCGTTGGCGCCCTGCGAATAATGGACGAACACGGAGTCCAGTAGACCGGAATCCGCCGTTAACCACCGCTCAAAGTTGAGTCGGACAGGAAATTTCCTGTCGCTCAGCGTTGAGCCGAACAGGAAGTCGTATCCCATGCGTAGACCAATGATCCTCCTCGCGGCCGTCGCCGGAAGCGCTGCCTTGGCCCTTGCGGCGTGCAGCGGTGCCGCTGAAAGCGAAACCTCAGATTCCGCCGCGGGCGAGTCTCACACCCTCCGGCTGGCGATCAACCAGACCGAGGACTACCCCTCGACCATCGCGCTCACCTCCTTCGGCGAGCGGCTCACCGCCGCGACCGACGGCCGCTGGTCCATCGATGTCTATCCCAATGAACAGCTTGGCGCACAGGCCGAGGCCCTCCAGCTCGTCTCCGATGGAGCGGTCGACCTCGCAATTGTGGCGGGGCCTCAACTCGAGAATCTCAACAAGGACTTTGTAGTCTTTAACCTCCCGGGTGTGTTTAACAGTGACGAGCACGAGATGGCCGTCGTCAACGACCCGGACATTACTGGAGACCTCTACGCCTCGCTTGAGGACCAGAACATCTCCGTCTACGGCGGTTTCACCGCTGGTATGCGTGGGGTCTACACGGCAGAAGGCCCCATCATGGTCCCCGCCGACCTTGCTGGGATGAAAA